>MDSV01169690.1_pt1 | contig 24202 bp, 15 predicted proteins | sample 810851 | NCBI WGS metagenome assembly MDSV01 (sample SAMN05326640, study PRJNA326480) | marine metagenome | isolation source: seawater | place: Atlantic Ocean: North East | collected 2012 | reverse complement strand
TATCAGGATGATGGACAGTCCTCCATGCGTTTCTCGCCCCAATGAGCACAGCAAACATCACTCGCAAGGTCACATAAATGAACAATGCTAATCCTATCAGCACGATGAGTACATCAATTGGAGTTGCCCCATTGTCTGTGATCATTTTGTTCACTCTTCCTGTTGTTCTTGCTTTTTGAGAAGGAGTTCCGGGGCAGGATTCGAACCTGCGAAGCTTTACGCAGAGGATCTTGAGTCCACCCCCTTTGACCGCTCGGGAGAAACAAACTTTGCTAGATGCGGATTTGCGTTAAATCTTTGTGATCTTATACACGGATGAATGGACGTTGGTCAAGCCTCTATCTTTTTCATCTTCAAGGGGTATTTGCTCAAGCAACTCCACAATGAAAGAATCTCCAAAGAGATCTTCAACCTCTTCATTTGGAAGCGAAAAGGGTGGCCCCTGCATTTGTTCTTGAGGATAAGCAAAGGTGATCATCAAGCCCACAGATCCAGGGTCACACAGAGCATGAATTTGTTCAACATAAGCAGGACGGATGCTAGATGGGAGGGCAACTAAGGCAGCACGGTCATACCATGCCTGACACGTGGCAAGTGAAGGAGATAATGCGAAAACATCTCCCTGAAGGATGGTGTTTTTTCCTGATGTGTACCTGGTGAACCCGTCCAAATGTTCGATTGAGGGCGTCAAATTTGCGTCATTGAAAAAAGCATCAACCGCTTTCTGAACCAATTCGACCCCAATCACTTCGTGGCCTTGTTCGACCAACCAATGCATGTCGATGCTCTTTCCGCACAGTGGCACTAAGACACTACCCTTTGGATTCGGCTCGATGCTAGCCCAATACTTTTCCAGTACATCATTGACAACTTCTCGATGAAAGCCGATTTGATTGGCAGTCCAACGTTGGTGCCAAATGGTCATGAGCGATCAACTCAAGCTTGTTCAGGCAGATCGCCTTTTGTTGAATCGGGATTGGAATCACGTCCACCCCAAGGTGTTCGAGTGCGGTGAAGACCAACTCGTCGGGCAAAGAGGAATTTGAAATTCTTCCAACCGTCGCCCCAAGTGTGAATCTCCGCTTCACCAACGCGTGGTCGGTATGGCACCGAGATTTCGACGGCTTTTTTCTTCCCAAGAACCCTGCGCGCAAGGATCTTCATTTCCTCGGAAAGTGGCATGCCGTCATTGGTTGGGCGCATGGCCTCGTTGTCGAAAATTGATTTTCTAAACACCCACATTCCTGATTGAGAATCTTTGATTCCATAGCCGAACAAAATCCGTGCTGTGAACGAAAGTGCCCAGTTTCCAAAGCCGTGGATGCCGGGCATGGATCCTTCTTCGGCAAGGGAAAGTCGATCGCAGGTGATGAAATCAAGGTCGTCATCGAGCAGGCGCTTGACAAGCGTTGGCACAAGTTCAGCAGGGTACGTGCAGTCTGCGTCCATGGTCACAATGATGTCATTCTTAGCAACATCAAACCCGGTTCTGTAGGCGCGGCCGTAGCCTTTTCGGTCCTCAAGATGAACTCGGATTTTCTTTTCCAAACCGATTTCTCGAGTGCGGTCGCTTGAGTTCCCGTCAATGATCATGATTTCCAAGTTTTTACACCAACCACGAGGTATTGCGTCAATGGTTGGACCCAAGGCTTCCTCTTCGTTTCGAGTTGGAAGAATCACCGTGACGGTGACAGGGAGTTTTTCGCCCATGTTTCTCCGACAAACGCAACCCCCTTGAAAGCATTGGAACGAGAATTTGAATGTTAACGCTCTTGAACACGGTGACATTGAAACCGAGACGCGCCTCCGTTCCACCATGCACATCGTCATGGTGTCCGGTGAATACCCGCCTCGGTGGGGGGGAATCGGTTCGGTTGTGTTCCATCTAGCGGGCCACTTGGCGGCACGCGGCCACAGCATCACCATCATCACCAGGGCTCACAAGGGCCGAGCACCAGTGCAACAAGGGGTGACGGTGATTGAAGTCCCATGGCTCAAAGCCCCAATGGCGTTCACTCGGTCCTATGGCAAGCATGCTTTGCGGGCACTGAAACAATTGCATGCAAGTGTGCCAGTTGATGTGGTTCACACCCTTTTGCCTTTGGTGAGTTGGAAGCGCAAAGAATTCGAATGGATTGAAGCCAACATTGCACCGGTGGTCTCCGCCCTCAATGGGAGTTGGATTGGCGAGCGGGAAGGCATGAAACTGGCTGCAAAACACCGTGAGGCAGCAACGTGGAAGAATCCCAATGACTTGGCGATTTTGACAACAGGTGGCTGGTACGCTCGCTACGAGCAAGCCGGTATTGATGCTTCATCGGTGAGCGTGGCCATCAGCACTTCCACGAAGGAGGAATTCAAACGCTGGTACAACCCTCCAGAACACTGGCGTTGCGAAACCGTGCTTTATGGAGTGGATCATTTGGTGTTCCGTCCGAGCAACACCGATGACGAAGAAGAACAACTGGCCCATGAAGCACTGAGAAAAAAGTACGACGCCGCTGACGAAGATGCCTTGTGTGGAAATCCTTCCAAATCAACGCCTTTGCTGCTTGCTGTGGGGCGCCTCGTTGCACGAAAAGGTCACAGAACGTTGTTGCGAGCGATGCCAGAGATCCTTGAACAGCACCCCGGTACGAGGTTGTGCATCGTCGGGCGAGGTCACATGGCCAAGACGTTGTTGAAACAGGCTGAAAAATTGGGTGTTGGTCATGCTGTTTTCATTCAATCGGGCATGCCGTTTGAGGAACTTGCTCAACATTTCCGTTCGGCAGATTTGGTCGTCTATCCGTCGTATTACGAGGGTCAAGGACTTATTCCACTTGAAGCATTGGCCAGCGGCACGCCTGTTGTCACGGTCAATCAACCACCACTGACAGAGATGATCGATGAAACGGTTGGAGAATTGTTCACCACGGGCGATTCAAGTGAACTTGCAAAGGCCGTTTGCCGTTCACTTTCAGATCCCCAAGGGCGTATTGAACAAGCTCACAGAGGTCGTGAACGAGTGCTCTCGAAGTACACCTATGAGCATAATGCAGAAGCCTATGAGGCGATTTATGCATCCTTACTGAAGTCCTGACCTGAAACTCTACCCCGCAGATGCATCCGTTTGTGATGGCGTCAAATATCCTCTTTCTACGACACCCGTAGGGTGTCAACGCACCCGGGTAGTGTTCATAGGCACACCGCCTCTTGGACAACCATGCTCGCGAAGCGTGTGCTGGCCCTATCACTCGCCGCGCTGATGCTGAGTTTCGTTCCAAACGTGGTTGCTGACGACAATATTCAGAGCGCTACACCACTGACTGACGGGGTTACGTCGAGTGGATATGTCTGTGATCCAGACTGTGATGCAGGCAATGATCAGGCTGATTTCTGGAAGATCGAGGCCAAAAAAGGAGACATTGTTCAAATCTCCTTTTCAGGAACGATGAACGGTCCTGCATGGTGGTGTATCGGCGATGGCTGGCAGGGTCGAGTCTCCCTCCTCAACGCCCAAGGCGGTACCATCGTCGACTCCTATGTTGACGACAATGCTGCTTCCAAAACACTCTCGACCACTGTTTCAAGCCAAAGTTTCGTCTACTTCAAAGTCAAAGCTGACGACTCATGGTGCAACGATGGATTCGATTACACCATCACGCCATCGATCGACAAAACCAACCGAGATACGGATGAAGATGGTTTTACTGACATTGATGATGACTGCGACGAAGTGGTCGGGACCTCCTCCAACGATCGCAACGGGTGCGTCGATACCGATGGCGATGGATGGTCAGACCCTGAGGCAGGTTGGCTCGCCCAAAACGGGGCGGACGCGTTCTACCTCGAACCTACACAATGGCTTGACAGCGACAATGATAATTTTGGTGATAACCTCGATGGATATCAAGGCGATCACTGCCCGTTCCGACGGGGATACTCAACCATGGACCGCTACGGTTGCCTTGATTCGGATGGTGATGGCTACTCGGATGATGACCCTGGTGGTCTGGACGGTGTCACCGCTTGGTACGCCCACCCAGTCGGCATGGGCGATGCGTTCCCAATGGATGAATCACAATGGAACGATACAGATGCCGACGGTTACGGTGACAACTGGGCGGACGAATCTTGGAACAGCACAAGGCTTGGATGGGGCATTGGTTCATATTTCTTCAATTCAACAACACCGGACGCTTGCCCGTTCATCACAGGGACCTCGAGCGGAGACCGTTATGGGTGCACTGACACGGATGGGGATTCTTATTCAGACGGAGATGTCAACTGGACCGTCACCAACGGTTCGGATGCATTCCCATTGGAAGATTCCCAATGGCGAGACCGCGATTTCGACGGCTGGGGTGACAATCAAAGCGAAGGAGCAAAACTGATCGATGATTTCCCTGACAACCCAACTCAATGGCTCGATACCGATGAGGATGGCTGGGGTGACAACCAGACCTATGGGGCCTCTCAAATGGATGACTTCCCTTTTCTCCCTTCGCAATACCGCGACACTGATGGTGATGGTTTTGGCGACAATTTAGATGGCTTTGAAGGCGACGTGTGCGTATTTTCATCACCTGAAGAAGTTGAATCAGGTTGGATTTCCTACATTGACCGACTTGGATGCCGTGACACTGACAAAGACGGGTTTTCCAACCCGACCAACGATTGGATCGCCCACCCCGGAGGCTTTGCTGATGCATTCCCTGAAGACCAAAGCCAATGGTACGACACCGATGACGACGGGTATGGGGACAACATCCAGTACTTCGACGGTCAAACCTTGCGCGATGCCTACCGCGGAGATGGTTGCAGAACAACAGAAGGGGCTTCCACATTCGACCGTTGGGGTTGTCCTGACAGCGACCAAGATGGATGGTCTGATCCAACCAACTCATGGCTGGCCAGCCCTGGAGGGCGAGGTGATGCTTGGCCAATGGATCCAACCCAATGGCACGACCTTGATGGAGATGGACGTGGGGACAATCCTCGCGGTACGACCGCCGACGTTTGCCCCGATCAAGCGGGCACCTCAGTTGGACCATCCTCGGGTGGCGACCGATGGGGTTGTGCCGACACGGACGGCGACGGATGGTCTGACCTAGGCGACGCTTTCATTCATGAGCCAACCCAATGGCGAGATTCTGATGGTGATGGGTATGGTGACAATGAAGATGGTAATCAAGGCGATGCATGCCCTGAAACTCGAGGCACATCAATGCTTGATCGTCTTGGTTGCCGAGACACAGATGGCGATGGTTGGTCAGATCCCACCGCTTCATGGGCTGCACATCCCGCTGGAGCGGGCGATGCCTTCCCGACCGAAGCCTTGCAATGGCGCGACCTAGATGGTGATGGCTTTGGTGACGTACCCCTTGGCGCTTTCAGAGACGATTGCCCCGAGCAAGCCGGAACATCGACGAGGGATGTTCAGGGTTGTGAAGATTCCAACAACGACGGTTGGTCCAATGAATACGGTGAATTTGCCGCCGCAGTTGCGATCCTTGGCGAAAGCCCAGAGTCTTCATGGTTGACCTACCTTGTGATTGGGCTTGGGTTCATTCTAGGGGCCGCTGCTGCCCTTATCGTTCGCTCAGGACGAGATGATCTTGATTTAGAGGACGCCTTGTTTGAACAAAAACAAACGAAAACGCTCGAGGAAATGGGGCAAGCCGCAACGCTCGAAGGCATGATCCCTCTGCAAGATTTACCACCCCTTCCCGTACCAGAGCCCGCACCAATGGAGGTGGACGGTGATGCATAAGGCTCAGTTAAGCCCTCTTGTTATGCTGCTTGTGTTGTGCTTTAGCATGGTAACACCCCTTGGCCTTCATCAAGAAGTCAGTGCAGAATCCTCTGAGATTGATGACGCACTTGAAGCTGAAGGGCTCAATCTGATTGCGCTTCGAAACGACACCCTCGATTTGAACCAAGATGGTGAACCGGATGCAATCAGAGTGGTGGTGATCATGAACACCACAAATGAATTCACAAACATCGAACTGCGTTTGTACGGGGTACACAAGGACCGTGAAGTGCATGATTCCTTCACCATGTCGTTCTCTGGACAATCAAATGCGAGCATTGTCTACGATGCTTGGGCCCAAGGCGAACACACGCTTCGGCTCGAAATTGTCAATCAAGATGGTGAAAAGATCACAACGATTCAACTTCCAACCTATGTCCTCCGCCCCTCCCTAAAGACCCCTGAACTCCTGCTCGATCTCCAGGCACCAACTTGGATTGAAACTGGAGATGCCTGCACCATTGTTCGCATCTTTGCAGATCAAACTGGTCCAAGGTATGCGGCAGAAGGAATTCGCACCTTCTCTGGCGCTCCATTCACCGTGTTAGACAACCAAACTTCGCTCAACTGTTCACACTGGCCCGCAGGTGATTACACACTCAAAGAAGCCTATCGAAACGATCTAGGCCAAACTGCAGAATCATGGTTGAACATCACCATTCACAACCGGCCTGCACCTGCCTTTTCTTTCGATGTAATAGGGAATGGTAATTCGACAGATGAGGCGTGCCTCATCACCATGGTCCCAAATATGGCGGGAGTTGACTTCACCACCTTTGACAAAATTTGGGCTGTTCAAGGTGAACAACTTGCAGGGACTTCAAGCAACACTTACGATTGTTCAGTGCTTCCAGCGGGGGTACATCTCATCAGTCTAGAAGTCATCAACAATGAACAAATCCGTACCGTTCACGGCCTGAATTTGGTTCGTGAACCTGGTGCAGACCTCACTTCAGAAGAAGCCCAAACCCTTCCAAGTCGCTCTTTTGGTGAAGACACCCAGACCGAATCTGTGGGGTGGTATTCAATTGGAGCCTTGGGACTTATCGTTGCCTTCATTGTGTTTTTCATGCTCGTTCGCGTCAAGGACGAGGGTGACCATCAAAATTTGCGCTCTTTTGGCCCAACCCCGACAATTCTAGCAGACGGTTCCCCCGACCCAGAAGGCATGCCAACGACCACAGATGACAGCGGCATGCTTTGGCGCCAACATCCTGATGGCTCAATGGATTGGTGGGATCAAGAGCTTCGTATTTGGCACAAGTGGTGATGGCGTGACTCAAACTTTCGTCATGATTCTCTGCTCTTTTGGCGTAGCCTTGCTCGCCTTAGCATTCCTTTGTGTGCTCATTTGGTTGATTCGAATTCGTCCAAGAACGCCAATGTTGGATGACGATTGGAATTCTGATTGTGAAAAGACAACGACGGCAGAAATAACTGGCGCTAAGATCCGGTACCGCAACATTCGTGATTTCCTATGGCGCACGACGCGCGATCGGGATGAAGCATGGCAAGATTCCTTGGAGGTTGATGCGGATGAAATTAAGGACGTTTGGTTTGTCGTTGACCATTTCCATAGCTTTCAGGGGCTGGCACACACTTTTCTGACCTTCGAGTTCAACGATGGCACCTGCCTGTCCTTTTCGTTTGAAGCTCGTCGAAGAAAGGGCCAGAAGTATCACCCTTGGGCTGGTTTTTGGCGCCACTATGAACTCTATCTTCTGGTCGGGTTTGAACACGATGTGCTGGCATTGAGAACCAATGCACGGGGCCACAAGGACTACCTTTTCCGAGGTATAACGCCCCCCGGTAAGGAGAAGGCATTGCTGTTAGCATTGACCGACAAAGCAAATTCCCTTGCAGAGAAAGCCGAATGGTACCACTCATTCTTGACCACCTGCAACACCTCTATTGTTGGCATGGTCAACCGAATCACGCCGGGTAGAGTCCCGTTTACATGGAGGAATTTCTTGCCCGGCTACACACCACGAGCAGCCTACAAATTAGGGCTGATCGAGGATTGGGGCGGCTTTGATGAAACGATGAACCGAGCCCGAATCGATGAACACGCCATGAAGTGGGACGGAAAAGGATCTTATTCTGAGATGATTCGAGATTACCTACCAAAGGGTCCCCTTTGATTTGTTTCAAGGCAAGCCAGGACCGCACCATTCTTGACATCAATCGTGAGTTTTGAAGTGGTCGTGATGTTGTTCAGACCTCGTGTTCCAGGCATTAATTTTTCATTGTTCAAATCCCATTCGCAACCCGTCAATGATACGCCCTCTGCCAGCCCTAATGCAAACAGGGAGAGGGTGCTCCCAATTTCTATAGAGTCGATGGTTAAGTTCCTATTTTTGATGAAATAGATGCGCGAATTTTGCGTGTGAAGCACCGTCTGAGGTGGCGCATCAAAAAGGGCGAAATAGGCGCCGATTTGGTGCCCTTTTTGCCCACCTTCTATGCCGATGACATCTGTGGTTGTGGGGTTGTTCTGCCTTGCGAACTCAAGGGCTTTTGACAGATCACTGTTGTCCTGGTGTTCTTTGACAATCCACTGGATGCTTGAAAGGTTCTTCATCACCTCGTTTTGATCGACGCTGTCCATGTCTCCAATCACGACGTGCGGGGTGATGCCACGTTCAAGGCACTGGTGGGCTGCGGCATCGCATGCTACAATGCACTCTGCCTGGTCAACAAGCGGTCGCCAAACCACTTCATCAGGCCAATCGCCATCGCAGAAAATGACCCACTTCTCTGCGTCCATGTTGAACACGAGAAGGCCCTCTTTTGTCAAGTTCTCCCCTGATACCTCCTCATTGAATTGGCACTCCATCTTGTGACCCCCTACGGGGGTCATGGTGGGCATTTTTCGACAAGCGTTTTCAAGGAGGGCGGGCCTCAAGGCTTCATGGCCGTTGAGCGCAGCGTATCTTTCCCTACACTAGCGCTTGCGCTCACTGTGCTGTTTTTGATCCAATCGCTCGCTCCATTGGTGGCTCATCCAGCCGCCCAAGAGGTGCTGGATGAAGAGCAGAATGTCATGCCCTCAAGTGCTCATGTGCCCTTTTCGAGCGGTTACGGGCACGACTTCGCTGGCAGTATAATCTCGTTTGACGGTCTTCCTCAAGCAGAGGTGCGTGAAGAATCGGGATTGAATCTGTGGGATGAATCGGTTCTGCATCAATTCGAAAACTCCACCCCTGGTACCCCGGACCTTGTGCTGAACGGTCGGGAAAAGATGAATTTCTGTTGGACCACCCTCGAGGGTGAAGTTCACTACGCCAGTCGAACCTACACTGGTTCTTGGAGTGACGCCGTCGTTGACCCCGTCGCACCAGCCACTGAAGAGGCTCTCGTCGATTGTGCCCTTGCCATCAATGAAAACGGCCGACCCTACATCATGTACGCCGACGGCGCCGACATTAAGGTCGCCCGTGTGGCCTACTCGGGCCAAGTGTACTTCGAAACTACATGGTTGACGCGAACGATCGTTGAAGATGTCAACCCGACAGATTTCCGACTAGGTTTGCGCCAAAACGAATTGGAGTGGGGGGTTTTCCGTGATGGAAATGGCTCGCTATGGCAGCTCAATTACAGTGGAACCCGTTGGTCCCATGCTCTTCTCGATGCTGGGCCAGTGAGCCAAGACATCGAACTCGCCATCGATGAAAATGCCGTAGCACACGTGGCTTATGCTGTGCCAGAGGCAGGGGAAATCCGCTTGATTCGTGTTGACGGCTCGACTTACGATCACCGAGTTTTGCTTCGGGATGCCAACATCCAATCCCACATCGGCATGGGCCTTGATGGCAATGCATTGGAACAAATTGTCACGACTGTGGGTCAAGATGTCAACATCACTCTGCAACTTCTACGCAGCCTTTCTGGTCAAGAAACCGGCCGCATCAATCCAACCCCATCCGTTGTTCTAACAGGTGCCCAAGAGGCTGATGAAGGGTCCATGGCCATGGGTGACGTCAATGGAGATGGGTTTGACGATCTGATCATTGCAGAACCAGAGCACGATGGAAACGCCACTAACTCAGGTCGAGTGATGGTCTATTACGGCTCGACACAAGGAGTTTCCACATCCTCCGATGTCCTTTCTGGTGACGCTGCCAATGAAAGTTTTGGCAAAGGCATGGCTGTTGCTGACTTCAACGGTGATGGGTACGACGATCTTGCCATCGGCTCACCAGGGTGGAACGATACCACTGCAAACTTCACCGGCGTACCCGGTCTCGTTCAGGTGTTTTTGGGCAATGCAAGCGGACTTGAAGCCGTTGCTTGGTGGAGCATGACCGGCGAAGATAAGGAGCAACTTGGTTGGTCAGTCGTTGCTTCAGAAACCATGAACGGTGATGCAAAAGCCGATCTTGTAGCCCTTGCTTATGGATCTTCAGAACAGGTTACAGAAAGCAAATCCAACAACGGAAAACTCCTCATTTTTGAAGGCAGTGAAACGGGAATGAATCACCTACGCAACATTACCCAAACCAAGGACGGACCGTTGTTTGGACGAACATTGGCTGCAAATGGAGATTTGAATGGAGACGGAATGAGTGACTTGTTGGTTTCCAACACCGGCAATTTTGACAGCCCATTGGGCTACGGTTCCATTGAGATCTTTTTCGGTGGGGCGAACGGATACAACGGCACGTTTGATCAGAGCATTGTTTCCACGCTTCAAGGGAAATTATTCGGCTGGTCGATGAATTACCTTGGCGATGTCAATTCAGACGGCTATGATGATTTCATGTTCAGCGAACCGTTCAACACAACCGTTTACCGCGCTGGAAAGATTTGGGCTTACTACGGATCTGCGGATGGACTCAGTTCAGCAGTTCCCAGTTACACATTGGTATCGGGCGAATCTAACGCCCTGCTTGGACGGAGTTTCGAACCCGCTGGTGACGTCAATGAAGACGGCTATGATGATGTGTTGATGATGCAGGCTATGGGCGGCAACACCGGCAAAGTCGAATTGATCCTCGGGTCCTCGATTGGATTGCGTTCTGATTGGGAATTGCTTGCAACGGGCCAAATCGGAGAAAACATTGGACACTCAGCAGCCACATTGGGCGACCTTGACGGCGATGGTTTGAGTGAAATTGTCTTGAGCAGCCGCGATGTTTCAACCAGCCCGAGCACGCTGATGTATCAAGTTCATTCAGAACGGGATTGGGAATTTTCAGCCTTTGCATATTCTATGAACCTGACCCAGTTGGACCTCAGCACCTCCGCTCGAGGGGAAACAAGCATGCTCCTCACCTTCGAAAACAACGCTTCTCACTTTGTTGAACATGTCGATGACGCAACGCCTACTGGAGTTTGGATGGATACTTTGGTGGTGCCAGCCAGCAACGTATCGCAATCCTATGCATTCACAGTAACCGAATCCGGCCGTCCAATCATCATCGAAGCTCATGAAGCAGACGGGTTGATTCACCGCTCGATTACGGGCCACACTGCTGTTGAACAACCCTTGATCACAACCGGACAATTTGGTGAACATCTTGGTTCGGGCCTGGATGTCCTCGGGCAGCAACGCCTTGGCTACACCTCTCTTGGAACAAGCCAACTGTTTGCTTCGATTGAAAGCGAAAGCGGTTGGTCAACCACTATGGTTCGCTCTTCGATTGACTTAGACGGAAAAATTTCTGTGATGACTCAAGGGCTCAGCTCTTCGAACAATGAAACGGTCCTTGTCTACCGAGACGCACAAAACGATGCGTTGGAAATGGCCCGACTCCCTGAAGCCTCTTCCACATGGACCTTGGACAGCCTCGCTTCAACTGGAAGTGTAGTCTCTGAACAACAATCCGCAGCCTACCTTGCCGATGGTTCCCTTGCGGTGCTCTTGATTATGGACGATGAAGTCCAATCGAATTTGTCCTTGTGGGTCATGAATGGATCAAATGTGGATGTGCACAACATCACACCGCTCACAGACCTTTCTGCCGATTTACGACTTGCTGTTGGTGCAGATGGTACGGTGATGGCCGCAGTTCTCACGGCCACAGGTGCCTTACACGTGCATGAATTGGCGCCAAATTCCACCAACTGGACAAGTTCAAGCGTGCCACAACCAAATGGAGGATTGAATCAATACAACCTCGATTTGGTCGGCGGCTCCAGCCCCATGATGGCGGTGCGAAGCGATGCAGCCACCGCATCCCTCTACACACGGACCAACTCCACGACTTGGACCTCGTTTGGTTCTCAACCCGATTCCAATTTAGAAGGCGCTTGGGATTTGGTGGTCATGGACGACCATTACCTCCTGTTGACGAGCACCGGGCCGACAAATGAACTGACTTGGAACACGATTTCCAAACAAGCCTCTTTGGAAAACACCTCACCTTGGTCGAGCCTTGCGTTCGGTTACCGCTCCGCTGGAGGCCAAACCGACGCCCAAGTGGACTCGAATGGAACAATCCATCTCTCGTGGTGGGATGACAACCTCGACGATGTGGGCGTCATGCGGTTATACCAAGACACCGATCGAGATTTGATCTTCGATTTGGTTGACGATCTTCACCTGCTTGGTAATCAATGGGCCGACAGCGATGGAGACAACTTCGGTGACAATCCGGATGGTCCAATGAGCGACTCGTGCGTCACATCTGCCGCTGGTTCTTCCTTCTACGTCTACGGATGTTCCGACTACGATGCAGATGGATACGCAGACACCATCGATGGCTGTCAAAGTGATGTCGGCAGTTCTTGGCTCGGCCGCCTTGGGTGCCGTGACGACGACCAAGACGGTTGGTCAGACAACGATGCGACCTACTTCAACGGCGATGCTTTTGTTCTCAACTGGAAACAAGCTAAAGATTCAGACGGCGATGGCTACGGGGATAACTCGGGTCCTGATTGTTGCGCCACAGCACTTGATCCAAACAACCCACTCGGCGATTTGTTCCCATTCAATCCATCCCAGTACGCTGATTATGACGGAGATGGATGGGGCGATAATGATACAGACACCGTCACTGGTGATGCTTGTCCGTGGAATTGGGGTGCTTCATGGCGCGACCGAAACGGTTGCCTCGACACCGATAATGATGGTTCATCTGATCCTTCCAATCTGGGTGAATTCTTAGAATGGAACTCATCGATGGGGGCAGACATTTGGCCAACTGACCCAACTCAATGGGCCGATTCAGATGGCGATGGCTACGGCGATAACAGTTCTGATTCCGCCACCAACCCGGATAAATTCCCGGATAATATAGCGGCTGCGGAAGACAATGATAGCGATGGGTACCCAGATCGCTGGACGTCATTCTACGATCTCTCCGACGAGGACTTCGACAACAATGGAGGGGGTTTAATCCTCGATGGCTGCCCTGGCGTTTGGGGCAATTCAACCAATCCTGTCAGTGGGTGCCCGGACACAGATGGGGATGGTTGGGATGATTCAGTCGATGCGTTCCCACTCGAACCCTCCCAAGCAATTGATTTCGATGGAGATGGCTTTGGCGATGACCCCGACGGTTTTCAAGCAGATGAATGCCCACTCATTGCAGGTGTTCTCAACGGCACCGTACCGCTCAACGGGGCAACCGGTATTGGATGCCGCTTCATTGACGACAGCGATGACGACGGAGATTTTGTTTCCAATGAAGAAGACACCTGTCCATTTACCGATTCGGGTTTGGCAGTGAACACAGCAGGTTGCGCTGAAAACCAGCTTGACGATGACCAAGACGGTATCATGAATGATATGGACCAGTGTTCCCAAACTGAATATCAAGATGCAGTGGACGAGGTTGGTTGCAGCGAAACTCAACGTGAAACCGATACTGACGGTGACGGTGTCTTTGACCCAGTCGACCTTTGCCCGTTCACCGTGGGTACTGAAGTGGATGCAAACGGTTGTTCGACCAGCCAAATTGACACCGATGCTGACGGCGTCTCAGACGCTGATGACCTCTGTCCCGACACACCATCCGGGTTCCCGGTGGATGCAGAAGGATGCACCGATGAAACTGCGCTCGAGCAAGACCTTGATGGTGACGGCTACAAAGGAGCCTATACCTACCAACTCAACCCAACGACTGGCTTGCGTGAAAATCAATCGGGTGATGCATTCCCAAGCGATGCAACCCAATGGTTCGACCAAGATGGCGATGGTTTTGGCGACAACATTGACGGCAACAATGCCGACCAGTGTCCTTTAGAAAACGGTACCTCATTCATCGATTACCTCGGCTGTATCGACGACGGTGACGGCTATCGTGATTTGTTTGAGCCAGTTGGCCTAGCAGGAAACCCAACTCAATGGGAGGACTATGACCGCGATGGATATGGCGACAACGCCTCAGGTATAGATCCTGATCTTTGCCCGGACACCAAATCTGCTTACCGTCAATTTGTCGATGAAAATGGTTGTGACCCAACTCAAGCCGATTCAGACAACGATGGGACGGTTGATGATCAGGACAACTGTCCAGACGAACCCGCAGGACCCGATGGCTACGACGATGGCTGCCCAATTGTGACCTCGACAGATGATGATACCTCGGCAGGCTTGTTCGGTCTTTCAACGCCGATGCTCGGAGCGGGCATCGCTGGCGTGCTTGGGCTCCTGGTTCTGATGTTGGTCATTCTTCGGAGGTTTGGTGGCGATGATTTCGATTATGATGACGACGATGAGGATGACGATTGGGACGACGATGAGGACGACTTCATGTCCTCGCTCAACACCACACGAGCAACACCTCTGCGCACCACTCCACGTGCTTCACCAACCACTTCGTCCGGCCCTGCAGGAAGAGCACCTCCCAGCAGCGGTGGGCCACGAAAAGGACCTCCCGGTCGCGGACCAAGCGCGGGCCCACCTCAATCGAAGGCCCCCTCAGGCCCAATGCGAGGCAGAACTGCTCCAACAAAGGCGGCTGAAGTAGAATCAACACCTGATGAGGCTGCCTCAGAGGACGGGTCTGCAAAGGTTCGAAAAGCTCGGATCAAGATCGATCTCACTATCTTTGAAGATTGGCAAACAGACGACAGAGAGTCCGCAGCAGATTGGGTAAGAACAGCGCTCGACGATGGCGACGCAGAACGGACCATTTTGATGCAATTGCAAGAAACCGGATGGTCCGCACCACAATCGCGAGCCATCTTTGACCTCGGCAGGAGTCGATGAAGACAATGCTTTCCTCCTCAAAGTCAGATGGCATCATCCTCAAGAACAAGACACAGGTGGCCAAGGCGTAGGGGGTTGAATCATGGTCGATGAATTACCTGGGGAATCGTTGCCGGACGGCATCGATGTTGACGATGCTGCGGCTTATTTTGGCGTAACAGAATCCTCGGACATGCTCCACACCTTGATGGACATGGAACGCGGCCAAGCCATGGAGAAATTCTTCGAAGTTCTCTCCGACATTGTCCTTCTCCCTGGAGAATTCGATTTTGCAGCAGCAAGTGAACGTATTCAATGTGAAGGCGGTGAAATATACTACCTTGTGGCTGGCCACCTTGGCATCATGACCATGCCAGACCCCCTCTTGAATTTCCTTGGACTTCCTGATTCATCAGGTGTAAGTTCAGGCAACTCTCCGGGTATTTCATCGGCAGAAGTCAGTAAACTCACTGTTCTTGCAGACCCAATGAAGGTCTTGAAATTGCTTGCAATTGCCTTTGCCACAGGCGGTCCAGGTGAAGTGACACGCTACCTCAATGGTCTGGAGAATCTCCTCACCCAGCCAGAAACAAACCATGGTGCACTCGTGGCAATTGCCGATGAACTCGAGGCCGCTCTGGATGTTGCAGGTCATGCACTTCCCGTCCCAACCCTCGCAAGTGGGAATGCAGCATCCGCTTCCGTTGCTTCAGTCCCCATCCCCAAGGCATCAGAACCGGCACCCGCACCAGCAGTCGCTCAGGCGGTTGAACCGGTGCCTCTGCCCAAGGAGGGATCCGTTCCGCTGCCAGGTGCCAGTGCACCATCGCCAGCGAAGGTGGAACTCCCACCAGTTCAGGACGAACCCGTTGTAGAACCTGTTGTCGACACCACCAATGAAAAGCAAGTAGCAAAGGCAACACACGATGCTTTTGCAGGGGCGTTCGATCTAGGTCTACAAGAAGAAGAATCCTCCTCGGTTGTTGAAGAACCGATGCCTGAACCAGTGGAAGAAGTGCAAGTTACACCTGAACCAGTTCAACCAGAGGTTCAACCAGCAGTGGTTCCAGAAGTTGTGGAAGAACCAGCCCACGAGCCAATCGTTGAGCCTGAACCTGCACCAGAACCGACAGCAGTCCTAACGCCACTTGAGGCACCCGTTTCCGAAGAAGAATTATTCACAAGTGCAGCAGAACATTTTATCGCCGCAGATACGGATGGCAGTGAACAACTTTCGGTTGAAGAACTCGCCGTAGCGACAGGAACAACCATCGAAGAAGCAACTGCCTTACACGCACAAGCTGATACAGATGGCGATGGAAGCGTTTCACTTTCCGAGTTCATGTCTTCACCTGCAGCAGAAAAGGCAGCAGCTTTACCTCGCCCGGTAGCGCCGATTCGAAAACCGCTCAATCAGCCTCAGCAGCCTCAGCAGCCTCAGCAGCCCCAGCAGCCCCAGCAGCAAAATTGGAACCAACAACAGCAACAACAGGCATGGAACCAACAGCAGCAACAACAGACATGGAACCAACAGCAGCAACAACAAGGTTGGAATCAGCAACAGCCGACTCATCAATGGAACCAACCGCATCCAACGATGCCGTCAGTTCAACCCACAATCCGTTCAGGTGTTATGTGCCGGGGATGTGGCATTGGGCTTGACCCCTACTGGCGTTTCTGCCCAGTTTGTGGCACACAGAATGCTGTTCAGTGATTAAAGTTGCAAAAGGAATTCGCCTTTGTCGAGCACATGGGTGTCGTCAAACCACAAACTCGCTTCACGCAACACGCCCGGTATGTGAATCCCTACTGACGAATTGCCACCAAGTGCGGTGTTGTCACCAACGGCAAAATAGCACGTTCCAAGTCTTTTTTCATCTTCCAACACATTCCCAAACAAGCGTGCTTGAGGGTTCATGCCGAAACCAAATTCTGCTACCGTCCAAACATTCTCTCTGTCCTTTGCCCGAAGCCTTCCTGCGGCTTCGCCGAATTCCTGTCGAATGGATGCAGCGATTGTTCCACCGGTTACATCCACAACCATGCCTGATTCGATGGTCAAGGTGACCGGTTCATCAACGAGGTTTGATTCCCATGACCCATCGATCACGACCTTGCCATTCATGGTGCCTTCTCGAGGCATGATGAAGGCCTTGCCAGCCGGAAGGTTCGTCAGCATTCTTGGACGATTACAAATGCCGTTATCATCGAGTTTCCATTCCCGCCAATTGACTTCAAAAGTCACGTCCGTTCCTTGCTCCGACTTCACATTGAGAATTCTGCGCCGTCGCAGATGGGGTCCAAGCGCACCAATTCGTCGCTTTACATCGGTGAAGTCAGCAGACATACCGCCCCGACTAAACATCTCATTGGTCATGCCGGGCATCGTCGCTACCCTTGCCCCGTCTTTCTGAGCTTGTCGAATGGCGCGTGTATGCGTCAATGAATAGCGAGTCGGTGCAATGACCACTTGTTGTTGTCGCATCAAGTTTGCAACTGGAGTGGGTGGTTCTTCTCCATGGTGTCGCGCTTTTGGCATCACGATAAGCAGCACCCGATCAGAGCGTTCGTTAGCAGCCTCATGCAGGGCTTGCCCGATATCTCCAGTGGTCGGGTCGCATACGATCAATACATTTTCACCACGGCGAATATCCATGCAGGTATCGATGACCATTTTTGCACTTCGTTGCAGGTGTTCTGCAACCTCTTCAGCAGTGAGATCTTCAAATGGCGTTTCATCATCGGAATTCACTGGCTTCGTGACTTTGCTTTTCGGGCTACTCTGCACACTGATTCCTTCAAGTTCAGCAACTGCCAACTCGATTTCCCGGTCTTCTTTGGAGACCTTTGCATCATCGTTCTCCGAGGATGCCTTGGCCATGTTTAGACGAGAACGCCCTGCATCTTGAAGGTGTGGCAGGATTCGTGAACATCTTGTTGACTCAAACGCGCGTGCTCTGGCATACGAGTGTTGATGACCCATGAGAAACTGGTCGTGTCATGAGCACCTACGAAGCGTTCATTCTGGCTGTAAAAGACATCCATCGCCTCCAAGCCTTGCAGGGCCATTTGGGTTGGGACCGTGAGACTATTATGCCCGAAAAAGGGGCTGCAGCGCGAGCAGACATGCTCTCATGGCTTGCCAAAGAAGCCCACTGTCGTTTGGTGGACAAAGACCTCGGCCTCATGCTCGATGAACTCGAACCTGATGCCGGATTAGATGCGGACCAACAAGCGAATGTCCGCGAGATGCGCCGTGCTCATGATAAAGCAAGGAAATTGCCAGAACAATTTGTTGCAGATTATGCTCGAAGTAAATCCGAAGCGATGATGGCATGGCAGGAAGCAAGAGCGGCCTCAGATTTCTCAATGTTTGAACCTCATCTGGAAAATTTAATCGCTATGACCAAAGAGAAAATCACCTATATTGGCGGAGAAGGAACGCCTTACGACGCTCTATTGGATGAATTCGAAGTAGGGATGAAGGTCTCTGACTATGATCCATTATTCGAAGGTCTGCGTCAACGTTTGGTCCCTCTTCTCGATCAAATCATCGAGGCACAGTCCAGCAATCCTGACCCCGAATGGCCAGGAGATTTACACTTCTCCATCGATTCGCAAACGGCGTTCTGCACCAAGGTTTCTGAAGCGATGGGTTTTGATTTCTCAGCGGGAAGGATGGACAAATCGACCCATCCATTTTCAGCAGGATTATGGCCAGGTGACACGCGTTTTACCACCCGCTATGATCCCAGCGAACCGTTCTCCTGTCTCTACGGAGTCATGCATGAAACTGGGCATGCACTTTACGAACAAGGTTTAGATCCAGATCATTCATACACACCTCGTGGCGCTGCAGTTTCTCTGGGCGTTCATGAATCACAAAGCAGGTTTTGGGAGAATCAAATTGGTCGAACGACCTCCTTCTGGAAGGTTGCATTGCCATGGTTTTCTGAACATTTCCCAGACGCACCAGTGTGGGATGCAGGCACCCTGAACCGGATGGCCAATACCGTTTCTACGGGGTTCGTACGAGTTGAAGCAGATGAGGTGACTTACAATTTGCACGTCATGCTTCGTTATGAAATTGAAAAGAAATTATTCAATGGAGATCTCGCTGTCAAAGATTTGCCGAACGCTTGGAACACTATGTTCCATGAATGGTTCGGTGTCGAAGTTCCCAACGACCGTTTGGGTTGCTTGCAAGACATCCACTGGTCGATGGGAGCGTTCGGTTACTTCCCGACCTACACGCTTGGAAATCTCTATGCTGCGCAATTGCTTGAAACTATGGAAGAAGAACTAGGCGACATTGACACAATTGTCGAATCAGGCGATTGGTCCCCGCTTTTGAACTGGTTACGGCCCAAGATTCACGCCCAAGGCAGCAAGATGACGCCTGCGCAATTGATCGAGTCTGCAACTGGAACACCGCCCAGTCCTGAACCTTTCTTGCGATATGTAGAGGCCAAGTATGGCCGGCTGTATGGCTTGTGAACCAAATTCACTCGTCTTCGCCTTCGCCAAGCATGCTGTTCATGCGTGCTGTCAAATCATTGATGGCATCCATCAAGTCATTGGTCCGATCGTCTTCGTGATCGGTACCAAAAGAGATTCCAAGAAGCGTCACCATGAAGCCAGAAAGCATCAACAAGCCAGGCACGTACACATCTGCGGCCGTCATAGCGCCGTCTGCTGCTTCCATCCAACCCAACGCTGCACCAACTATGAACAGCAAAACGCCGATAATCACCTGTTGATAGCCCTCTCCAATATTTTCTTCAATCCAACTCATTAGGTATTCCCCAATATGGAATCTATTGTGTTGGCATTTAATATTATCTAGGAATTAGAAAAATATCTCTCGGCTTAGTGGTTACTTCCAAGCGGTCATTTCAATTGCGGTACCAGTTTCACCAGGTTGAACCAAAAGCTGGCCTTTTTGCCCGGTGGAAGGGGTTCGTTCGAACACGGGCACACCGGCAACGATTGTGACAACTGGCCAACCAACGAGGCTCTTGCCCCGGAATGGGTTCCAACCAACTCGTGCCCAAGAGTTTTTGTCTTCAACAATGGCTTCAGTTTCCATGTCGACAAGCACGAGGTCACCGTCATAGCCCGTTCGCAATTGGCCCTTGCCAACCATGTTGTAACAGTCTGCAACGTTTTTCGACATCCATCGGACCACGTCCTCGATGGTGCACCGGCCGTGATGGGCGTGGGTGAGCATCACCGGAAGTGACGTTTCTACCCCGGGCATTCCACTCGGTGCGCCTGGGAACCCTTTGGCCTTCGCCTCGAGGGTGTGGGGTGCGTGATCTGTTGCCATGCACTGCACGGTTCCATCGTGAAGACGACGCCAAAGAATGTCCAAATCGTCTTGATACCGTATTGGTGGATTCATCTTCAAGCGGACGCCCTCTTTTTCAACTTCAACCTCGGTGAAAGTAAGGTGTTGAGGAAGTGCTTCGGTCGTGATGATGGTTTGGCCCTTTGCCTCGCTGGGAAGGCATGTTTTACCAACCAACCAATCGGCTTCAAGGCCCGATGTCAAATGCAATATGTGCAACCTGTGGTTGTGGGTTTCTGCGAGTTCCACCGCCAATTGGGTTGCCAAGAGGGCCGTCACATCGTCTCGCCATTCTGCATGGGCGGCCATATCTGTTCGGTCTTTGAAGGTGGGATAGCGCTCATTGAGCCGTGCTTCGTCTTCGGCGTGGACTGCAATCAGGCCACCGATGGAAGAGAAGATTTGATTCAATGCTTCTCGCTCGTTGACAAGCAATGTTCCCGTCGAAGAACCCATGAAGATCTTAGTGCCACAGATTCCCGGGATTGCCAGGGGTTCTTGTGGCGTGCCAACCGCTTCTTGCAGTTCTGCTATGTTGTTAGGGGTTGCACCGATAAAAAAGCCATAATTGCTCACACAGGTCTTTGAAGCACTGTCTAATTTCAGCTGCATTCCTGCCAGATCCGTGATGGCCGGGTTGTTGTTGGGCATGTCCAAGAAAGAGGTCACTCCACCGCTCACCCCAGCAGCAGATCCACTGCCCAAGTCTTCTTTTTCTGGCTGGCCTGGCTCCCTGAAGTGCACTTGAGGATCAATGACGCCGGGGAGGAGATGCAACCCTGTAGCATCGATGATTTGCTCTCCATCCTTTGCTTCAATGCCTCCACCTTGGACCACCTCTGTGATGGTACCGTTTTCAACTCGTAAATCTCCAAGAAGAGTGGCTTCGGGAAGCACCATAGTGGCGTTCACAATGAGTAGATTCCCGGCATGGTCCTGTTCCATGAGCATCGTTCGACGAACCTACTCCATGAACTCTCGCTTTCAAACCACTGGCAATCAGCGTCGACGAGCAGAAGCAGGACGGAATGCATTGCATACCTCATCGATGGTATCGATGTAGGGTCCACCGAGTAAATCGACGCAATAGGGCACCGCTCGCCACAATTCATCGATAGTTTCTCTGATTGATTTAGGGCGCCCTGGTAGATTGAAGACAAGGGCGTTTCCTCGTGTCCCGCCAAGCTGCCGAGAGAGGATTGCAGTCGGCACGAATTTCAACGATATGGCCCTCATTTGTTCTCCGAAGCCCGGAAGCACACGATCGAGGATCTCTTCGGTCGCCTCAGGGGTGACGTCCCTTTGAGCCGGTCCAGTTCCCCCCGTGGTGACCACGACATCACAATGGAGATCATCCACAAGCTCAATCAGGGTTGATGCAATGATATGGCGTTCATCTGGTACGCATCGGTAATGGACGACGCACGGGCTTGCGATTGCTTCCTCAAGGAAAGAAAGGATGGCAGGACCACCTTCGTCCTCATAGGTGCCTGCGCTTGCTCTGTCGCTTACAGTAACTATGCCGATGGTCGAAGTTTGTCCAACATGCCCGTCTTGGCCGGTTGTTGTTGTGATGGCTTGCATCGGCTACCCTCAGCGTTGTTCACCATACTTCGCTTGGATGTTAGCGTGGAAGTTGTCCAAGAGGGTGTCTTCAAACAACTCTGTCTGCCTGCGCATCTTTGTTGAGCGGACGTGAAGCACTGCCATTGCAACGAAGACGATGATAATGATTGGAATCACAGCTTCGAGTTTGTACTGGTGCATGAATTTCACAATACCCTCCGCCGTATAGGCCCAAGTTACCGAAGCGATTGACCCACCGATCAACGTTGCGCCCATCACTCGAGTGAAGTTCATTCTTGAAAGCAACCCAAGCATTGCGCCTACGAGCACTCCCGAGGCCATAAACGGAATCCAAACGAACACAATGAGGCCCCAGAAGCCCCATTTGTTGATCATTTCTCTCTTTTCATTGGCCATGTATTCAACTGTTGAAAGCGTGTCTCCCAAGAATTTAGTTTGCAGCATTTTACCACCTAAACCGTCTTGCTTGGCCACCGCAACAATTCTTTCATCGCTCTTAGCAGCCCGTTCAACTCGTCCAGCGCCTGAGCGGTCGGCAAGGGTAGACACTTGGTTTCGTCCTTTGACGATGAGGTCTTGAGAACCGAGGAGGTCAGCATTCCGTTTCGCGATGAACCTGTGCAATTCGGTTTGAACTTCGTCGCGTGTTTTCTTGAATCTGAAGAACGCAAATCGCTGAGTTGGGCGATAAATCACGGAGACGAAAATGACGCGATCGTCGCTTGTCACCACTGCCCCTTCCATAGAGAGGTCACTTCTGCGAGCAAAGAAGAGTTCCAAACTTTCTCGAACTTCATCTTCAACGCGAGAAAGGGTATGGAGTTCTGAAAAGAACGAGGAGTAGTTCTGTGTCTCTTCAGTTTCTTCCTCAGCAGACGTTCCAATACCGACGCCAGAATCGAAATCAATGCCTTGGTTCACCCCGATGGTTCGGACCGTAAGTTGAACGGGCTTGAACACTCTGAAAAGAGCAAATTCATCCAGAATTTCTCTCAACACTTCTGCACGGACATCCTTGCTGTCTGAAAGCGTTGATTCAGTGTTCTTGTACGGGACCATGATGTCGATTGAGAGGTCCCGTGGTTCGATCTTGTAGAGTTCCCAGTCGACATTGATGTTGAGGCGGGATGCTGTTTTGGTCACCACATCTTCAACCAAACGGTTGATGTGAGACCGAGAGAGGATATCGTCGCTGTCTTGATGGTAGATCTTGTACATCAGTGGATAGATGACAAACAAGGTGATGGCGGACAGAGACAGGGAAGTGAACGCCATCCACCATGCAGGAATGCCTGCTGAACCGCCCGAGAGCATTGCTGTTTCTCTGCCGCCTCCGATTTCAGCACCAATCAGAATGTAGCCCCAGTCGCCGAGATCTTGAACGCTCCAACACGATCGTGCACCAGTTTCTGTGACACGAACTTCTTGCTTTGTTTCATCATCGACGAACGGAAGGAATGCAAGCGTTTGCTTGGACACCGACTTTTCAAACTCAATCTCTTTCTGAATCTCTTCCCCACCTGGGACCACAATCGCATTGGTAAGGTTGGATTGATTGAACACCTCAACGGTGAACGTCAGGGAATAATGACCCTCCGGTAAATCGGAGTAAGGTGCTTTGTAATACGCACGGCCAATGGTTGAATCGCCCTTGAATTTGACTTCTTTTACCGTGGCATTGGTCTCCGACCAAGCGGCGGTATCTTCATCCATTGATTCGATCTGATAGGTCAGTGAAGCGTAGCCTTCTGGAAGGTTGTGGCCAGCAAGGGAGAAGGCATGTTGCTCTTCATTCGGGAACATGTGAATCCATGGCTCGTCGTTAATTTCGTCGCATTCGCCACCGATGTCCAAAAATGTCTTTGATGCAGCATGATCAAGCGCAGTTGATTCGCCAAGCATTCCTGAAGACATAGAGAAGAGCATCAACGCATAGAACACGGCATACAGCAAACCGACAACCAAAACAAAATTTTCCTTATTGGCCAACAATCGAGCATTGGAGCCACCGCTTCTTCGAGTGCGAATCACTTCGAGTTCTTTGGTGATTTTGTCCCGGCGTGCATCGTGTTCAGAGCCGTCTTCCGAGGCGGAAGTCTCACCCAACTTTCCGCTCATGATTCTCAGAAGAGGTTCTTGCAAATGAACCCAACGATGGGCCTGGTGTTTCAATCACCTACAAACCATTATCCAAACTCAGAGTTCTGTATGGCTTTCACTCATTGTTGTTGCAAGGTGGGTCAGGCCGGACTTGAACCAGCGACCTCGGCATCTTCAGTGCCGCGCTCTCCCAACTAAGCTACTGACCCGTGCAACTTGGCGATGACCCCTG
>MDSV01131035.1_pt1 | contig 24203 bp, 26 predicted proteins | sample 810851 | NCBI WGS metagenome assembly MDSV01 (sample SAMN05326640, study PRJNA326480) | marine metagenome | isolation source: seawater | place: Atlantic Ocean: North East | collected 2012 | reverse complement strand
AAGAAAAAGAAGAAAAAGAAGAAAAAGAAGAAAAAGAAGAAAAAGAAGAAAAAGAAGAAAAAGAAGAAAAAGAAGAAAAAGCAGAAAAAGAAGAAAAAGAAGAAAAAGAAGAAAAAGAAGAAAAATATTTTTTTTCTTTATTACATTTTTTATTAATGTTTTTATTATTTTTATTTTTAATACTTTCACCATTAAAATATTATAAATATTTTGTATGGATATTATTAGCTATTTCTTTACATTGGATAATATTTAATGGTTGTATATTAGATTATTTGCATCATAATAATTGTAATAATAATAATATTCCAACAAATAATATAACTCCATTATTTGAATTATTTAATAAAGACTTAGCAAATTATATAGATAATAATTATTTAAAAAATACAATGAGACCAACATATATAATATTTTTTATATACATACTAATATTAACCTTTATAATATATAGACAAATTTATAATATAGAATTTTTTAAAACTAATAAATATTAAATTATAAATAATAATAAATAATATTAAATATTATTTATTAATGGAAGAAGAAAGAATTATAAGTGAAAATACACTTGTTTGCAATAAAGGAAATTTACTTTTAGAATCTTATATTAGAGATAATAAAAAAGCTTATAATTTAAAATATGAATTTAATAAATTAGACTCATCGAAAGTAAATATTAATGCACTATTCGGTTTTGAAATATATGAATTATTAGAAAAAGTTAATACTGATTTAATAGAAAAAATTATTATATTAAATAAATTAAATGAAGATGAAATTGATGTTTGTATAATTTTAAAACATATTGCAAAAGAGATAGGTATTAAACAAAAATATTTATTATTTAGATCAACAAAAGAAATTGATAATGACACTAAAAATATTATTTATAATAATAAAGATTTAAGTTTAATTAATAATGAACTAAAAAATGAATATTTAAATCAAATTCAATTTGATAGTAATAAAATAGAACCATTAATATTTAATTATGGTAAAACAATAATAAATTTAAATACTTTAAATTTAAATAAATCAATTAATATTGATTTTAAATTCGATTTTCAAATATTAATAAGCGATGATTTACCATTATATATGGAAAATTTAATAGGAATTATTTTTAAAAAAATATTTTATAACTTAAAACAATTTATAGATAAATTAAATAATTCTAATATATGAGATTTAATAATTTAATATTATTAAAAAATGACTTATTAGATAAAATAGTTACATTAAAAAATATATCAAATTTATTATTTATTTTTATTAGTGAAATTTTTAAATTTTATATTGATAATATTTTTTATAAAAAAATACTAGATTTACCATTAAATAGAATTGATTTAGTAAAAGCGATTACATATAAACTTGAAAAGACAAATATTATATATCTAAAACTGTTTCAATCATTATGTTTAGAAAAAAATTTATTATATGAGAATGAGAAAGAATATTTATTAAAATATACCGATAATGTACCATATATAAATGAAGAAATTAATTACGAACTATTAAATACATTAGAATCAAAGTATAATATATTACTAGAAACAAATGATCCAATAAATTCAGGTATTATTGGTATAGTATTTAAAGGTTTTGATAAAAATAACAATTCAAATGTTATAATAAAAATGTTAAAAATGGACATCAAACAAAGATTAATTTCAGTTTGTAATGAATTAAAATTATTAGCATATATACTTTCTTATATTCCATATTTAAAAAACTTTAATTTATATGATTTATTACTAGATAATGAAGAGATATTATTAAATCAAATAAATTTTGTAGAGGAAGCAAGTAATATAGAAATTTTTAAGTCAAAAAATAGTAATATAGAAGAATTTAAAATTCCAAGTGTTTATAAAGAAATAACAAATGATTTAAAAAATATTATAGTTATGGAAGATATAAAAGGGTTAACCTTTAAAGATATAGAAAATTTTAGTGAGGATGATAAAAATGAATTTGGTAAATTAATTTTAAAATTTGGATATATAAGTGTATTATATAATAGTGCAGTACATTGTGACTTACATGCCGGTAATATTTTCTTTTATAAAAATGATTTAAATCCCGATTTACCATTATATCAAATTGGATTAATTGATTTTGGTATTGTTTCATATCCATCAAAAGAAAGTCAAAATAATTTTTATAATTTTTTTTATAATACAGAAATAATAAAAAATTTTGATAATATATTTGATAAACTAAAATATTTTATAAAACCAAAGGGAGCGTGCCGCCGAATAAATAATCTTAATGAACTAGAAGAAAAATTAATATATGGATTAAAAAAATATGCCGCAAAAAGTGAAATAGTTAATTTTTTTAATTATTTAAATAAAACATTAAATGCCTATAATATGTCTTTAACTAAAGAATTTAACCAGATTGTTTTATCATTACAAATAGTGGGTGGTTTATCTAATAAATTAACAAAAGATATACATATTGAACAAATTAAAGTATTTGAGGATTTGACTCGAGTTAATAAATTATTAGAATTTTATTAATTTCTAAAAAAAATAAAATTAAAAATATATTTTTTATTTTAGAAATATATTTTTAATTACTGTTATTTTCATTTAAATATTTAAATGCTAACATTATTCCAATTATTCTATTTTTTTGTAAATATTTTTCTTCAAGCTTACTTTTATATATATGAAAACATTTATTATAAATTTTAAAATCAGAACAATTACATAACCAATTATTAGGATAATATAATTTAACATTATAATAAGTATAATCATATATTTTAACTCTACCCATACCAAATTTTAATCCATTTTTATTATAATATCCATTGCTAGTTTGTACATAGTTATCAAGAGACATAGGATTTAATTCATTATAAATAGCATATGCTTTACTTAAAAAATTTTTACCAAATAAATTTTTATATACATTCGGTACACTTTTATTTAATTTATTATATCTAATAATTGTTTTAGCAATATAGCATTTTTTTATATGATCACATATTGTATTGTCCAATTTAATACATTTATATTCATTTATCCATATATTATTTGAATTTATATTTTCTAATTTATTACAATCACATTTATAGAGCCACGAATAAGAATTATATGGATCAATCATTGAATATACATTATAACTATTAGATATTGATTTATAATTTTTAATTATCTCTAATTCATCTATTGATAACATATATATATATATATATATTTAATATAAATTGTTATTGTTATTGTTATTATTACTATTGCTATTATTTTTACTATAAAGTTTTAGTGTTCTAGCACTAGCATCATTAGCAGAAACAAATTTTGGCATCCAATAATAATCTATTAAATTATCAGTTCCATTATAATATTTATTATAAAGTAATCTATAATATGCATGTTCATATGTAATTGGTTTATTTTTAATGTTAGTAAATTTAGAATAAAAATTTATTAATGAAATAATTTCGTAATTTAATTTTGGATCATATTTACATATCGAAGTAATTTTTTCATTGATAATTTCATACCAAGATTTTTTATAACTACTTACACCGTCACTAAAAGCTTCTTTAGTTCTCCATAAAATTTCACGTGGTAATATATCAGGTAAAATGTAATCAAATGATTTTCTTATTATAAATTTTTCACAGTTATACTTATTAGTATCAAATCGTAATTTTTTATCAATTGTTAGATAATATTCTACAAAACTTTTATCTAAAAAAGGTGTTCTTGGTTCTAATCCATGTGATGAAATACAACGATCGCTTCTTAATACATCAAATTTATATATTTCAGAAAGTAATCTTTTACATTCTTTATCAAATTCATAAAAATTAGGAGATTCTTTAAAATATAAATATCCACCCATTAATTCATCAGCACCATCACCATTAAATATTACTTTACAATTTGTATTGTTTTTTATATATTTACCTAATAAATAATTACCAACGCTTGCTCTAATAGTAGTAGTATCAAAAGATTCTATATGTTTAATCACTTCGGGTATAGAATTAAAAAAATCATCATCTGTTAATATAATTTCATGATGTTTAGAATCTAAATGTTTTGCTACTATAGCCGCGTTTTTAATATCTTCTGAACCTTCTAAACCTATACTAAAAGTTTCTAACTTTTCGCTAGAAAAAGCAGTATAATGTTTATTAACTAGTGCAGCAACTAAACTACTATCTAATCCTCCAGATAATAAACAACCAATTTGTCTTTCGCATGTTCCATAAACTCTTTTTTTTATAGCGTCGCTTAATTTATCGACTACATTTTTATATAATATTTCAATATTATCATCGTAATTTATATTAGAAACTGGAAATGTAATATATTGTTTACTGTAATAATCCAATTTTTTATTTAGACTTATAGAATTAAATGTCATATAAGTACCTGGTTGAAAATGGTTTATTTTACTTTTATATACAGTTAAATCATATAATACTTTAATTTCGCTTGCAAAACATACTACATTTTTATCAATAAAATAAAATAATGGTCTAACACCATATGGATCTCTTGAAATGTGTAGTAAATCTTTCTTTTTATCATATAAAATAAATGAAAATACACCATCTAATAAAGATAAAGTATATTCTAAACCATATTTTAAATACATATGAATAATTATTTCGCAATCAGATTTAGTATGTAAATTAATATTATTAGTAATAGCTAACTTTTTAAAATTATAAATTTCTCCATTACAAATAAGTATAATGTCATTTATTTCAAATGGTTGGTTAGAATTATTATTTAGTCCATTTATAGCAAGACGATGAAATCCAAACTTAAGATTGTGATATTCTTTTAATATAGAATATTCTGGTCCTCTTGAACTACCTTTGTCAAATGATTTTTGTATTAAATCCTTATTAATTAAATAATGCGATTCAGTATTACCAGCATTTAGAATTGCAAAAATTCCACACATATTTAGTTATATTATAAATAATTTTATCTTTAATTAATTTCAATATAAATATTTAAAATATTTAAATATAGTAAATGGAAACTAATAATGATAAATTAGATACTATGAATAAAAAGTTATATAATAGAAATATTTCTTCTAATTTATTAGAGCCTAATTTTGATCCAAGACCAATAAGTACTAAATATGCTATTATGCCTATATTAGATCCTACAAAAGAAATTATGCAACCTAAAGATAATTATTTAATTTATAATAATAATGAAACTTTTTTCCCCGGTACATCAAAACCACATTTTAATGGATATACATCTAAAATAACTGATGAAAATATGTTAAGAAATCAATATTTTGCATTACAAAAAGCTGATCAAGCAAATTATATACCATCTTCTAAAAGTGACTTATATGAATATAATGTAAATAATGTAAGTAATTCAAATTTAGATAAAGGAATAATGTTTAGAGAAATGGAATTTAATAATTTTAATCCAAATCCACATATTTCAATCGGTAATAATATATTTAATAATTCTACACGTGTTCAATTAAAAAATTTATAATAAAAATTTATATTATTAATGATTAATAATATAAATTCATACGATTTATTATTATTAACAAATAAAGAATATTGTAAACATATACACGAAAATAATGACTCATTTATTAACATAACTAATGACGCTATTTATTATAAAAAACAAATTAAAAATAAAATTAATAAATTATTAGATTCTTATGTTGATTCAAGTGTAAATATAAATAAACTAAATAATAATACTACAAAATATAAAAATCATTTTCATTATTTTTTAATTAGTTTAATTGATTATTTAAAATATGAAGAAATGAAGAAACTTATTTTTAATGATTTAAGTGGTGTAACAAATCATAATATCAATATTAATACATACGACTTATCTAATAATAATATTATTAATTTAGATAAAACATTAATTAATTATAAAAATAAAAAAGATAAAATAAATAATTTAAATAATTTTGTAAATAAAAAAAACAAAAATAATAAAAATATTATTTTACCTAGAAAAAGATTATAATATTTATATAGATATATATGAAATATAATACAAGAAAGTTATTTAGAAAAAAAAAATTTAAAACATTAAAATGTTCACCAAATCAAGATAATAATGTTGTTAGCAATTTAAAAGGATTTTCATGTTATGGTAAAAAAGATATATTAAATATGAAAAATATATGGAATACTAATAATAGTAATAATAAAATTATTAGTAATGACCCAAAAAAAATATGGATTTTTTTTAAAAAAAATTTATCAAATAAATGTTATAACGAATTATGTTGGTTAAATGATAAATCATTTAATTCCGATATTAATAAAAATGTTGTTATTAATTCTTTATTTAGACCATTTTCACCTGAAGCATGGAAATCTAAACCATATCAATGGTTATCTAGTAATGATATAATAAAAGTTATGAAACAATATGAAAAAAGATATAAAGATTTTGTTTTTATAGGTCCCAGTCCAATTGATTTTGATCAAAAAAAATTATTTGGTACATGCGTGTGGGAAAAATTATGTAAATTTGATATAAATAAATATATTAAAACTCATTCAAAAATTGGAATAATTTTCAATACTGACCCACATTATAAAAGTGGTTCACATTGGGTCGCATTATTTATAAATATTAAAGAAAAATATATATTTTATTTTGATAGTAACGGCGATAAAATACCTAATGAAATTAAAATTTTAGTAGATAGAATAATAGTGCAAGGTAATAAAATAAATATTCAATTTAATTTTACCAGTAATTATGGTTTAGAACATCAATTAAAAGATGGTCAATGTGGTATGTATACATTATATTTCATAATTCAACTATTAACAAATAAAAAAACACCAAATTATTTTAAAAATAAAAGAATACCCGACCAAATAATGAAAAATTATAGAATAAAATATTATAATACTCCATAAGTTTTTAATTTATATTATATAATAATTAATTAAAAATATACATTAATTTATTATTATATATGCAAAATATTTCAAGTATAAAAAATAAAGAAATGTTATGGAATATTTTATATGAAAAACAAATTTTTAATGGCATTTTAAATAGTGATTTAGAAGAAGTTAAAACCTTATTTGAAAATGCAATAAATAACACTGTTAACAATCATATTATTGATTTAAATAATAATAAAATTAATATTATTGATATTAATAAATTAATTTTAGAAAAAGTTATTATTTATATTAAAGATTTTAAAAATCAAAAATTAGAAGGAAAAAGTGTTAAAGATAATTTTAAGAATGAAAAAATTAAAATATTTGACAGAGATTTATATGACAAAATTAATTCATTTAATAATTCAATGAATATAAATAAACCCAAGGATATTAATTTTTTAGATAATTTAGATGAACCATTAGATAATGATGAAATGACAAATAAATTAAAACAAATTGAAAAAGAGAGAAATATTAACATGGAATTACTTGATACCCAATTAACAAATAATAACACTAATAACACTAATAACACTAATAACACTAATAACAGTAATAACAATAATAATGATATAATAAATGATAATCTAAATAATAAGAATGAAAATGATAAAAATAATGAAAATTTAACAAATAAATTAAAAATAAATAAACAAATGCTAATAAATAATGAAGAAAATAATATAGAAAATAAAATAAATAAATTAGATGAAAAATTAAAAGATATTTATAATATTTTAAATGAAATATTATCAAATCAGCAAAAATTAATGCAAAATAATAGATAATAATATCTTATAATATAATTCTAAATTTTATAGCAAATTTATAATGGCACATTTCTGAATGTTACAGAAACTCTCCTATCACGATAAATTTTATTATTATTAATAATATCATATTTTTTAGGCATCATTTCATGAGTCCATAGATACCTTGAATCACCAGACATAATATATAGTGAATTAGGTTTAACATACAAATCATGTGTTTTATCTTTGTTTTTAAAAGTCATAATAGCGCCGCTACCCAATGTAAAACATCCAATTACAGCGCCATATTTTTTAACATCAATATGTTTACTAATACCCTGTCCAGATAAATAATTATTAACAATACATTGATTAAATTCATATTTTTCATCAATGATATTTAATTGTATACATATATCATGTAATATTTTTTTTAAATAAATCAAAAATGGAGGCATATCATATGTTTTAATATTAATATTATAAGTTTTATAATCATATTTATATCCGTAATGTTGTACTAATCTACTATTAGAATTACCGGATAACGGTAACCATTCACATTCATCTAATTGTGATATAATATTCGGCATATTATGTTCTTTTAAGTCATCAATATAATACAACCCAGAAATATCATGTTCTTGAACTTCAATAGTATCATAATTATCCATAATTAGCAATTATAATTTAATACTATTATAATTCAATTTTATAATATTATTAAATTTTATAAAATAAATCTATTATTTAATATCATATAATTTTTATTTCTTATAAATTAAATTATAAATTATAATTAAAAATGGTAGTAAAACACTATAAAAACACCATTTAGATTCCCATTGAGCAAAATTAAATTTATAATTATTATTAAATCCAAATATTAAACCAATTATAGTTAATATAAATACAAATATTCCTTTTTTATTTTTTACAAATGGCCATATTAAAAACATAAAAATAAAATATAAAATATAACTAGCAAAACCATATTTTTTAATAAAATCCCATTCTAAATAACCATTATTTATAGATTTTGAACATAATTTTCTTTTATTATAAATAACTCTTTTGCTATAAATTAATAACGATTGATTGGTGCCAAATATAACAAGTATTAAAAAGAAATATAATAATTTATTTGATATATTTGTAGTTTTAAATAATAATGCACCAAGTATAATACTAAATGGTTGTAATATTAAAATATATTCTGCAAAAATAGTTGCATAATGATTTATATTTTTATTACAATCTTGATCAATCCACATTAAAAATTCTGCTAATTGTATTTGAATAAATGTTAATGAAAATAAACCAATATGTTTATCATATTTATCTCCATTAATTAATAAATGTAAAGACGCAATTGATCCTAAAATATATGCCGTTAATGATGCTTCAGCTGAAAAACACATATACATTATACAAATATATAAAATAAGATTAATCATTTAAAACAACTTTATTTTTTCCATTTTCACTAACTAAATTCCCAATATGTATCAATTCACCTTTAGTATATGCATCATAATCATATACTTTATTTGTATCTTTATCAAGTGCATAATTAGTATTTCTAATTTTATATAATTTGATAGCAACTGATTTTTTATTAAGTTTCATAACCTTATCATTATCTTGTTTATTTATATCAGGAACATACATTAATTTATCATTGTTTGGATTACCAATAGTAAAACATGTAATTTTTTCTTTAGAATTAGATCTAGAATGTATTGAACAATCAATAGAAGATTTTTTTATATTATTTAATATTTCTTTATTTAATTCTTCTTTAATGCTAGATATTTCAAATAAAAATTCATCACTTGTAAGCACGCGTTTTTTATTTTTTTTACTAACATCATTTAATTTAATATCAATCGATAGAGTTTCCAATTGTTTTTCAGTAAATTTCATTAAATATAAAAATACTTCAACTGTTTGTAATTCTTTAGGTAATTCACTATGACTACATATTCGCTTAGCTCTACCTATAACTTGGGTATTTCTAACAGGATGCCAATATGGTTCAGTAATATGAACATATCTGACATTTTTTAAACTAATACCTTCGGCGCCAGACGAAGTAATCATTAATACTTTAATAACTTCACCATATAAATTATTAGGAGATATATTTTTTAGTTGTGTAACAATGTTAGAAGGAACTAATTTCCAGTTACTATTAAGAACATTTTTTATTATATCTCTTTCTTCACTTGATTCATCACCACTATATGAAGCAAACATAGGTTTTCCAATATTTTCAGGATCAATATTGAAAGTATATTGACCAGTAGATGTTTTATTTAACTTAAATTCAACATAACCATTTTGTTTTAAAATTATTTTAAAAATACCAATACCTTCAAGTGTTTTAAACTGTGAATATATTAAATGGATACCTTTATTAGATGTATCTAATATATTATTTAACATGGTTAAAAATTTAGGACTATATGTATTTAATTTATCAATTGATAAATATTTTGCAGAATTAGATTCTAATTTTTTTAGAGCATCAATAATTCTAGATTGATATGAACTATCTTTAGCCTCGTCTAATTTTTTACCAATATCATTTAGATCTTCTTGTTCTAGATTATTATCAAGATTATTAATTTTTTCATTAGCAGTAGTATTATCTAAAATATCTTCAGATATATTTTCAACTGTATCTACTGAATCTATAGCTGATTCGATAGTATCGTCTTTATTAGGCATTGGTCTTTTAATATCTGGTTTAGGAAAAACAAAATTACAAAATGCACGAGAGAAAATTCGATATGTAGAAACGCTATCACTATAAATATTATCATTTTGTAATTTATTTTTACTTTTTTTCATTTTATTATTTTTTTCAAGTTTTCTTTCTTGTATTCTGGCTTCTTGATATTGTGAAAATTGAAAATCGCTCATTGGTATTTCGAGAATATTAATATCTTCATCTTCAAATTTAGGCATAAGTTGTTCTTGTGCACTTCTAAAATAAGAAGTTAATCCAATAATACGCATTTTAAACATATCAGTATTTTTCATATTATTTTTAGAATCAATAAATAAATCTTTAAATGTATCAAAATTATCAGGTAATGATTTATATGGGGTGATAATAATATCATTATTAACAATTTGTATATTTTGTGAAGTAATAATTTGCAATAATTTATCTTTAAAATCATTAACATAAAATGTTTCAGAAGATAATTCTAATCTACTATAATCAGTATTACTAGATTTTATAAAACCATAAGGATTTTTAGTAATAATAAATTCTTTAGATAACGAATTAAATTCAATCGAATCAATATGAGACAATAAATTATTTTTTTTTAATAATTCATATAAATATTCTTGTGTAATAGTCTTGGATTTGCTATTTATTATTCTACCTGAATATGTGTATATATATCCTCTTAATATATTAAACATAATAGAAACTTCATTAGGATAATTAATTATTGGTGTTCCAGAAAGAAGTATAATTTTACAATTTTCAGCTTGCATTAAATAATCATACATTTTCATAGATAATGAAGATGGTTTAGATAATTTATTAACAATTCTACTAATAAAATTATGTGCTTCATCAATAATAATTACTTTATTAGAAAAAGGATTGATTGTATAATTATTGGTTAAAGATGTAAGATGACTATTCCTTAATCCGTTATAATTAATAAATTCATATTTATATGATATCATTAAATTAATTTGTTCGTTAATTTTTTGTTGAGTTTCAAAATCAAATGATTCATAATTAGGTTCTTTTTTAACATTAACAAACCACGCTCCATTATTTTTTTTTATAATTTCTTCAGGTAGTTTTAAAATATAACTTAGACTTTTAAGTAATTCTGGTGATTTAGTTGTGTCAATAAATTCCCAATATTGATTTTTTTTATATAAATAATCACCACATTTTTTTAATTCGCCATAATAATTATCTCTTAATGATGCCGGTGTCATAACTAATATTTTTAAATTATTTTTTAGACCTTCCGCAATAGCAATAGAAGAACAGGTTTTACCTGAACCCAACCCATGATATAATAAAAGTCCTCTATATGGGGTATATATATTAATATAATCACGAACAATTTTTTGATGAATTAAAAGTGAAAATTCTTTTTTTATAGATTCATTACAATCTATTGATACTTTACCATCAATAATATCCTTCTCTTCTTGTAATAATTCTTCTTTATATGGTAAAAATAATTTATTTACAAAATTAATAAAATTCTCTCTATTGTATAAATAATAATTCGGTGCTTTAATTATAATTGTAGGTTCTGGTTTCTTTAACCGATCTTTAATGATAGTGGTACCTATTTTCTCTTCAATATTTAATTCTAAATCATGTACAACTTTATATTCTTTTTTCTTACTAACTTTAACTTCAGATAAAGGTGATTTTTTTGGTACTTCAGTGGTAGTTTGATTAAAAGGTAATAATTTAATTATTTCATTGGTTTTTATTATTTCTGTAAAAATATTTTCTTGAACTATATTGCTAGTCTTTTGTGGTATATTTTTAGATAATTTATCAACATTAATGTCATATATTTTATTTTTATTAATAATACCAATATTATCACTTAATTTATTAATAAAATTTTCAGCATCAATAAGATTTTCTTGTGTTTTATCAATAATATTACTCAATTTATCTTCTTTATTTTTTTCAATAAAAAATTCTGTTTCTTTATATTTTTTTGGTAAAGGTTTTATTTTTAATTGATCAAATGTTTCATCCATATTTAGATATATATATATATAATTTAATACATTTAATTTATATATATATTTCCTAAATTAAATTTAATTATTTAATGAATTAAATAATTGTATAGCATTTTCACATGCTAATTGTTCTGCTTTTTTTTTATTTTATGTTCTCCTTTACATACAAATACTAATAATTTCGGATTTTGTTCAAGTTTATTATGTATTTCTTTAAATGATTTTATTTCATTAAATGAAATAGAATTTTCTATATTGGCATTATGAATATTTTGACCAAATGATATATATAAACCCATAATATATGTTTTATCAATCTCATTTTCATTTTTATTTTGTAGTTCTACATAATCAGGTGTAATTTTAAATTCTTTTTGTATAATTACTTGTAATTTATTTTTATAATTATCATCGTTGGCAATTAAATTTGTCCAATCAACGTGCTTCTCAAAAACATATTCAATAAATATTTGTGCCATTTGAAATCCTGGACCACAATTGAATATATTCTTAAACCAACCATTTTCATCGTTTATATCAATACGATTATAATCAAGAAATATAGAACCAATAAATGCTTCGAATAAACATCCTAATTTTTTTAAATTATTTCTTGTATTTTTTTCTTCTGCATGTTTTGAAATAACATAAAATTTATGTAAACCTATTTCATATGCTAGTTTTCCAATATGCTCATTTTTAACTAAAGCAATTTTTTTTTCTGTCATAAAACCTTCATCTGCTTTAGGAAACCGTTTGTATAAATAATATTTTGTAACTAGTTCTAACACTCCATCACCGATAAATTCTAATCTTTCATTTGATTTACTTTTTAATGGTAAGCAATTATCTGGTTTATCTGCTATTATAATATTAGCTTGTTCATTTTCTAATTTTGGACGTTTTATATATGAACGATGTATAAAAGCTCTTTTATACAAATTAATATTAAATGATTTAGCAAAAATACCATAATTATTTAAAATTTCTTGAATATCAGATTCGTTAATTTCTTTATTAACAGGATTATAAGGATTGAAAATTAATTCTTCACTATTTGATATACTATTAATTTCATTAATATCATTAACATCATTAACATCTTCAACTGATTCATTATCACTATTAATATCTTTTAAACATAAATTATTTATTTTCATATTATTTTATTAAGTTATTATTTTTTAAATAATTAAACAATTTTATTTTTAATTATGTTAAAAATAAATTATTATTATGAAATTTTTTTATAATAATAAAAAAAATATATTTTAATATTATAAATATGCCGAAAGGAGTAGCAGGATCTAGAATGATAGGTTCAAGTAGTAGATTTACAAATAATACATGCGTATTAGGTAGTCTACCTGGTTTAGCGCCAACTACAAATATGAGACCTAATATTACCGGATTAGCTGGATATAAAGCTTATCCCATATCAAATAATATGTTCCGCATAGTCATGGAGGAGGATCAAAATGGTAAAGTTAGCACACTTCTAAAACGCAGCACCAATGCCGTAAGTGAATGTGAAAGTGGCTTTACTAAAGGTTGTAAAGATTCAAAAACATGTGTTAATAAAGTTAATAAAGTAAGTAAATAGATTTTTTAGGATACTTCTTACTTGTTAGTAAAATATTTTAATATTTTAATAATAATTATTTAAAACAATACTAAATAATTATTTATAATGATATTATATATTGATTCTAGAGAACCAAAAAATATAAAAGATTATTTATCTTATTTAAACTCAAATAATTTATGCAAATATAAAATAGAAATAACCAATTTGGATATAGGAGATTATATAATATATGATGAAATTCAAAAAAAAATTTAGTAATAATTGAGAGAAAAAGTTTAAATGATTTAGAATGTAGTATAAAAGATGGTAGATATACAGAACAATCGTTCAGATTAAACAATAATGATGTAATTAATCATAATATTTATTATTTAATAGAAGGCTCAATAATTAATTATAAAAATAATTCTTTTAAAAATACATTATATTCATCATTAGTATCTATTAGTTATTTTAAAGGTTTCTCTATTCTAAATACCATAAATAGTATAGAATCAGCAGAATTAATTAATAGTTTTATAAATAAATTAGTAAAAGAAAATAATAAAAAAGGTTATTTTGATAACAAAAGAGAGAATAATATAGATAATACTGATTTAAATAGTAATTTAAATATTAATAACATTAGTAATAATTTAACAAATAATAATGACACTATTAAAACTGATTATACAAATGTAATTAAAACTACTAAAAAATCACATATTACACGTGATAATATAAATACTATAATGTTAATGCAAATACCCAATATAAGTAATAATACAGCTTTAACTATAATAAATAAATATAAAACTGTAAAAAATTTAATAGAATGTTTAGAAAATGATAATAATTGCTTAGATTCTCTCAAAATAGAAAGTTCAAACCGTAAAATATCAAAAACTATTATACAAAATATAAAAATTTATTTATTAAATTAAAAATTTAATTATAATATAAATTCTCTATGTTATATAAATGCCGGTAAAAAAGACAAATATGTATATTAAATTTGGATATGCTATTTTAGCTATTTTATTTATTATAATATTTTGTAGTTGTATTAATTTTAAAAGTAATAAAATAGAATATACTTCAATAAGAAATAAGACAAATATTAATTCTAATATAGAAGGTTATAGTAATATAAAAGAAACTAAGACTAATAATGATATAGCAGATATTATTGAAAATAAATTAAAATCACTAAATGAAGAATTAGGAGGTAAAAATGGAAAAAAAGAAGCTATTAATATTTTAAAAAATTCGAAAGAAGTTATTAATTTAGAATGTGCTAAATGTATGATGGATATTATTCAACATTCTAAAGGTGCTAAATCAATAAATATTGAAGATTTATTAGACGATAATAACGATGAAAATTGTAATAAATGTAAAAAATATACAGAATTGTCAAAAACTATATCTAATATTATAGATAATATATAAATAAAAATAGTTAAATATATTAAAATTAATATATTTAGCTAATGCAATATAATAATTATTTATTAGTACCTATAGTAGGTCATGGCGCCACTGATTTAATTGATGCGCCTGAATTAATTATATTTTTAAATATATTTACATTTGTATTTGTTCAAAATTGTAATTTAAATATTAGAACTAAATTATTATTAGGATCATCTATTTATCATATATCACAAGATATACCTAATAAATTTAAATACATAATTTCTAGTTTAATTCATTATATATGGTTAAAAAAACCCATTATTGCCAAATTAAATTTATTATTAATTCATACTCCATTGCATTATTATAGAATTTATTATAAAAAAACTATGTGGAAAACAAAAATAGGCCTAGGAATAATTACATCTGTATTATCTAATATTTTTATGAAAAAAAATTTATTACATGTTTTTAATAATAAATTAGGTGAACTATGGTGGATAAGTCCAATATTAAGTCATATTATATTAACTTGTATAATAAATTATAATTTTGTATATAATTATAAAAAAAATAAATTTTTTAGACTTTTCAAAACAAAATACATATTATAATTACCATTTGTATAATCTAATTTAATTTATTAAAAGTTAGTCTTTTTTTATAATTTATTAAATTTATTTTAATTTTAAGTTCAAGTATATCATTATTATTGTCATAAATAGGGTCCTCTATAGAACATCTATATTTATTTATAATAATTTTTAATCCATCATCTAATGTATATTTATATGGATCACTCATATCATAATAAATATATCCTTTTTGATTAATTTTACCGGATAATTTAATTTCTGATTTTAAGTATTCAGTACGTTTATATGTAATATCTTGATTTCCTATAAAGGGTATATTTATATTTGTATGATAAACATTAGAAATTGGTGGTAAAATATTAATATATGATAATGTATATAATAATGTATATAATAATAATGTCATTTATATATATAATAATAATTATATTTTTAATACATATTATATATTATATATAAAATAATATGTATTAATTGCACTAGCTACAAATCATAATCCAATAACTTTATTAGAACACTACTATAATAACCATTATTTTATCTTTAAGAAAGATAGAAACATGAGTTATGATATAAATTTATTTAATAATTTTAGAAAAATTACTATCAATATTAGAAGTATATTTATATACTTCTCTATCTTTATATTCACCTTTATTTATTGCATTTTGTGTATGTTTTTTACCTCCCCAATTATTATCCATTGGATTTCTAGATTTTTCGGTTTTTTCATTATATAAAAAATCAAGAGGTGTTTTTAAACCTATATTTTGATTATATTGATCAAAACCAGAATACATATTATTATTAAATTTAACTTTTGAATTAGGATTAGAATCTAATGTAGCATCCAACATTTTATTATCATTTATATGTTTATTAATTATTTCTGTTTCTATATCTGTTTCCGTTTCTGTTTTTCTTTGTAATGTATTAGATTTATTTATAGGTAATCCGCCCGATGATTCAAATATAGATGGTTTTACTTGAAGTAAATCATTATTTTGTGTATCTGTTGTATATTGAAGAAATAAAACCGGACAATTTTTATTATTATCTTTTTGTAATTCAATAAAATCTTTATATTCGTCTAAATTAGAAAATTCTATAGGATTACTTCCATCTTTTATTTCTTTTCTAGAATTATATAATAATATTTTACCATCTTTTTCAATTAACATATTATGACATTGAATTTTTTCACTTTGTTTTTCATCATCTTCTTTTACTAATATGTTGTTTATCGAAATATTATATGAATTTATATAATAATACATACCAAATAAAAATATTAATAGTATTCCTAAAAATTTGTAGTTTACTTGCATATTAATTAGATTATATAAATATAATATTTTCAATTAGAATATTATATTTTTATAAATATATATATATGAAAATTATTAAAATTTCAAATAATTCATTTGATAAGAAATTTTTAGAAGAATTAATTCAAAAAAAAAAATGTTTAATTGCTGTATTTAGTAAATCATGTATACATTGTATACATATGAAACCAGAATGGCTTTTATTTAAAAAAAAATTAAATAAAATATATTCTAATTGTGTATTATTAGAAATAGACGCTAATGAATTAAATAATTTTAATTCAAATGAATTAAAAAAAAATATAAATGGATATCCTTCTATAATTGCTTTTAATAAAGGTAAAAAGATAAAAGAATTTAATGGTAATCGAACAATGAATAATATGTTAAAATTTTTTAAAAATTTTATAATTGATGATAAAAAAAATAAAACAAAAAAAAAGTTTAAATCAAAAAAAAATACTAAGTCAAGAAAATTATAAATATTTTAAATTCTTAACTTAGGATTTATACATATATCTTTTGTCGGATATATATCACCTGACATACATTGTTCTTTACTTGTTACTTTTGCACAACTACGTATATCATTTATTTTACCAATAAAACAATAACCGCTTGTTGACGATGAAGATTTAACAGGCGCGGGTTCTTGTTCTTTATTTTTTACATCATCAGATAATATATTTTCATTTTCTGGATTAACTATTGATTTTTTATGTTTCAAATTATTTTCTAATAAATTAATACCACTAGTTAATCCTTTTGATGATGTATCAATTATATTTTTACTTGTTTCTGAACCAGTATCTATTATTTTTTTACTTCCAACAGATGATACTGATAATATATTTCTTAATACGTTAGAAATATAAGATGATGATTTACTAATTAATGGTTTTAATAAATTACTTATATAATCTACTATGTAACTTAAATACTTAAAAATATTTATTCCAAAAAATGATAATATTAAAATTAATAACAATATGAATATAACAATTTTATAATTTAAAAATGAATAAGTATTACTTATTACTCTTGATGATTTTTTTAATAAATTATTTGATTCTAAATTTGAATATTTATTATCTGTTATAGAATTTGAAGGTAAACTATTTTTGGAAGATAAAATATTATTTATAGGTGTATTTATTAATGTATCTAATCTATCAGATACATTTCTATTTATTGTATTATTCATTTCATAAGATTTTCTCTCTATAGTATTCATTATATAGTTTAATAATATTTTTTATTGCTAAAAATATTATTATTTATTAAAATATTTTAATATATTAATGAAAACCAAAAAAATATTATATGATAAAATAATAAAAAAAATAAAAAAAATAAATAAATCTCGTAAAATTACATTAAAAAATAATAATTTAAGTAAATCATTTTCGCCTGAAATAAATAGAAAAATAGATGTAAATAAATTAAAAACATTAAAACACTATAATATTAAATTATGTAATAATTTATTACAAATATATCATGATGAAAATGATGAATGCTTTAATTATAAAAGTAAAAAAGTACAAAAAATCTTATTAAATAATTTAACTGCTACAAAACATTTAAATGTAAATAATTTTATACCCCCTAAACAAATATATTCTAATTGTTGGTTTAATACAATGTTTGTTAATTTTTTTTTTAGTGATAAAGGTAGAAAATTCTTTAGATTTTTTAGAAATTTAATGATTACAGGCAGAAAATATGATAAGAGTCCAATAGAAAATATAAAGTTAAAAAAATTATTATTTATTTTAAATTTATATATTGAAGCATCATATAATCAAAATAATACATATTTAAATCTTAATAAATTAACAAATAACTTAAATACTAATTATATAATTAAAGACATTTATAATATAATTAATCATAATGGTAAAAATAAAAATATACCAAACATTAAGGATGAAGGTAATCCATTAGACTATTATTTAGCAATTATGAATTATTTAAATTATAATATATTAAAAATATTAAGAATACCTATATATCATAAATATAATTTTAAAAATATAGAAAAATTTATAGATAAATTTTACAAAAATGTATATGATATTATTATCATTGAAGATTATGAAAGTAATAGTGAATATAAAGAATATTTTATTAAAAACAATATTTATAAATATAAATTAGACAGTATTATATTAACTAACAAAGATCATTTTAATCCAAAAAAAAATAGTCATTTTGTCAGTTTAATTACAATAAATAATAGTGATTATAAATTTGATGGCAGTAGTTTATCAAAATTGAGTAAATTTAAATGGAGAAATTATTTAAATAGAAATATTGACTGGGAGTTTAAAGAAAATTCTATATATGAAAAAGATAAATATAATTTAACAAAGGGTTATAAACTATTATTTTATTATAGAACAAAATAAATTTTAATAATAATAATATTATTAAATAATCAATTATATATATGGAAAAAAAAATACAAATATTTGGTTATGGTAGTTTAATTAATAACAAAACGAGACAAATTACATTAAAAAAAAAAACCAAATCTATACCTGTTATATTTAATGACCCCAAATTTACTAGAAAATGGATATGTTTAAAAAAAAAAAAATAAAAATAATTCTAGATCGGTATTAACACTTCATAAAAAAAAAAATTCAAAAAAAAACATTAATGGTATATTATTTCCAATTGATAATAATAAATTATTAAAAAGATTAAATAAAAGAGAAACTTCATTTAATTTAATAAAATTAAATAGTAATTATTTTAAATCACATAATAATAAAAAAATACCAAAAAAAGATATTTATTCCTATATTTCAAAACAAAAATATAAAAAACCAAATAAAACATGTAAAGTTAATCAATATTATATTGATGTCGTTATTGATGGATCATTAAAATTTGGTAAATCATTTACAAACAAATTTAATACACCTATTCAAAAAAAATATATTAAAAATACAAGAAAAAAAAAATATATAAAAAAAAGATTTAAATTTTTAAAAAAAATTAATACCAAAAAAATAGATAAATTCATTAACCAAACAAATTTACATAAAAAATGATTATAAATATTAGTAATAAAATTAATATAATTAATAAAATTAATATAAATAATAAATACTAATATTATTTAATATATATATTTATTATGACTTTTAAAATTAAATATAATCCCAATTTAAAAACTATAATAGAAGATCATTTTAAAAATAACCCAAATAAAAATTTATCTTTAAAAAAGGTATCAAAAAAATTAGGAATTAAATTTAAACAAGCTATATATATTGCAAATCATTCTAATATTTTAATACAAGTTAATCCGCGTAATGTAGGTTGTTATAAAAAAAATATAATGATTTTCAAATTGTCACAATAATTATAAATATTTTATTAAATAGATTTAATTTGCTCAATATAATCTTTTATTTTTTTATTAAGATCTTCGTTTGGTGTTAATGATATATTTGATAAATATAATCCTGTTAATGGTGAAGTATGTTTTTCTTCAAACCATCTTTCAATTGATAATCTATCATATACCTGATTATCAATTGTATACACCGGATCTTTCATAATCTGTTGGCTAATAGGACATAAATATTCATTTGGAATGTTATCATCATTAATAAAACTATTGGTTTCATCGTTATTATTAGTATGGTTAGTATTATTCATAAATTCTTTTAATTTGTCAATACTAATAACTAATCTTTTAATAATTCTACTCCTAAAATTAGTAATATCTTTTTGTTTTCCATAATGACTACTAGGAATAAAAGTTATATTTCGTTTAGATAAATCAAATGGAATAATAATTTCAATATTATCTAAATTGTTTGTAAAACCTAATTCAATTATTTCATTTTGATGTTGAAGATAAGGAATCCACCAATTATCTGACAAATTATAAAAATTACTATCATTATAATTTGTACTTTTACACCAACACCATACAACTACTAATTTATTATTATCTTCTAAATCTTCGGCTTTCCAATATTTTGGTTTATCAATATAACCATTTATATTATGTTTATCAATAATAGATTCATTTGGTATATTACTATTAAATGTTCTTTCCACTTCATCATTATTATCAGTAATTCTCCATTCACCATAAATTCGTTTTCCCATAATACTTATATTATCCTCATATGTTTCAATTCTTTTAATTGTTCTAAATCCAGGTTGCTTATATCCAAAGCGACTACCTAAATGAGCGCCTGGTGTTGTTTGAAAATGTTGCTCATTAGATTTAAAATTTATAGTAGCATTATAAAAATCTACACCTAATTCAATATTCTCTTTATCTAACATATAAGCTTCTTCAATTTTATATGCTATAATATTAGGATAAAAATCCAATTTAGCGTTAACTGGATCCAAAGAAACCCATACAATTTTAGACATTATAAAGTTAGTATTTAAATTTAACTTTAATTTTTAAATTCAATTCAATTTTTTTTATATATGACTAAATATTTTTCATAATTTCTAATTTTTCAAAAGTTTTTTCTATATTTGATTTAGCTATATCTTTATATAAATAATCAGTATTAGGTGATTCTTCATTTTTTTTTATTTCACGATAAATATTATTTATTTTTTCAATTATTTTTTCAATTTTACTATCGTTATTTATTATATTTAAATTATAATCTATTTTATCTATTAATATTGATAATGAATAATATATAATATACTTTCTTTTAGATTTAAAAGTGGTTTTATATTTAATAGTAAATAAATTATATAATGAATTTATTATTTTATTTATTATTGTATAATTTTGATTATCAGTTTGTATATTTTTTGAATAAAAAAATATAATATCCCATATAATCCATACAATATCATTCTGATATCCTTTAGGAGCATACAATCTTGATTCACAAATACATTTTTTCTTCTTTTTTTTACATATATTTTCATATTCTATTATCCATTCATACCAATAACAACACTCAATTACATTTTTACTAGTAATATTATATATTAATTCATTTATTGGTATATATAATTCTTTTGGATCATCATCTTTATATATATTTTGAATATATGTAACATTCGGTGCTTTAAATTTACTACTAATATTATATAAATCAAATTCTTCTTGTTTATTTATTTTTATTTGCTCATAAGTATGTTTTTTTTGCGAAAAACATAATACACATATTATTTCTGCAAATAATTTTCTTATTTTTAAATTATTACGTAAAACAATAACATTATCAGAATATCCCGAATTAATAATTTGTTCAAAATTATCAAATCTCATATTTAAATAAATAGGTAATTTAGGATTACCACAATGAATATATTTAGTAGTATATAAAATAATTGTATCCCATAAATCTAAATAGTGTCCTGAACATATAAATTCTGCCGCCCAATAATTAGCATTTTCTACTTTTTCATTATAAATACAACTTATTAATTCTTTTCGTGCTTGAGATTTTTGATAAGATGAAAACGTGATATTTTTAAAATCTGTTCTTACATCATTAATACTGTCATTATCCATATATTTTTTATAAAAATAAAACATAAAAAATATAATATTAATACATATTAATATATTAATGACATTTAATAAATATTTAAATAAATCTAATAAAATTTTTAATAAAGTTTATAAATCTTATATTAAATTAAATTTCATAACTAAATTATTTATATTTTTTTTTATCTTATTATTTACTATTTGTATTTTAAATAAAAATAAACAATTTAATCAATTAGAAAATTTTGATACTTTAAAGAAAAGATATGAAATTAAGAGAGATAAAGAAATATATGATGAATTTTATACTAATCATTATGATAATATTATAACAGATAAATATAGACATGATTATGAATTTAATAAATTAAATGAATTAAATATAATTAAAAATAATGATAAAATATTAGATATTGGATCTTCTACTGGTTATACTACTAATTTATTTAATGAATACAAATATAATATTATAGGATTAGATCAATCTGAACATATGATAAAATATGCAAAAGGTAAATACCCTAAATCTAAATTTAAATTGGGAAATATAATAGATACCAAGTTATTTGAATTAAACTATTTTAATATTATTTTATGTTTAGGTAAAACCATTTATGAAATTCCAGAAATACATGATTTTTTTGATAAATGTTATAATTTATTATCTGAGGACGGATATTTAATTTTACATTTAGTTAATGAAAAAAAATTTAATCCACATGCTAGAAAAAACATTAAGATAAATAATAATAATAATTCTAACTTTAAAAAAATTAAAACTGATAATGGTACATATGAATCTGAATATAAAGTAATTAACGATAAATCTAGTAAAAATGACAATACTACTATAAATTCACCTTATAGCCAGTACATTGAAAAATTTACAAATACATCTAATGGTAATATTAGAAAAAATATTAAAAATATGTATATGCCACAACTTATCGATGTTAATAAAATTGCAGAATCTAAACATTTTAAATATCTTGATGTTATAAAATTAAAGATTATAGATTATAAAGATGAATTTATATATATTTATAAAAAAAATTAATAATCATAACATACTTATTAATAATCATAACATACTTATTAATAATCATAACATAATTATTAATATTTTAATTTAATATATTAATAATTATCTTATATATTTACTTGCTTTAGCAAAAGAATCTAAAACATATATGATAAATATACCTAAGAATAAATATAATATTAATTCCTCTGTAATATGACTTGTTTTTTCATTGTGTTGCTCTTCTAATAAATGGGTTATATATTCTAATTTATTTAATAATTCATTATTATTAAATCTTGTATTT
>MDSV01067847.1_pt1 | contig 24206 bp, 17 predicted proteins | sample 810851 | NCBI WGS metagenome assembly MDSV01 (sample SAMN05326640, study PRJNA326480) | marine metagenome | isolation source: seawater | place: Atlantic Ocean: North East | collected 2012 | reverse complement strand
TTTTTGATAGTTTGGAGTATAAAGGAACTGGTGCAAGACAGATGTATGATAGAAGAAACGGTGGAGCTTGGATAAATATAGAACCCTATCTTTTTGAAACGAATTTTAAAGATGGACTACAAACAGAAATTCAAATTAATCCTGAGTTCACATTAAACGAAGCGAAATTGGAAGCAAATAAATATGCAGTTTTAATAGGTCAACTTCCAGCTGCATTAAGAAAAGATGTTCAAACTATGTGGATACATAAAGGAGAAGAGGCATATGGAGGTGGCAATAATAATCTTTTAGTTCACACAGGGATGTCCAAGGTTTATGAAAATTATTGGACTGGTAATATTATTGAGGAAACTTTGATTCATGAAGCAACTCATACATCAATAGATACATATCATTACCCCGGTAGAGAAACTGATGGAGCAGCATGGATAAATACAGTAAGTAAAGATGATGGATGTTATATTTCTACATATGCTAAGGATTATCCTTACAGAGAAGACTTGGCAGAATTAATGCCCTTATATGTTGCAGTTAGATATTTTCCAGAAAGAATTTCAAGTGAGATAAGAAATAAAATTTTAAGCTGTAATTTTAATAGAATAAAATATTTAGATTCACTAAAACTGGATATGAGTCTCTATGAAAACTGAATAACAATCATTAAGTTCAGGCAGCACTTCTATATACCTTATTAGGAGGTCATACTGCAATTAACTGCATGATGCAGCTCTAAAATAGAGCTAACTTTTAGCTAAACCTTACACAAAACCTTACACTAAAAAACAAACTCATAAAGAATATTCGAGTCTTAAGATGACTACCTCATTTCTAGAGCTGGATAATTGGGATGAGGAATCAATATCAGATCGTGCAAATCAGCTTTTTCATAAAGCATTAGAAATTTGGAATGTTTAAAGGTTATGCATTCCTTAGAATTAATCAAACACCCAGATCTTCAGCCTTTAATGAAAAAGTTCAAAAAGAAGTTTCCTAAGATTCACCTTGAGGCCTACATGATGGATCTTTTAGGGTGTTCTACAAGTGATGAAGTAGTTCCAGTTTAACTGCTGGAGGAAGTCTGAGTAATGTTTTGTTATTTTCATTTTCGTTTAAGTTTAGACAATAGCAGGGATTAAGGTACGCTATGCCTGTTTATAATGATTTTCATGTGAATAGGGTTATTATTTTATTTGAATACCCTAAGGTTATCAAAAAATAAACTGCTAAATTTGAGATATTAGAGTGAAGGTTGTAAAACAGAGGAAAAGGCAAATCTACAGGCAACTAAAAAAAAGAAGCCCCGAAAACAATGAGTCTTCAGGACTATTAAGCGGAGAGACAGGGATTCGAACCCTGGCAACGGTTACCCGTTGACAGATTAGCAATCTGCTCCATTACCACTCTGGCACCTCTCCTGTATTGCGGGTGTAAATGTAATTGTTAAGAATCAACAAAACAACAGTTTTATTTAAATTTAAAGTTGACTATTCGGGGTATTCTACTCTCAGGTGGTATATATTTATCAACTTTTTTGACAGTACTTTTTTGACAGTTTCTATCTCCGAAAGTGTAATATTACAATCGTTAAATTGTTTTTCATCAATTTGCTTGTTGACAATTGTGTCTACAAAATGTTGAATTTTATCTACAGTAGGTTCTCTAAGGCTCTTTGAGGCGGCCTCAATAGCATCAGTAATCATTAAAATTGCTGTTTCTTTTGAAAAAGGTCTTGGGCCTAAATATCGAAAATCATTTTGATCTATATTCTCTCCTATTTCTTGTGCTTTTTTATAGAAAAAATACACCAGGGAGTTACCGTGATGGGTACGAATAAAGTCTATGATTCGATCTGGAAGTTTATATTTCTTCGCCATTTCAATGCCTTCCGCGACATGATTAATGATGATTTTCGCACTTTGATCTGGAGGCATCTCCTCATGTGGAGAAACACTACCTTTTTGATTTTCCGAAAAATATGTAGGTGCATTCATCTTCCCAATATCATGATACAGTGCCCCTACCCTGACCAACAAAGTATTAGCTCCTATTTCATTCGCCGCAGTTTCAGCTAAATTGGCTACCTCAAGAGAATGATGAAAAGTTCCTGGAGCACGATCAGACAGCTCCTTCAATAATTTAGTGTTGGTATCTGACAGTTCAAGAAGTGAAACGTCAGAAACAAGTTTAAACAGGCGCTCATATAGATATATTAAAGGTTGTGCAAACAGAGTCAATAAGCCATTGAGTAAGAACAATCCGATAACTAGGAAATCGATTTTAGCAATCCCACCATCATGCGTTATTGTGAAGGCAATATAACCCAGCAGATAAACCAAAACGATTCTGCCTACAGTGATAAACAGATTTGCACGGTTCTGTAATTGTGTTATAGATAAGATTGTAACGATGCCCGCTATCATCTGTAAGAATACAAACTCAAAACTATTGGGTACAACAAAACCGAGATTTAACACTATAATGACATGAGTAAAAAGAGCCAGTCTTGGATCAAAAAATGTTTTTAAAATTAGAGGAAGGATACAAATAGGGACAGCGTATAAAAATCTTACATCAAAATTCACCACTATAGTTGTCAGTGCAATAATTCCAACCATATTGAGAAAAATAAATGTGATTTCTCTGTTGTCTTCAAAAATAAAAGGTCTATAATTCTTGATGAACAGAAACAGTGACATAAAAGTCAAAACCACTAAAATGGTATATCCAAAAATAATCCAATAATAGTTCAACTCATTCCATACTTGGGATGCATATTCATCTCTTAAGGAAATCAACATCTGTAATTTTTCACCCTCGACCACTTCACCTTGTTTGATGATCATGGAGTTTTCTTGAATTAATCCTCGATAGAGAGAAATATCACTAAAGGATTGATTTAAAGCATTTGAAGTAAACTTCTCATCCAAAGAAATATTAGGCTGAACTATTTCAAAAAAGAGATTATAAAATAAAGACGTATAGCTTTGATAAGGCGTTTTTTGAAGGAACTGATGAATAATTTCTTTAAGGGCTTCTATATTGGAGAATTGATCCTTTTCTATTGTAGATTCAACATTACCCTTAATTAAAAAAACACTCTCGCCACCTTTTTTAACTAGGTTAAAAGGCAACACACCATTGCGGTAGATATGATCCAAAAGAGAAAGACCAAAATCATATAAATCATAATATTTTTTGTTAGAAGCAGGTAAACTAAAGAAATTGGAAAATTGTAATACATAAGATTTTTTTACCGATTTATATACCGTTGTATCTACCCGAAAATAAAAAAATTGGGAATCCAATATAACTTTTTTTTCTGCCTCAAGCTCAGTGGATGATTTAAGAATAGAAAAATCAAAAGGAGAATATAGAGTAGTATACTGCCAGGGCTTTCCCTTTTGAAATTCATATTTAAATTTTGCTCCTTTGGGAAATAAATAAACAATCAAGAAACTGCATATAGACAACAATATAACCTTGTAAATAAGCTTTTGATTGGTCAATATAAAGCGGTAAATGTTTTTCAATGCTATAGTGAATTCAGTATTTCAAATTTAAGGAAATATGAGTTTGTGATAGTGAATTTAAAAATGTATTTAGAAAAATATGCCAGCAATTTGATTATTTTTGTCTACATATTACAACCATTTATTTACAAAAAACAACTTTTTTTAAAATAACAAATTTGGAATACGGTATCTGCCATTTGGGAATTATTCCCATGAGAAAAGAAAATAGCCACAAAAGTGAAATGGTTTCTCAACTTCTTTATGGCGAATGTTACAAGATAATAGAAAAAAGAAAAAAATGGGCTAAAATCCTTTTGGAATGGGATGGTTATAATGGGTGGATTGATTGCAATCAAGTACATGAAATATCCCTAGCTAATTTTGATAAAATGGTACAATCAGACCTAAAAATATCCTCAGAATTGGTAAACTATATAACGACTAAAGATGATCTTTTATTCCCGGTTTTGATGGGTAGTGACCTAAGGGCTTTAGATATACTTGAGCACCAATTTGAGGGCGAATTTCTCCGACCCAAAAAATCAAAAACGGAATTGAAAGATACCGCCTATCTTTTTCTTAATACACCATATCTCTGGGGTGGTAAAACACTATTAGGGATAGATTGCTCTGGTTTTACTCAGATGGTTTATAAAATCAATGGTGTTAAATTGAGTCGCGATGCAAGCCAACAGGCTCTAGAAGGCCAAACACTTAGTTTTATCGAAGAAAGTGAAGCCGGAGATTTAGCTTTTTTTGACAATGCTGAAGGTGAAATCGTCCATGTTGGTTTATTGCTAGAAAATCACCACATTATACATGCCACTGGAACCGTTAGAATTGATAGAATTGACCAATCAGGGATTTTTAACCTAGAAAGCCAAAGCCACACCCATAAATTGCGATATATCAAAAAATTGATTTGAAAATTCCTTACAAAGGTTTTATTAGCTGAGAATTGAACTATTGTTCAAGTAGCAGTTTCATCTCTTTATAGCCCTCGTTGTCTCCGAGAGTACCATAAATATTCATCAGGGTTTTAATAGCATCTTCATTTTGTCCGATTTCTATCAAAGATTTTAGGATAGGAATACATTCAATATAAAGTTTCTCGCGATCTAACTTTAGAGCATCGTATTTAGCGTTGTCAGCAGCTGAAGTTCCCAAACTGTTCATTTGCTCTACGATTGGCTGTTCACCCTCTAGAATCAAAGCAACGAGGTTCAAATAAGAATTCTGATAACTAGGATCAATTTCTATAGCTTTTTCGTAATAATCTTTGGCAGCCTCTTTATCTCCCAAATCTGAAGAAACAACTGCAATATTATAATATAGGGTAGCATTTCTGGGGTCTTGAGTGATAGCCTCATTCATCAAACTTTGAAACTTTTCTTTTTCATCCAACTGAATATAAATATTGGCCTCAGTAAGAATCAAATTTAGATCAGTGGGATTAGACATTCTGGCTTCTTTTACAGCAGAAATCGCTTTATCATTATCGCCCATCTGAGCATGAATCAGCGCAATATTTTTGACAATTTCAGGGTATTTTGATGGTGTGTCTTCTTTTCTTGGATTTTCATAATCCTTGGATTTTTGATATAATTTGAATTCCGATTCTGTCACTTCCGTTTCAACCTTAGATTCAATTTCAGTAACATAGTACTTGGTTACTACTCCTGTATAATCCATTTCTTTTAACTGATTGTAATAATCCAGCGCAACATCAAAAGACTCATCATTTACAGCACTAGAAGCGGCAAAGTAAAGGTAGTCTATATTGAATTCGGGATCAATCAAATAGGCCATATGCAATTTCTCTGTAGAAGATTTAAAATCGCCCATTTCATTGTCGTCAATGGCACTGTTGACAATTTCATTGGATAGAAGGGTCAACTGCTCAGCAACCTCTTCTTTTATTGATGTCGCCTCTTTGATAGAATTTAAGAGATCAAATGCTAATTGAAAGTTTTTGTTGTCTCGGGAAATTTTTGCAAGTAAAAAATCATAGTTCAATTTGACTTTTTGATCTGCATTTTCAAAAACGGATTCGTTTTCCGACAATATCTGTGAGGCTATCTCAATATTCCCATTATCATAAGCCTTAAGGGCTTTTCTTAATTCCTTTTTTTGTGAGAAAGAAAAATTAAAAATGAAAATAAAAGTTAGTAAAGCAATTCGTTTCATCTTTTTTAGAATAATTATCCTGTAAAATATTACATTTTGCAAATGCAAAAATAAGATTAGTTTTTTATTAATCAACAATAGTTCCACCTTCTATTTCAATATCAGAAATATCTTCAACTTCATCTTCATCCTTCATCACTTTAGCTACTGCTGCAATCGAATCACCCTCTCTGAGGTTGATCAATTTTACCCCCTGTGTAGCACGTCCCATTACCCTCAAGTCTGAAACGGCCATTCTAATTGCGATGCCGGATTTGTTGATGATCATCAAATCATCTTGATCGGTAACATTTTTAAGGGTAACAAGGGACCCGGTTTTATCGGTAATTGAAATGGTTTTTACGCCTTTACCTCCTCTATTTGTAATTCTGTAGTTATCCAGGTCAGAACGTTTCCCAAAACCATTTTCGGAAACAACTAGTATATTAGTATCCATGTCGTTTACCGACACCATTCCTACGACCTCATCATTACCATCGGCCAGGGTAATACCTCTAACTCCAGAGGCACCCCTACCCATAGGTCGGGTTTTGCTCTCTTCGAAACGAATTGCTTTACCAGATTTTACTGCTAATAAAATTTGACTGTTACCATTAGTCAACTTGGCCTCTAGCAATTCATCCTCATCTTTGATTGTAATGGCGTTGATTCCATTGGCCCTAGGACGAGAGTACTGTTCAAGGCACGTTTTTTTGACCTGACCTTTTTTTGTGGCCATAATCACAAAGTGGTTGTTTATGTAGTCTTCATCCTTCAAATCTTGAGTACATATAAAGGCCTTCACCCGATCTTCTTGGTCAATATTAATCAAGTTTTGAATAGCACGACCTTTGGAAGTTCTCGATCCCTCCGGAATTTCATAAACACGCATCCAAAAACATTTTCCTTTTTGGGTAAAAAACAACATGTATTGGTGATTGGTCCCCACAAAAAGGTATTCAAGGAAGTCTTCATTCCTTGTGGTAGAAGCTTTTTGTCCAACACCTCCCCTATTTTGTGTCTTGTAATCTGATAGAGGAGTTCTTTTAATGTATCCTGCATGAGAAATAGTAATCACCATTTTATCATCAGGAATCATATCTTCTATACTAAAATTCCCTCCTGCATATTCTATTTGAGACCTTCTTTCATCACCGTATTTTTCCTTGGTTTCAAGTAATTCAGTTTTGATTATTTCCATCCTACGATCTTTTTTATGGAGAATGTCCTTCAAGTCAGTGATGGTTTTTAACAACTGGCCGTATTCATTTCGGAGTTTCTCTTGCTCTAGCCCAGTTAACTGTCTCAATCGCATTTCGACGATGGCTTTAGCCTGGAGTTCGGAAAGTTCAAATTTGGAAATCAAGTTTTCTTTGGCTTCTTCTGCATTGGTGGATCCTCGAATGATCGATATAACCTCATCTATATTGTCCGAAGCTATTATTAAGCCCTCTAAAATATGAGCTCGTTCTTCTGCTTTCCTCAATTCAAATTTTGTTCTGCGAACTACAACCTCATGACGGTGTTCAACAAAATAGTGAATTAACTGTTTTAAATTAAGCAACTGAGGACGACCCTCAACTAATGCAATATTGTTGACGCTGAATGATGACTGTAGCGCAGTATATTTGTACAATTTATTAAGAACAATATTGGGAATCGCATCACGCTTAAGGACATAAACAATCCGCATCCCAGTCCTGTCAGACTCATCTCTGATGTTAGTAATACCCTCTATTTTTTTATCATTAACCAACTCGGCAGTTTTTCTGATCATCTCTGCTTTGTTTACTTGGTAAGGTATTTCTTTCACAACAATGCACTCTCTATCCTTAACCATTTCAATATTTGCATTCCCTCTAATGACAACACGACCCCTCCCAGTCATAAAGGCTTCTTTAATACCATCATAACCGTAAATGATACCTCCAGTGGGAAAATCTGGAGCTTTTATGATCTGGATCAATTCATCTATGGTTATATCTTGGTTTTCAATATATTTAATAGTACCATCTATCACCTCAGTTAAATTGTGAGGAGGCATGTTAGTTGCCATACCTACTGCAATTCCAGAAGCTCCATTAATCAATAAATTGGGTACCCGAGTAGGCAATACTTTAGGCTCTTTTAAGGTGTCGTCAAAATTGAGTTGGTGATCTACTGTATCTTTTTCAATGTCGGCCAATAAATCCTCTGACATTTTCTTCATCCTTGCCTCAGTATACCTCATGGCGGCAGGGCTATCACCATCAATGGAGCCAAAGTTTCCTTGCCCATCAACTAATAGGTAACGCAAACTCCATTCCTGTGCCATACGAACCATTGTATCATATACAGAGCTGTCTCCATGTGGATGATATTTACCCAAAACCTCTCCTACGATACGAGCAGATTTTTTATAAGTAGTGTTCGCCCTAATACCCAGCTCATGCATTCCATAGAGAACCCTTCGATGTACAGGCTTTAATCCGTCTCGAACATCAGGAAGTGCACGTGACACAATGACAGACATTGAATAATCAATGTAAGCAGACTTCATTTCATCCTCTATATTTATAGGAATTAATTTTTCTCCTTCAACCATTTATTTTTCTTTAATGTATTAGCTAAAATACACTTATAGGATAGGTTCTATAAGGATTATAATTATATTTTTTAATCTACTTATCAACATCATATTAATTCTTTTTGCTTATAAAATTATACTTTTCCAATTTTGCTAAATGATATTTTTTTTGTCTATTAGCTTTAAAATTATAACTGGAATACTTTTTGATAATTCTCTAAAAGAATATTAATTTTTATATATGGATGATAATTTTTCACCTAGAGTAAAAGATGTAATTTCCTACAGCAAAGAAGAAGCTCTAAGATTAGGGCACGGATCTATAGGAACGGAACATTTAATGTTGGGGATTTTACGTGACGGTGAAGGAAAAGCCATATCAATTCTCAACTCTATAGAAGTTGACCTCAATGAATTAAGGCGAAGAGTCGAAATTCTCAATCCTGCTTTAATTGAAACGGGGGTGATCAACAACAAAAAAAATCTGCACCTTACCCGTCAAGCTGAACGAGCACTGAAAACAACATTCTTGGAAGCTAAACTTTTTCAAAGTGACATCATCAACACAGCACACTTGTTGCTTTGCATTTTGAGAAATGAAAATGACCCTACCACCAAGTTATTACTAAACTTGAATATCGATTATGACATTGTTAAAGAAAAATTCAAATTGATGATCACAAGTGAGAACCAAAACTATTTGGAAATATCAGACTCATCCTCATTTCCGGACGAAAAAGACGATGAGAATGAATCAGGTAAAGCGAACCCTTTTGTTCCCACGACTGAATCAAGGGTCAATGTTAAATCAAAAACACCAGTTTTAGATAATTTTGGTCGTGATGTGACTGCATTAGCAGAGAAAAACAAGTTGGACCCTGTAGTGGGTAGAGATAAAGAAATCGAAAGAGTTTCACAAATTCTTAGTAGAAGAAAGAAAAACAACCCCCTTTTAATTGGAGAACCAGGAGTCGGTAAATCTGCAATCGCAGAAGGACTTGCACTGCGTATAATACAAAAAAAAGTTTCCAGAGTACTATACGGAAAGCGGGTGGTTTCCCTTGACTTAGCTAGTTTAGTAGCAGGAACAAAATATAGAGGTCAATTTGAAGAACGGATGAAAGCTGTAATGAATGAATTAGAAAAAAATGATAACATAATTCTCTTTATAGACGAAATTCACACCATAGTAGGTGCAGGTGGGGCTACTGGAAGTCTAGATGCCTCCAATATGTTCAAACCCGCTTTGGCACGAGGGGAAATTCAATGTATAGGTGCAACAACACTAGATGAGTATCGTCAAAATATCGAGAAAGATGGTGCATTGGAAAGACGTTTCCAAAAGGTCTTGATCGAAGAAACCTCTGAAGAAGAAACACTTGAAATATTAAGGAACATCAAAGAAAAATATGAGAATCATCATAATGTCATGTATACGGATGAAGCACTTAAAGCCTGTTCGGAACTCACCTCCAGATACATGACCGATCGTTATCTTCCAGACAAGGCTATTGACGCCCTAGATGAAGCCGGATCAAGAGTTCACATAAACAACATGAACGTCCCAGATGAAGTCATAAAACTTGAAGAAGAGCTTGAAAAAGTCAAAAAATTAAAAAATTCTGTTGTCAAAAAACAAAAATACGAGGAAGCCGCGAAACTCAGAGATGATGAAAAGAGGGTGGAAAGAAGACTCCTTGAAGCTCAAGAAAGATGGCGTGAAGAATCCAAACTCAATAGGGTAACTGTCAATGAAAGCCATATCGCTGATGTTGTATCCATGATGACCAACATTCCGGTAAATAAAATTGTGAAGAGCGAAAAGAACAAATTGGCTCACCTCTTCAACATTATAGGAGAAAAAGTCATTGGACAAAAAGAAGCCGTTAAAAAAGTGGTAAAAGCGATACAACGAAACAGAGCAGGTCTAAAAAATCCAGACCGACCCATAGGGTCCTTTATTTTCCTTGGACAAACCGGTGTTGGTAAAACCCAACTGGCTAAAATCCTCGCCAAAGAAATTTTTGATTCCGAAGAAAACCTTATTCGCATCGATATGAGTGAATACATGGAAAAATTTACAACTTCCAGATTGATAGGAGCACCCCCAGGATATGTTGGTTATGAAGAAGGTGGTCAATTAAGTGAAAAAGTTAGACGCCGTCCATACTCGGTCATATTGTTGGATGAAGTTGAAAAAGCCCACCCTGATATTTTTAACATGCTGCTACAAGTTTTTGATGAAGGATTCTTAACAGACAGCTTGGGTAGGAAAATCAATTTCCAAAACACCATCATAATTATGACATCTAACATTGGAGCAAAACAGTTAAAAGATTTTGGGACCGGTGTAGGTTTCGAAACCTCCAATTTGAAATCTCAAGCCAGTGATATCGAGAAAGGTGTTATACGAAATGCTTTAAAGAAAACCTTTGCGCCCGAATTTTTAAATCGTATCGACGATGTGATCATTTTTAACACACTTGAAAAGAAAGATATTGAAAAAATTGTTGATATTGAATTAATCAAACTCTCAAAGAGAATTAAAAACCTCGGTTATGGAATATCACTGACCAAAGCTGCAAAGGTTTTTTTAATAGATAAAGGTTTTGACAAGAAATATGGAGCCAGACCCCTCAACAGAGCTATTCAGAGGTATATAGAGGATTTGTTAGCCGAGAATGTTGTCAATAACAACATTGAGGAAGGAATTCATATAACGCTTGACCATAAAAAAGGCGCTGAAGAACTCTGTATTAAACCAACTACTAAAGTCAAATAACAATAATAAACTATCAAACCTTATCAATTCTATTTGATCAGGGTGTTCTTTATTCTCAAAATTTCAAGGATAAAAATATTTTCCAAAAAATTTTAAAGCTGATGGTTTTATAATATTTTTGCCTACGTATTGGATAATATCGATAATATAAAAATCAGTGCTTCCATTTTAAGCTCAAAAGTTATTGTTGTTACCCATTCTAATTTGACAATGAATAACCCAATGGGGATAGTTCAACACATATAACGATATGGCTAAATATCCTCAAGAATTTGATTTAAATTCAAATCATTTCAATCATCTAATCTTTTACCCTAGAAACATTAAATTCTCAGGTTAAACAGAAAAAAAAATAAAATGAAAGTTTTAAAATTTGGAGGAACATCGGTAGCTAACCCGAAAAGTCTATCCAGTGTTCTCAAAATTATTCAAAAACAAAAAGGTCCTATCGCAGTTGTAGTATCTGCTTTGGGTGAGGTTACTGACCTACTCCTTAAAATGCTTTCATTGGCACAATCCGGGAAAGATCAATATAAAGACAATCTTGCTGTGATCGAGAAACGTCATCTGGAGATCATCAAAAACTGTGTGCCCATTCAGAATCAAAGTGCCATCATCAGTTTTCTAAAAAAACACCTCAATGAATTGGAATCTCGACTGGATGCTGTTCATGTTTTAGAGGAGGCTACCCCAAAAAACAATGCAACCATATCTTCATATGGAGAAATACTCGCAAGTAATATTATCCAAGAGATCTTACGTTTCAATAATGTAGATTCAGCTCTAAAGGATAGTAGGGAGCTCATTAAGACATTGTCTCACAACGGCTCAGAAATTGTAGATCTGGAACTTAGCCAGAACCTTATTCAAAATTATTTCAAAAAAAACAAATCTAATGTAGTCTTGCTTCCCGGCTTTATTTCCAGTAACGCATCAGGAGAAACTACTACTTTGGGCAGAGGGGGATCGGACTATTCAGCTGCACTCATAGCCAATGCTACCGAATCAGAAGTTTTAGAAATCTGGACTGATGTAAGTGGTATGTTTACTGCGCATCCAAAAATCGTTTCTCAAGCCAAGCCTATCGAAAAGTTAAGTTTTTACGAGGCCATGGAACTTTCTCACTTTGGAGCCAAAGTGATTTTTCCCCCTACTCTTCAACCCTTAATTGAGAAGAACATACCGGTTGTAATCAAAAACACCTTTGCTCCTCAGGATTCTGGTACACTCATAGACAATACTCCTTCTCAAGAAAATAGTGAAATCGTCAAGGGAATCAGCCATATTGAAAACGTTGCATTAATCAATATGGAAGGAAGTGGAATGATTGGAATTACTGGTTTTTCCAAAAGGTTTTTTGAAGCCTTATCTGATGAAAATATTAATGTAATCATGATTACCCAAGCTTCCTCTGAGCACTCCATTTGTGTTGGCGTAGGAGAAAGCGAAGCAATAGCAGCCAAAAACGTGATAGATGAGAAGTTTGCCTTTGAAATATCTATAAATAAAGTTGCTCCTGCTAAAATTGAAAATGACATGGCAAACATAGCTGTGGTAGGTGAAAAAATGAAAGACCACCAAGGCATCAGCGGAAAACTATTCAGCAGCCTCGGCGCTAATAATATCAACATCAGGGCTATTGCTCAAGGTGCATCGGAAAGAAATATCTCTATCATCATAAATCAAAATAACGTAACTAAAGCCATAAACACTCTTCATGAAATTTTCTTTGAATCCCAAGTCAAAGAATTGAACCTTTTCGTTACAGGAGTAGGAAATGTAGGTAGTAAGCTTTTGGAACAAATTGGAAAACAAAAGGAATATTTGATTGAAAATCTACGATTAAAAATTCGAGTCATCGCCCTATCAAATTCCAAAAAAATGATTTTGGGTGAAAGCGCTTTGGATTTAACGGATTGGATGTCAAATATAAAACAAAGCCAAACAAAGGCCAGCAGAGATTTGTTTTTTATGCATGCCAAAAAACTCAACCTGAGAAACAGTATTTTTGTAGACAATACTGCCAGTGAAATCATTGCCAAAGAATATGCCAGGTATTTAAACAATAATATTGGAGTAGTTACTTGCAATAAAATTGCTGCTGCAGATGAATTAAACAACTACCTAAATCTTAAAAATATTTCCAGAAAATTCAGGAGCCCATACCTTTTTGAAACCAATGTAGGAGCGGGTTTACCCATCATTGACACCTTAAACAACCTCGTCGCCTCAGGAGATCAAATAATCAAAATTCAAGCGGTTTTATCAGGAAGTTTAAATTTTGTATTCAATAACTTCAAAAAGGGAGTCTCTTTTCACGACGTTGTTCTTCAAGCACAACAAGAAGGTTATACTGAGCCCGATCCAAAGATCGACCTCAGTGGAGTCGATGTTGCCCGAAAAATATTGATTTTAGCACGTGAAAGTGGAATGAAAATCGAATTAGGAGATATTGAAAATGAATCCTTTTTACCTCAAGAATGCTTGGATACCAATAATAACAAATCATTTTTTAAATCGCTTGTAAAACACAGCGATCATTTTGAAAAAATGCTTGAAAAATCTGAGAAGGAAGGAGCAAAAATGAAATATGTTGCACAATTCGAAAACGGTAAGGCCAAAGTAGGCATCCAACTAGTCAAAGAAGGGCACAACTTTTACAACTTGGAGGGGAGTGATAATATTATACTTTTTTACACCAATCGTTATAAAAATCAACCCCTAATTGTTAAGGGTGCTGGAGCTGGAGCAGACGTAACTGCCTCAGGTATTTTTGCTGACATCATTAGAATTGGAAAGCAGTAATTATGGATGAAATCAAGATTTTTTCTCCCGCCAGTGTGGCCAACATTTCATGTGGATTTGATGTTCTGGGGTTTTGCCTCGGACCTGTAGGCGACGAAATGATCATCCGTAAATCAGATTCCTCCGGCGTTAAAATTATCAAAATTGAAGGACAAGAACTCCCATTAGATGTAAAAAAAAATGTTGCAGGTGTTGCAGCAGAAGCGCTACTCAATGAACTCAAAACAGAAAGAGGCTTTGAAATAGAAATCTACAAAAACATCAAGGCAGGAAGTGGTATTGGGAGCAGTGCCGCAAGTGCGGCCGGAGCTGTTTTTGGAATCAATGAATTACTAAACAAACCCTTTACCGCCCACGAATTAATTAATTTCGCAATGGAGGGTGAAGGTTTAGCAAGTGGTTCAGTACATGCTGATAATGTAGCTCCCGTTCTTTTGGGTGGAATCACATTGGTCAGAACTACTGACCCCATCGATGTAGTCCAATTACCGACTCCAAAAGAATTGACTGCTGTAATAATGCATCCCAAGATTGAATTAAAAACTGTCCACGCACGAGAAATAATCAAGAAAAACGTGACTATGGAAAAAGCTATCCAACAATGGGGTAATCTAGGGGCTTTTGTATCTGCGCTATACGATGAAGATTATGATTTGATGTCTAGAAGCCTAAAAGATGAAATTGTAGAACCTATGCGATCCCTGCTAATCCCTGAGTTTGAATCGCTTAAAAAAGCCTCTAAAGATGTAGGTGCATTGGGTTTTGGGATTTCTGGTTCTGGTCCATCAGTTTATGCCCTAACCAAAGGTGTTGACACAGCAGAAAAAGTTTATGAAGCCATTAATGAAATTATTTCATCAATTGGTATAGATTTTGAAATATACATTTCTAAAATCAACCAACAAGGAATAAAAATTTTACCAGATTAATGAAGTACCTCAGTCTTAACCAAAACTCAAAAAGTACACTTTTTAACAATGCGGTAAAACAAGGTTTAGCAAGGGACAGGGGACTCTACTTCCCTGAAACCATTCCCCAACTCCCAAAAAGCTTTTTTGATGGTATAGAAAAAATGAACATTAACGATATGGCCTACCGGGTCATTAAACCCTATGTCGGAAATCAAATATTGAAAGACAAACTGATGGAGATTGTCAAAGAAACACTGGATTTTGAATTTCCCATCATAGAAATCACTGATAATATTGCCGCCTTAGAATTATTCCAAGGCCCAACCTTGGCCTTTAAAGATGTTGGAGCACGCTTTATGGCGCGATACTTGGGACATCTCAACCAAGACAGTAAAGATGAAATAACCGTATTGGTCGCCACCTCAGGGGACACCGGAGGGGCAGTAGCAAACGGATTTCTGGGGGTCAAAGGCGTAAATGTGGTCATCTTATACCCCAAAGGAAAAGTCAGTGAAATTCAAGAAAAACAACTGACTACTCCAGGGCAAAACATCACATCTTTGGAAGTTGACGGTGTATTTGACGATTGCCAAGAAATGGTCAAAACCGCGTTTCTAGATTCAGCTTTGTCCAGTGTAAACCTTACCTCGGCCAACTCCATCAATGTTGCCCGATGGTTACCTCAAATGTTTTATTTTTTTATTGCCTACAGAGCTCTTAAAAGCAAAAACAAAAGATTGGTATTCTCTGTTCCCAGTGGAAATTTTGGGAATATCTGTGCCGGTATCATGGGACAGCAGATGGGATTGCCCATTGACCATTTTATTGCCAGCACAAATGTAAACGACGCCGTTCCTCGTTATCTGGAAACTGGAACCTATGATCCTTTGCCAACCATACAAACCATCTCCAACGCCATGGACGTGGGGGACCCAAGTAATTTCGTCAGAATTCAGAAAATATTCAACCACGACATTGTTAAAATGAAAAAGGCCCTCTCTGGCTATCGGTTTACAGATCAAGAAACCAGAAAAGCCCTAAAGGAAATATACGACCTCAAAGGATATATCGCTGACCCTCATGGTGCAGTAGGCTATTTGGGACTTAAAGAATATTTGGCAAAGCAAGGTAAAGATCAATACGGTGTATTTTTAGAAACCGCCCACCCCGTCAAATTTTTAGACTCGGTAAATAAAACCCTCAAATTGGAGGTAGAAATCCCTGAACGACTCAAAGAAACTCTGTCCAAACAGAAAGTCAGTGTTCCCATCAAGGATTACAGTGAACTGAAAGCCTATTTAATGAATTAAAGTTTTGATGTCAGGCAAAATAAAGTCTTTTAATGCACTCTCTTGTTGCATCATGGCCTCAATCCCCTCAAAATCTCTGGGCGCACCTGCCGACAAATTGACCGGGCCGTCTTTTGTAATCAACACATCATCCTCGATGCGAATACCAATATTCCACCATTTGGGATCACAGGGGCTGTTTTCCGGAATATAAATACCGGGTTCTACGGTAATGACCATATCCGCCTCTAGTTCCCCATAATTCCCTGGGTCGTGAACATCCAATCCAATGTGGTGTGAAAGGCCGTGAGGATAGTATTTTTTTGCCTCAGAAGGTTCACTGATGATCCCCAACTGCTGTAATCCCTCAGCGACAACATCATAGGACAATTTGTAAATCGTTCTAAAACTATTGCCTACAAGAGCAGCGTTGATGGCCGCTTCCTGTGAATCGTAAACAATTTGATACAAAGCTTTTTGCTCCGGACTGAAAACTCCGTTAGCAGGAATGGTACGAGTGACATCGGCAGTATAACCGTAGAACTCTGCCCCCAAGTCCATCAAAACCAATTGATTGTGAATTTCTTCTTTGTCATTTTCGATATAGTGCAAAATACAGCCGTTTTCTCCAGCCCCAACAATGGAGGGATAACCCTCATCAGCAGCTCCATATTTTCGATATACAAATTCATGAATACCTTGAATTTCTCTTTCTCCCATCTCGGGATGCATTGCTTTCATCACTTCAATTTGCCCAACCACAGAAATCGCAACTGCTTTTTTAAGGAGATCAACTTCATTTTTGGCTTTAATCTCTCTCAAATTGGCCATAATAAGGGCTAGGGTCTCAATATCAAAATTAGACTTCCGCAAAGCAGAAACTGTTTTTCTCTTGGCTTCTTTGTAGAAGCCTTGTGCTGGTTCTTTAAGAAAATCTTTGATGATTTCATCATCAATTAATAAACTGTCGCGCTCTACTATGGACTTAACCACCTCCATTACTGAGTCAAGTGTTTGTTCATCGGCCTCCATGATTTTTTGATAGGCCGAGTAAGCCAATCGATTGAAATCGTTTGGAAAGTTGATGGCTTCTCTAAAAGCCGCCTTAAGATCAAAAAGGTCGTTGGGGTCATCTACTTTATATCGGACATTATCCTTAAAAACATAGGTCTTTTGAGCTCGAATGTCATTTTTAAACTCAAACATCAATACCTTGTCAAAGCGATCTAAGCTTTGAATTTCGCTCTTAAAATCACCCCGCTCGGCTACCCGATCAAATCCCAACTGTTTAACCTGTTCCAGATCATAGCGTTTACCATTCCACATTTCCATATATACATCTCGCTCCGGTACGTAAATTTTTTCATAATAAAGGCCACCATCGTCAGTTTGTGGATTTTTATAAATCATCAAAACTGAGTGGGGCTGATGCCATCCGCTCAAATAGAAAAAGTTGGGGTCTTGATGGTAAATATAATTCACGTCATTTGCCCTGTTCCTGATCGGTGCACTGAACAAAACAGCAAGACTGTTGTCGGGCATCTTTTGGCGAAATGCCTTCCTCACCTTCTGATAGTGCTCGGCAGACAACTTTGACTTTTGACCATATCCAAAAACAAAAGAGAAGAAATAAATCAATATAATAAGATTTCTCATACAATTAATTTTAAAGGGGTTTTAAGTCAAATATTAAATACACTTATTATCTAAAAGTAATATTTTTGTTTAAAAGAACTCAATGAAAAAAACCCCATTTTTTGAAATTCACACCCAATTGGATGCCAAAATATCTTTTTTCGGTGGTTATCAAATGCCCATTCAGTACAGCGGCGTCCGACAAGAACATCTGGCTGTAAGACAAAATCTAGGTGTTTTTGATGTTTCCCATATGGGAGAATTTATCGTCGAGGGGTCCCACGCCTTTGATTTGTTACAGTTCATTTGCAGCAATGACATCTCAAAACTCATTCCGGGAAAAGCCCAATACAATTACCTGCCCAATGATCAGGGCGGAGTGGTCGATGACCTTATTGTTTACCAACTCCAAAACGAAAAATACTTACTGGTGGTCAATGCTTCCAATGTTGAAAAAGATTGGAGTCACATTGTAAGACAAAATAAAAAGTTCAATGTAAAGCTTTATGATGTATCAGAAAAAACGGCACTATTATCCATTCAAGGGCCTAAAGCACTCACAGCCATGCAGTCCATTTGCAATGCCAAACTCCATCAATTATCCTACTTCAGCCATACAACAAACACTTTTGCAGGGGTCGAAAACGTTATGGTCGCTACAACAGGATATACAGGTGCTGGAGGGATTGAAATCTATTTTGACGTCTCGGATGCCGAAAAAATCTGGAAGGCGGTGATGGAAGCGGGTAGCAATTTTGGAATTTTACCAGTAGGTTTGGCCGCTCGGGATACGCTTCGTTTGGAAATGGGCTATTGTCTATATGGAAATGAAATCAACGAACAAAGCTCCCCCATCAGCGCAGGTCTGGAATGGGTCACCAAACCACATACCGGTTTTTTAAATGCAGCAATGCACCAAAAATTAATCGATGAAGGGACTACAGAAAAGCTCGTGGGTTTTCAAATCGATGAAAGAGGCATTCCTCGCTTGGGTTATCTTCTGTTTGACACCGACGAAAATCACATCGGTAGGGTTACCTCCGGAACCCAATCCCCCTCACTCAACAAGGGGATCGGTTTGGGCTATGTCAAAACCAAATTTTCCAAACCCGGACAAAAAATATCGGTGAAGATCAGAGAAAAATTTGTTCCCGCCAGCGTCGTAAAACTACCATTTGTAAAATGACCGCCTAGTGAAGAGGATTTTGATTCTTGGTGCCAGTGGATTTATAGGAAATACCCTATACAGGGAGCTCAATTCCTATTACGACACTTTTGGAACCTATTTTACCAAAAAGGGCTTTGTCCACAACCATCATTATTTTCATTTCGACATGGAAGAAGGTGACCTTAAAAGTATCATCAAGGAAGTCAAACCAAAGCTGATCATCTCCGCCCTAAGAGGACCTTTTGAAGGCTTAATAAAAACTCACGAATCATTGATTGATTTTATCAATCGCTCCAACTGTAGGTTAATCTTTATTTCCTCTGCGAATGTATTTGACACCTTTGAACACTTCCCTTCATACGAATATGACAAAACTCTATCGGAAAGCATTTATGGTCGATTGAAAATAAAAATCGAAAACGAGCTCCTGCGTCTTGCCCCTGCAAAGTATGTTTTGGTCCGTTTACCAATGGTATTTGGAAACCATTCGCCCAGAATTCAAGAATTGGACGAAGCCATTAACACAAACCGGCCAATCGAAGTATTCCCAAACACCATTATCAATGTTAACAACGACATCAAGCTTAGTAAACAAATTCATTACATCATTAATCAACAACTAACAGGAGTTTTTCATTTGGGTAGTACAGATTTAATCCATCATTTTGATTTTATCAAATTAATGGTTAAAAAAAGGTACCAAAGAAAAGCTAAATTCAAACAGGTTTACACCACCAATCAAATGCGTTACTTGGCCGTCTTGGCTAAAGAGAATAAGCTGCCCTCCAACTTACTTTTTTCTTACACCGAAGTCTTGGATGACTTAACCTTGGTCAGAAAGGATTTTTAATTGTTTTTATATTTGTAATAAAGAATCATAAGTCCTTATGGGAAGAGCCTTTGAATTTCGGAAAGCCAGAAAAATGAAACGATGGTCGGCTATGGCCAAAAACTTTACCCGCATTGGTAAGGACATTGTCATAGCAGTCAAAGAGGGCGGCCCGGATCCGGACACCAATTCTCGACTTAGAGCAGTAATGCAAAATGCCAAATCCGCCAACATGCCCAAGGAGAATATCGAACGTGCCATTAAAAAAGCATCTGATAAGACCACAGAAAACTTCAAGGAGGTCTTGTTTGAAGGATATGCACCTCATGGGATTGCAATACTGATCGAAACCGCAACTGACAATAACAATCGAACAGTGGCCAACATAAGAAGTTGTTTCAACAAATACAATGGCAACTTGGGTACCTCTGGTTCCGTAGAGTTTATGTTTGAGCGAAGCTGTAATTTTAGAATCACTGCGGAGGGATTTGATATAGAAGAATTGGAACTCGAATTTATAGACTACGGGGTAGAAGAGGTCTTTGAAGATCAAAGTGAAATATTCCTCTATGCCCCCTTTGAAAACTTTGGAGTCATCCAAAAAAAATTAGAAAACTATTCAATCGAAATCCTTTACTCTGGATTTGAACGTGTTCCGAAGATAACTAAAAAAGTCTCCGGAAAACAGCAAGAGGAAGTACTTAGACTTATCGACAAGATGGAAGAGAACGATGATGTACAAAACGTATATCACGCTATGGATATTCTAAAATAATTTCATTCATAAAGACCTATAGTTCATAGTAAGGTCTTAATACAAAACCAAGTCACGTGAAATAATTCATAATCACATAGTCAAAAAGCGACACAAAGAAATCAAACTTTATTTTGGAAAAATTGAAAATTTAGAAAGACATTAATAAAATTGAAAGGTGTTTTGGATAAAAGTCAAATGGCAGTTTTGGCTCTGGGGAAAAATGAAAAATGTAGAAACCTCTTGGCCCTAATCAGCCATACTCTGCCTGCTTGAAATAGGCTTTCATTTCCATAAAATCTTTTTCAATGTCTCTAGTTGGATAAAATAATCTTAAAAAAGAAACCTTTTTTAAAGGATAGTTAAAATGGACCAATAATATTGGAACTTCAGCCTCTAAGGAGATGTAGTAAAACCCTGTTTTCCATCTTTTAACCTTTTTTCGGGTTCCCTCAGGGGCAATAGCCATTCTAAAAGTATCATTTTCTTTAAATAAGTGTGCTATTGTAGATACTTTATTTTCACTTGAATCGCGATTGATAGGGCTTCCACCCAAGGCCATAAAAAACCAAGCAGTAAAGGGATTAAATAATTCTTTTTTTCCCACATAGCTGATTTTTTTATTGAGGATAGCACGGGTCAAAACACCAATGACAAAGTCCATGTTTCGCTCATGTGGAAAAATCGCCAAGATAAATTTTTTCAATTGGGGGAAATCACCCTCAATCTTCCAACCCATTAAGCGAAGGAATATGATCTTAGCTATATATGAAATCATTTTGAATTTAATTGATTTAAATGAGTTTTTGCCCTCTCTAAATCTTTGGGAGTATCTATTTCAAAATTTAGATTTTTGGTCATCACCATTTTAATTTTTTTTCCATGTTCAAGATAACGAATACACTCTATTTTTTCAGCCAACTCCAAAGGAGTCATCTCCTGCTCACTGAATTCGATTAGAGCTTGCTTTCTAAATGCATAAACCCCCACGTGCTTGAAATAAGGCGGGGCTTGTTCATTCTCTCGATCAAAAGGAATGGGAAAACGGGAAAAATAAAGTGCAAAATCGTTTAAATCTACTATTACTTTAACGACACTAGGGTTTTTAACTTCATCGAATTCTTTTATTGGAGTCATTAATGAAGCCATAGCGATTTCATTATCGGAATCCTCTTTAAAGACTTCTATCAGCTGTTTCAAGCTGGCAGTATCCACAAAAGGCTCGTCCCCCTGTACGTTGATAATCAAATCGGTATCCATGTCAGAAACAGCTTCGGCAATTCGATCACTGCCACATTGATGATCGTTACGAGTCATTAGGGCGTAACCGCCATTGTTAGAAATTTCTTTATAAATTATATCACTGTCCGTAGCAACAACTACCTCATCAAAAAGTCCCATAGAAACAACATTTTGATAAGTTCTTAAAATAACGGATTTATTGCCAAGCTGCTTCATCAGCTTACCGGGAAAACGTGAGGAATCATATCGCGCTGGTATAATCGAAACTATTTTCATTAATGCAAAAGAAAGGACAAATTTTAATAATTGGACGCCGATTTTAAGTTTTTTCTAAAAAAAATTGACCTCAAAAATAATCTTTCTCAAAACCTATCAAAAACAAGCGTTTTTTAGCGCGAGTAAGCGCAGTATAAAGCCATCTAAAATAGTCTTTATTGGGACCTTCTGGCAGATAAGGTTGCTCGACAAAAACATTTTTCCATTGCCCGCCTTGTGATTTATGACAGGTAATAGCATAGGAATATTTAACCTGTAAAGCGTTAAAATAAGGATCGTTTTTAACCTTTATAAAACGCTTGTATTTTGACTTTTCGTTGGCGTGATCTAGAGACACCTTTTCATAGAGAAATTGTGACTGTTCATAGCCCAAGTTGGCGGTTTCACTGCTTAGCGTTTCCAATAATAGAACTGTATCAAAACTGGGTTCATCAGGATAATCCACCATTTGGATATTCACCTCGGCAAATTTCATTTCATAGCGATCCACATATTTATTGATGCAGTTAATACGGATCACGTCACCATTGGCTATAAAACCTGGTTGGGAATCGGCTCCCAACCAAAAATAATTATTTTTGACCACCATCAATTGGTCTCCTATCGCCAAATCGGATTCCAAAAAAAGGATTCTTTCCCGAATGCTTTTATTATAGAGATTGGCCCTTTTATTGGAACGAACGATCAATACCGTTTGCTCTATTCCATCTTCATCTAAGGAATTATTAAGCAACTCTAAAAATTCGTTGCCTTCAATGATGCGATTCACATCTTTAAATCCTTCCAGATAAAATTTAAACCCTTCAAAATGATCTTCGACCAGCAATTCTCTAATTCTTGTAGCGTTTAACAAAATCCCTGATTCAGCATGCTGTCGAACTACATCCTCAAGAGTAATACTATATACAGTGACATTGAACTGTTCGGTAAGCTCCTCTTCATCAAGAGCTGGACTAAGTCCAAGATTAACAGGAGGCAGTTGAGCGGTATCCCCTACAAAAATCAATTTACATTTTTCACCATTGGTGACATAGTGGACCAAATCATGGAGTAAAGATCCGTTTTCAAAAAGTTTGCTTTGTTGACGATTGTCCCCTATCATTGAGGACTCGTCCACAATAAATAGAGTATTGCTATGTTTATTTTCTTTTAAGGTAAAGTGAACCCCTGTTAGCCCAGTGTCGACTTTAGGGAAATAAATTTTCTTATGGATAGTTAGTGCATTTTTACCTGCATATGCAGACAAAACCTTGGCAGCGCGTCCCGTTGGTGCCATTAACACGGATTTTTTTCTAATTCTACTCAATTGTTGAACCAAATGACCGATCAGAGTTGTTTTTCCTGTTCCTGCATACCCCTTAATCAGCAATAGCGAATCATGGGGAGCATCGAATAAAAAATGAGCAATTTTTTCAAATCCCTTTTCCTGAGAAGGCGTCGGTTCAAACCTAAACTTTTCTGATAGAATTTTATGGAAAGAGGGGTTTGACATATGGTATATTTTATCACAAGATAATTCATTTGTAAAACTTTTACGATTCAAAAAAAATTGTAGATTTGTTGGAAGTAAAAATCAATAACCCATGAAATTAGCGCTTCAAGCTGTACTTTGGATTCTTGCAATATTTTTTAGCTACAAGATTTATGACTCAATCAATGGGCCGATCAACTTCAATAAGACTAAGAATGATCGGTATGCAATAGTCATCAATAAATTAAAGTTGATTCGTAAAGCACAAATTGCCCACAAAGATGTTAACGGAATATACAGTAATAACTTCGATAGCCTGGTTAAGTTTGTTGAAAGTGGTATTTTTACTTTGATCGAAAAGAGAGATTCTTCTTATATGGAATATGACCGAACCTACAGGATCGACATGCTACGTGAAGTTGTAGTAGTCGATACCTTGGGATTTGTTCCTGTGAAAGATTCTCTATTCAAAAACTCTAACAGCTATAAAAAATTTGCTATTGTTCCTGTAGATGGGATCGAAGCAAAATTCGATATCAATGCTAACATCATAGACAAAAATGGATATAGGGTACCCGTTTTTGAAGTTAAAGTAGCCAAGAACGTGATTCTTTTCGATCAAAACAAAGATCTGTTAAAGGCTGAAAACAAAACTGTTTCCGTAGATGGAGTCAATGGTCCTTCGATCATACTGGGCTCACTTACTGAGGTAAGTACCAACGGAAACTGGCCTACTATTTTCGATGCCACTCAATAAAAACATTATACAAGACAAAGAACTGTCCATCCAAATTTTTAGG
>MDSV01145388.1_pt1 | contig 24208 bp, 21 predicted proteins | sample 810851 | NCBI WGS metagenome assembly MDSV01 (sample SAMN05326640, study PRJNA326480) | marine metagenome | isolation source: seawater | place: Atlantic Ocean: North East | collected 2012 | reverse complement strand
TCAATCTTTTCAGCATATTCAAATGAGTTATCTTCTACAAATGTGAGTTTAGGAAGAAACTTAATATCAAGCCTTTTAGACAAGGCTTTTCTAACAAGATGAGAGTATTCCGTCAAGGCTCTAACTGTTTCAATTAAATTTACCCCTCCTAACGGTATTACATAAACCCGAGCAGTTTTAAGATCAGGAGTCATTCTTACCTCGGTAACCGTTATCATCTTTGAGTTTATATTAGGAATTTTAGCCTCATTCCTTATAAATAGCTCACCTAAATTTTGTTTTACTAATTCTCCTACTCGTAATTGTCTTTGACTGTACGATCTTTGTAAATTCTGATTTTTCATTATATTGATCTTTGAATTTCTTCAGCTAAGTAAGACTCAATTACATCCTTTTCCTTAAAATCTATAAAATTTTTTATACTAATTCCACATTCGAGACCCATACCTACTTCTTTGACTTGATTTTTTTCTCTAAAAATACTCTGTATTTCTCCATTATAAACAACTACTCCATCTCGGATCACTCTTACTTTTGATTTACTTTTAATCTCTCCATTAATAACTTTTGATCCAGCTATTTTTCCAGCGTTAGAAACTTTAAAAATTTTTTGAATTTCAGCAGATCCTAATACTTTTTCTCTAATATCTGGTTCTAAAAGACCTGATAAAGATTTTTCTACATATTCCATCGCCTCATAAATTATATTAAAAAATCTAATATCAATTTTCTCTACTTCTGCTAACTTTTTTGCCTCTCTATTAGGCTTTACATTAAAACCAATTAAGATTGCACTAGAAGCTTTTGCTAGCGTAACGTCCGTTTCATTGATCATTCCAATGTCTGATAAAATAATATTTGCTTTTACTTCACTATGTTCAATTTTATTTATCGCCATTTTTAATGCTTCGCTTGATCCCTGGACGTCTGATTTTATAATAATATTCAATTCATCTTTCTCTTTTACGCTATCAAAAAGAGTAGTTTTGTCTTTTACTAAAACTTTATTCTTATTTAAATTGTTTTTTTTATACTCAGCCATTTCTTTAGCTTCATCTTCATTTTTAGTAACCAAAAATTCTGCACCTGCATATGCAGAACTGTTCATTCCAAGTATTTCAACGGGCATAGATGGAAGAGCTTCCTCTACATTATTACCTTCATAATTAATCATGGCTCTGATCTTTCCCCAAGTATCCCCACAAATAAAAAAGTCTCCTCTTTTTAATTTTCCGTTTGTTATCAAAATTGTTGAAACAGGACCTTTGCCTTTATCGATCTTAGACTCTATTACTATACCTTTAGCTTGACCCGAGAATGACGCTTTTAAATCTAAAATTTCAGACTGTAAAAGAATATTTTCTTTAAGTTTATTTAAATTAATTTTTTTTAAAGCAGAAACTTCGACAAATAAAGTATCTCCACTTAAATCCTCTGCTATTAATTCATATTGCATCATTTCGTTTTTAATTTTACTAATATTTTTTTCTGGTAAATCACATTTATTAATAGCAACTATGATTGGAACTTTAGCAGCTTTAGCATGATTTATGGCTTCAACAGTTTGGGGTTTAATTCCATCATCAGCAGCAACAACAAGCACCACAATATCTGTAATCTTTGATCCACGAGCCCGCATTTCTGTGAAAGCTGCATGACCGGGAGTATCAATAAAAGTTATGATTTTTTTATTTTCTGTTGTTACCTGATAAGCACCAATATGTTGTGTTATCCCTCCGTATTCACCAGATACTACGTTAGAGTTCCTCAAAGAATCAAGTAGTGATGTTTTCCCGTGATCAACGTGACCCATTATAGTTACTACTGGAGGCCTTTCTTTGATTTCACCCTCTAGTCTTTCTTTAATTTTACCTGTTTCTAAAATTGATTGGTCCTCTAAAATTGGTTTATGACCAAATTCTTTAACGATGTACTCAGCCGTATCTTTGTCAATGTTATGATTAATGGTTGCGATTACTTTCATATTAAATAAAAATTTTATAATATCACTGGATTTTTCAGCCATCCGATTTGACAACTCCTGAATAGTTATCTGTTCGGGAATTTTTACGTCTCTAATTACTTTTTTAAATTCTTTTTTTTCTTCACCTTCTGGCTTATTCTTTTTTTCTTTAAGTCTTGCTCTCTTGACCGAAGCCAAACTTCTTTGTTTTATCTCGATTTCCTCAACATTTAGTGCTCTTGAGACTGTCAATTTAAAGTCTCTTTTATCTATTGAACTCTTTAATTTTAGTTTGCTTTTTCCGGTTGGTTTATTATCCTTTTTAATAAAATCTTTTGTAGCTTGTTGCTCAATAAATTTTCTAGCAAAAAACTTTTTTTTAAAATCAGGACTTTTTGTTTGATTTGTAAACTGTCCAGATTTATTGAAGGTCTTGTTACCTTTAAAACTTTTCTTTTTTTCAACAGAAAAAGATTTTTTTCCACTTGTTTCTATATTACTTGTATTAATTTTCTTTTTTAAATCTGAAGAAATTGTGAGTGTTTTTTTTTTTATTCTTATCCATAACATTATTTATAAGCAATCTCTCTAGCTGACATAATTAGTTGGTCTGCTTCTTTTCTAGATAAAGAAAACTCTTCTAAATATCCGTCAATTCTAATTTTTTTCCCTTTAATTTCATCAAAACCACCTATTAATTCATCTGAAGATAGATCGGCAAAATCGCTTAATTTTTTAATATTTTTTTGCCCTAAGATTACTAGCATTCCTTGGGTCATTCCTTTTAAATTTATTAAAGACTCTTCAACTCCAAGTTCTTTTAATTTTTCTGCAACTGCTTCTTTTTCCTTAATCAAAGTTTCCTTTGATCTATTAATAAGTTCTTTTGCTGTTTCCTCATCAATTGCATCTATCTTTGAAATATTATCTGGAGTGGATTGTGCAATATCTTCAATACCTTGAAATCCCTCCGATACTAAAAGCTGACCTAATGTTTCATCTACTTCTAAATTCTTAATAAGTGTGTCAGTTCTATCTTTAAACTCAGCTTGTCTTCTTTCAGAGTCCTCTTTGTCTGTAAGAATATCTATTTCATAATTTGTTAATTTTGAAGCTAACCTTACGTTTTGTCCTCTTCGACCAATAGCTTTACTCAAATTCTCTTCTGTTAAAATTATATCAATTCTTTTATTTTCTTGATCGATTAAAACTTTTTGAATTTCTGCTGGAGAAAGAGACTCTGAAATTAAAGTTGGCAAATCTTCTGTCCATTTAATTATATCAATTTTCTCACCATGCAGTTCATTTACAATAGTCTGAACTCTACTACCTCTCATACCAACACATGCGCCAACTGGATCTATAGAGGTATCTTGAGAGTGTACACAAATTTTGGCTCTACTACCTGGATCACGAGCAACTGACTTAATTTCAATTGTTCCTTCGTAAATTTCAGGAACTTCTTGAAAAAATAATCTAGCTAAAAATTGGGGATGAGCTCTTGATAAAAAAATTTGATGACCTTTAAGTTCTTTTTTTACCTCGTAACAATAAGCTTTAATCCTATCACCAGTCTTTAAAATTTCTCTAGGAATAAGTTCGTCTTTTTTAATAACACCTTCAGCTCTTCCTAAATCAACTATGACATTCCCATATTCTAGTCGTTTTATAATTCCACTTAAAATTTGTCCTTGTTTATCAATAAAGTCCTCATACTGCCTATTTTTTTCTGCTTCACGAACACGACTACTAATAACTTGTTTAGCGCTTTGAGCAGCGATTCTTCCAAAATCTACTTGAGGTAATTCTTCATATATTTTATCTCCAACTTTTAAATCATCATTATTTGGGTTTATTTTCTTTGCTTCTTGTAAAGAAATTTCTCTTGCAGAGTCTTCAATATTTTCAACGATATCTAAAACTTTTTGAATCTTTATGTCTCCACTTTCCCTATCAATTACAACCTCTATATTGTTATCATTTCCAAATTTAGTTAACGCAGCTTTTTGTATAGCGCTTTCCATAGAACCTATCACAAGTTCTTTATCAATTGACTTCTCATTAGCGACTGCATCAACAATCCTCAAAAGTTCTAATTTGTCTAATCCTCTATTTAACATTTTACTTGCTCCTAAAAAAAAATGGGCTAGTGCCCATTTGATGTTCTCCAGTTATTACGCTTTTTTAATTGAAAATTATGGTTTTTTCAAGATTACAATTTAAATAAATTAGCTTTATCTGTTTTTTCCCAAGTAAATTCACCTTTATTTGAGGGATTTCTTCCAAAATGTCCATATGCTGAAGTTATCTCATAAATTGGATTATTCAATTTAAGCATTTCTCTAATACCTCTTGGAGATAAATCAAAGTTTTGATCAATTATTTTTTTAACACTACTAACTTTATTCTCATCACCTTCTTCGAGTTTAATAAAGACAGATAATGGTTTTGACACACCTATCGCATAAGCTAATTGAATTAAACACTTATTTGAAACGCCAGCAGAAACAATATTTTTAGCTAAGTACCTGGCAGCATAAGCCGCTGATCTATCCACTTTAGTGGGATCTTTACCAGAAAAAGCTCCTCCTCCGTGTGGAGCAGCTCCTCCGTAAGTATCAACTATTATTTTTCTACCTGTTAAACCTGTATCTCCATCTGGTCCACCTATTATAAATTGACCAGTAGGATTAATATAAATTTCTTTTGAGTCTAATTCTTGAATGTAATTTTCTGGTATAGATTTTTTTATATAAGGAATTATTAAATCTCTTACTTTTTCTTGGTTTAAATCCTTTGAGTGTTGAGTTGATATAACGACAGAAGTTACTTTAATCGGCTTGTTATTTTCATAAAGCATAGTAACTTGACTTTTGGAATCCGGTTCAATACCTAACAAAATCTTTTTTTTTCTATCTTCTGCCATTAGTCTTAAAATTTTATGAGAAAAAAAGATCGGTGCTGGCATTAGTTCTTCTGTCTCTGTGCATGCATAACCAAACATAATACCCTGATCTCCGGCGCCTTCATCTTTATTATCCTTTGAGTCAACTCCCATTGCGATATCTGCAGATTGTTCATGTAAAAATGTATCGACTGAGGCATTTTTCCAGCTAAAACCTTTTTGATCATAACCAATATCTTTTATGCATTCTCTAACTCTGTTAATGATTTCTTCTTTTTCTATTTTTGGACCTCTTATTTCTCCTGCCAGAACTACTTTATTTGTCGTAGTAAGAGTTTCACAAGCTACTCTAGAAAAAGGATCTTTAGATAAATATGAGTCTACTACCATATCAGATATTCTGTCACAAACTTTATCTGGGTGACCTTCTGAAACTGACTCACTTGTAAATAAAAAATTATTTTTTTGCATTATTTTTATTTTTAAAAACTAAAAATATTATAAGATATGTAAATAAAAGAAGAAAAAATATCAAATCATTTTTATTTCTTAACCCCGAATTAATTAAGGGTATGTCCATTTCTATATTTCCTTCTTCATTAATATTTAATTTTTTAAGAGGCACGCCTTTATTATTGATAATTGCACTAATTCCTTTATTTGCTGACCTTACTACATATCTGTTGCTTTCAATTGATCTTAAAATTGCCTTTGCAAAATGTTGGTGAGGACCAATTGTGTCACCAAACCATCCATCCTCGGAAATATTGATTATCAAATTAGTTTTATCGTCAGCTTTTTGAACAAGTTCTGTAAAAATAATTTCATAACAAATTAAAGGTAAAATATTAGCATTTCTAAAAATTAGATTTTCTTGATCGCTGCCTTCAGAAAAGGAACCATGTCCTTGAGTAATTTTCTTAAGACCTATTTTGTTTAGAAATATCTCCAATGGCAGGAACTCACCGAAAGGCACCAACTTTCTTTTATTGTATTTTCTTATTACATTTAATTTATGATCTACTAAAACCAAACTATTGTAATATTGGTTTTTGTCATCTTTAAGAGTATTAATTCCAAATATAATATAATGATTTTTGTTAAAATTTTTTTCTATTAAATAATTAAATTTTAAAATTTCTTGTAAACTATATCCTGCAAAAATTCCTTCGGGCCAAATAAAAAGAGTGTCCTTATTTGGATCTGGTTCACTATACTTTATCAATTTTTTTATTTTCTTTTCAATTTGTATGATTGAAGTATTATATTCTAATTCAAAATTCGGAGAAATGACTTTTGTATAAATCTTGTGATCTTTTTTCAGATAATTTATTAAAGCTTTATTAGTATTAATTTTAAGTGACCCATAAATATAAAATGAAAAGACAGTCAATATTGTAAAACTTAAGATTATAATTTTCTCTGCATTTTTGTTTGTAAAAAAAAATATTGCAGGTATTGTAAAAATAGTAATTACTATGAGGTTAAAAGAGTACAATCCAATTATATTTAAAATTTGTAAAACTTCGGTAAACCAAGACCAGCTATAACTCCATAGATTCCAGGGAAAACCAGTTAAAATTTTTCCCCTTAAGTAATCAGCTAAAGCAATCGAACCAGAAAATAATAGTAAAGATGAAAAATTATAACTTAAAAATTGGCCAATAATTAAAACTATTAAACCGGTAAAAAGACCCAAAAATAGTGGGATAAAAAAAATAGCAAAAGGAATTAAAATTTTAAAATTATCATCAAATGTTAAGGAATGAGCTATCCAAAATATACCGCTAAGATAATAGCCGAAACCAAATACAAATCCTAACAAAAATAAATTTTTTCGAAAAGGTTTTTTTCTGTAAATGTTCTTAGATCTTTTATTTACATAAACTATTAATAGAAAAAATATTGGTAATAAAAAAAAATTTAAAAATGATAGATTAAATGGTTGATAAGAAAATACAGTTAATGCACCTAAACTAAAGGGTATTAAATATAATACTACAAATCTATTATTAAGAATTTTTTCGATCATTCATTTATATAATTGAAATATTTTTTTTCTATCCTTCTCATATTTTTATAGTCTGTATCAAGTTTATGTCGGTGCCCGAATAAGTGAAGTAAACCATGTATCCAGAGATAATCAAAATTTTTTTTAAACATTATTTTATTATTTTTATTTTTTATTTTTTCCAAATTAATGATTATATCTCCTAGATAAATTTTTTTTTCTTTTTTTAAAAATTTATTCAATTTTTTTTTTGTATAAAATGGAAAAGATAGTATATCAGTTGATTTGTTTTTATTTCTAAATCTGTTATTAAGTTTTTTTATTTCTAATGATCCAGATAAAAGTATAGAACAAGTTAAATTTTTTTTTTTTAAAAAGTTATCTTTTTTGTTTAAATACTCTATTTTTTTTTTAATATAAGTTTTGGGATTTTTAATATATTTAATCCAACGATTATTATTTAAAAGTACATTAACTTTTATCATCAGTGCTTTTCTTTTGATAAGCCTGGATAATTTTAGAAACTAAAGGATGTCTTACTACATCTGTATGATCAAATTCAATGATCTTTATTTCTTTAAGATTTTTTAGAATATGTTTTGATTTATTAAGCCCAGACTGAGACTTGTTGATTAAATCTATTTGAGAAGGGTCTCCGTTGACAACTAATTTTGAATTTTCACCTATACGAGTTAAAAACATTTTGATTTGAGTTTCAGTTGCATTTTGTGCTTCATCTAGTATTGCAAAACAATTTTTGAGAGTTCTTCCTCGCATAAAAGCTAAGGGAGCAATTTCAATTTCCCCTGATTCTATTTTCTTGTCTATTTTATCTGCTCCAAAAAGTTCATATAAGGCGTCATATAAAGGTCTTAAGTAAGGATCTACTTTTTCTTTCATATCACCTGGTAAAAAACCTAATTTTTCTCCAGCCTCTACTGCAGGCCTGGATAAAATTACTCTATCTATTTTTTTCTCCATTAATAAAGTAACAGCAACGGAAACTGCTAGGAAACTTTTTCCAGTACCAGCTGGTCCTAGAGAAATAATAATATCATTTTCTTTTAAAGCTTTAATATAATCAGATTGCTTTTCAGATCTAGCTATAACCGATTTTCTAGGAGTTTTTATAACTTGTTTAAATGATTTTACATTAGACATTTCAGATTTTACATCTTTTTGAACTGATAGTGTTATATCGTTTTCTTCAATTAAGTTTGTGAAGATATATTTGTCAACAAGAAATTTAATTGCTGTAGAAAAAACTCTAAGGTTTTCTTCATTTCCTTTACAAGTGATCGAATTTCCTCTAAAAAAAATATTAGTTTTGGTCAATTTTTCTAACTTTTTAATATTGTAATCAAATTCTCCTACAATAGACATCAGCATCTCGTTGTCGTTTATTTGTATATTAATTGTTTTGGTGTCTAGCTTCTTTATAATTAGAATTCTATCTAACTTTGAAATTTCTGACATAAATATTAAGCAGCGTATCCTGTTTTTTTTAAATCTCCAACTATTTCACCGAATAATGTATTATGATTACAATTATTAATTTTAACTTCTTTAATTTCACCAATTAAATTTTCGTTACTTTTTACAATCACAGAATTAAAATATTCATCTCTTCCAAAAAATGTGTTTTCTTCTTTTGTATTATTTTCAAACAAGACTGTAGATATTGAGCCAACAAGTTTATTTCTATAATCTTTTTTAATTTGGTCAGCTAAATCTTGAAATTTTGACAATCTTTTTTTTGCTGTTTGATTATCTATTTGTTTTAAATTTGCTGCTGGAGTCCCAGGTCTAGGGCTGAAAATAAATGAAAAGGAATTTATATACTTCAAATGTTTCATGAGTGCGATTGTTTCTCTAAAATCTAAATCGGTTTCTTCTGGATAACCTATTATAAAGTCACTTGAGAATCTTAATTTTGGATTTTTTTTCTTTAATCTATCAATTATTTTTAAATATTCATCTAAAGTATGCCCTCTATTCATTTTTTTTAAAATTTTTGTAGATCCACTTTGAACAGGTAAATGCAATAATGGCATAAGTTTTTTACATTTAGAGTGGGAATCGATCAAATCCTCAGTAAAATCTTTCGGGTGAGAAGTAGTATATCTTACTCTTTTTAAATCTTTAATATCTTCTAAAGCATATAATAAATCAGAAAGTTTATAATTTTCAAAATTATAAGCATTAACATTTTGTCCTAATAAAATTATTTCTTTAGTTCCGTGCTCTACAAGTTGTTTTGTTTCTGATATAATTTCTTTTAACGATCGAGAATGTTCGGGTCCCCTTGTATATGGAACAACGCAAAATTTACAAAATTTATCACAACCTTCTTGAATAGTTACAAATGAAGATACTTTGCTATTGTTATTTTTTACTATATTAAGTAAATCAAATTTTTCTATAGTTTCAAATTCTGTATGATTTAATCTCTCATTATCATTTTCTAAATTCAATATGATCTGATTTATCTTATGATAAGATTGTGGTCCAACGACAGCATCAATATACTTTTCTTTTTCTAATAAAATGTCTCCTTCGGCTTGGGCAACACAACCGGCAACGATTACTAAAGGTTTTTTTTTATGCTTAAACTCTTTTTTTAACCTGCCAATATCATGATAAACTTTTTCAGTTGCTTTTTCTCTAATATGACAAGTATTAAGTATATAACAATCAGTTTCTTCGAATTTATTTGTTAAATTATAATTAATTTTTTTTGTAAAATCTATTATTCTTTTGCTATCGTATTCATTCATTTGACAGCCTAAAGTTTTAATAAAAATTTTTTTTGACAATTTATTTTTTAATTTTTGAACCGTAAAGTTCTAGTTTATGGTCTACAAGTTTATAACCTAATTTGTTAGCAATTTTTTCTTGCAATGCTTCAATATCTTTGTCAACAAATTCCACAATCTCACCGCTGTTAATATCAATTAAGTGATTGTGATCATCATTAATTTCATATCTGGCTTTGCCAGCTTTAAAATCATGTTTAATTAAAATTCCAGCTTCTTCAAAAAGTTTTACTGTTCTATAGACTGTAGCTATGCTGATTTTATCATCGATATCTGTTACGCGTTTATGCAATTCATCAACATCAGGATGATCCTTGGATCCATATATCTCTTTTGACTCAGAAAGAATCTTTGCAATTACTTTTCTTTGGTCAGTAAGTCTAACACCCTTTTCTTTACATTTTTTTTCAATTGTACTCATAACTCTAATTTAACTTAAATATATTGGTTTTATCAAATTTTTTTCTATTAAATTTTTATCAATTAAAATTTCAATGTTTTCAAGGTTAAATTCATATAAATCTGAATTTTTAAAACCAAAAATTTTACTATCATTCGATATTTTTATTCCTTTTGCCACAGATAAAGCTACTCTAATCGTTGAAAAACTACCAGGACCGTTATTAACAAGAATTGAAAAATTTTTATCAATTTTTACTTTGTACTTGTCGATAAAATTTAATATTGTTGAAACTATTATTTCGTTATTTTGATTTTTAGATTGAAAATCATGAACATAGAAATTATTATTTATTTTTAAACCAATTTTGTCATTTTTGCCAGTGCAACTTATAATTAGAAAATCTTTTATCATAATCTTATTTATAAGTTCTTTTTTTGTCCAAAACAAATCATATTCCGACACATCGATGACTGGTATTGAAGATTTTGGCATTGTCGGGTTAATGTATCATAGATTTGAAGAAAATAAATATCCCTCCACAAACATTAAGATAGATGATTTTAAAAAGCATATTGATATTATCCTCAATGAAAAAATTAAATTTGTAAACCCTAAAGAATTTAAAAAAAGTCTAATTACACTTAAAAAAGAAAAAAAGATTCTGATTACAATAGATGATGCTTTTTTATCATTTTATGAAAATGCATGGCCTATTTTAAAAGAGAAGAAGATACCTTTTATTTTATTCGTTAACACAAGAGAAGTAGGTGCTTATAATTATATGAACTGGGAGCAAATTTTAGAAATATATAATGAGGATTTTGTTGAAATTGGAAACCATAGTCACTCTCATGAATATCTTGTTGATGAAGAGTCATCAGTAATTAAAGCTGACATAAATACTGCAATAGATATTTTTGAAAAGAAACTTGGAAGAAATTCTAAATTTTTCTCTTACCCTTTTGGAGAATATAGCTTAGAATTTAAAGAAATTATCCAAGATTTAGGTTTTTATTATGCCTTTGGACAACATTCTGGAGTAATAGATGAAACAAAAGATTTTTTTGAATTACCAAGATTCCCGATAAATGAAAAATATGGTGAAATTAAAAGATTTAAAACATTGATTAAGACTTTGCCATTTAAATATGAAAAAATATCTCCTGAAGAGAAATACTTAAGTCCTCAAAATAATCCTCCAAATGTTAAAATTAAATTTTATGAAAAATTATCAAATATCAATCAAATAAATTGTTATTCAAATGAGGGAAATAAATGGAGAAAATCTAAAATAGATTTTGTAAACGATAAAGAAATTAGAATCGAGTTACAAGATAAATTTGTTGGGGAGAGAGGTCGAATAAACTGTTCTTTAAGAGAAGAAAATGGCTATTGGAGGTGGTTAGGAATCCAGTTTGTTATTTCTGAAAAGTAAATTAAAGATTTAATTCTTTTTTTTTCATAGAACTTGTTAGTCTTACTGGCTCAAAATCAGACAGCCTGTTTTGAGTAATAATCTGTTCAATAGTCTTTATATATTCATTTCCAGTTTCTGCGTAGTTTTCAAGTGTTCTTGTTAATTCTAATCCTGATACTTTTTTATTTTTTTCCCTTAAATTTTGTCTTTTTTCTCTAAACTTTACGTAGCTTTTGTGTGTATTTAAATTATTTTTATAAGCCTTTACTGAAGCCCTGAGAATTGGAAATTTTAAAATTTTATGATTTTTCGTTTTATCTCTTAGAAGTGGAGCGATGCCAGATCCGCTCCAAGTCCATTGACCAAAAATTGCATTTCCCTCTAAAGCAAATCTGGATGTCCCCCATCCACTTTCTTTTGCAGCCTGCGCTAAAGCTATTGAGGTAGGTATTATATCCATTCTAATTTTTAATTTTTCTACACTTCCTTTTTTAACTTTATACTCTAAAAACTTTTGTCTTAACCATTGTTTCTCGTTATCTGTTGTAATTTTTCTTGACAAAATTTTTATTAGTTTATTTCTGTCATCTAATATTTTTTCATTTTCTGCTACTATTAAAGGAAGAACAATTTTTATAAAAGTTTCCTTTTTAAGTTTAACACTCTGAATTTCATCTAAATCTTTTGGAAATTGAGTAAAATATATCGGTTTAACTTTTTTTTCATACCTTACTTTATTTAAATCATAATTTACATCTTCGAATAGATTTAAAACTGTTTGTGTTTTTAGATTAAGATCTGGTAAAATTAAATCTGTTACTTTTTCTTTTTTTTTACTCTCTTTCTTAATTTTCGGATCTGGCTTTTTAGAAACACTTTTTTCTTTTTTAAGATCTTTTTTTGGTTCTACTTGTTTCTGGACGATTTCTTCTTCAACAGATTTACCAAAATCTTTATAAGTGCTTACTCCTGAGACTATAACAGTAAGAGCTCCAACAATAATAAAAAATCCTATAACAACACGGGAAGTTTTGCTTTTGTTTATTTGTTGATTATAAATTCCATGGAACAATTCAATGAAAAAATTAGCAAAAAAATTATAATAAGTTGCAATTAACTTTGGAAAAACATTCAAAATTCCTAAAGCAGTATTTCCTATAGATCTCCATGAATTATTAAAAAAACTCAAGATTGTTTTAGAGCTATCCTCTTTAATATAATTTATTTTTCTTGACACTCTGTCAACTTGTTTTGATGAGTCCTCTTTTATGGTTTCTATTCGTTTTGAAAATTTAGAAAATGGTTTTGAAACATTTTCCTTAAAAAAATTAGTATTAAAATCTTTGGGAATTATTATTTTATTTTTTTTTAAAATTAGTTCTAATTGCCCTGAAGTTAAATTTTTCCTTCTTTTAATATAATCTTGAATTTCTCTAACATTATATATCTTTGCAAGCTCTATTAATTTTTCTCTATAAGATAGTTTTTTTTTCATATTTAAACAGCTTCTACAGAATTTACTTCTTTTACATAATGTTTAAGTAAATTTTGTACTCCTTGCTTTAAAGTCATTAATGAACTCGGGCATCCTGAGCAAGCTCCTTGGAGTTCAACTTTTACTATGCCTTCTTCGAAGGACTTAAATTTAATATCTCCTCCATCTTTTGCTACAGCTGGTCTAATTTTTGTATCTAAAACATCTTTAATTTTTTTAATTGTATCATTTTTTTCTTCGGAAACGTTTTGTAATGATTTATTTAAAATAGGTTCTTTATTCTTTTGATAGTAATGATTTAAGTGTGAAATCACCATTGGTTTTAGTTCTTCCCAAGTTATATCTTTTGTCTTTTTTACTGATAAAAAATTTTTAGAAAGCAAAACTAAATCTACTCCTTTAAAATTTAAAAGTTGTTTTATAAAAGTGTTATTAATTTTATCTATATCTTTTTTTCTGAATTCTTCTGTTCCTATAGATGAAATTGTATTCTCAGATAAGAATTTAAGAGACTCTGGATTCGGTGTAGTTTCAGTTTGTATCATGAGAAATTTATATTACAACAAACCGACTTTTTCACGAATATTCTTTAAGTTCTCCTCAGCTATAATTCGAGCTTTTTCGCCTCCTTTATTTAAAATTTTTACTAAATGCGTCTTATCGTCCATCAATTTTTTGATTTCTTTTCCTACAGGACAAATTTCATTGACAAGAACGTCAGCTAACTTTTCTTTAGCATAAGAATAATCTTTGCCAGACATTTCACTTAAAACTTTTTCAATATTAATTTTTGATACTTCAGAATATATATTCAGTAAATTAAATGCTTCAGGTTTTTTTTCTAAAGCCTTTAAGTTATCGGGAATTACTTCGGAGTCTGATTTTGCTCTTTTTATTTTTTTCATAATTTCATCTGCACTATCTCGTAAATTAATTCTTGAATAGTCAGACTCTTCTGATTTGCTCATTTTTTTTGTTCCGTCTCTTAAACTCATTACTCGAGATATATTTTTAGATATTAGTGGTTCTGGTAATGGGAAAAAACCTGCACAATTAAAATCTTTATTAAATTTTTGAGCGATATCTCTAGATAATTCTAGATGTTGTTTTTGATCGGCTCCTACCGGAACATGAGTAGCTTTATATAATAAAATATCTGCCGCCATTAAATTTGGATAGATATAAAGACCAACACTAGCTTTTTCTTTATCAGAACCCGCTTTATCTTTAAATTGTGTCATTCTATTTAACCAACCAACCCTAGATACACAATTTAAAATCCAAGCTAATTCAGAATGTCCTGAAACAGAAGATTGATTGAAAATAATACTTTTTGACTCATCTAATCCCGAGGCAATAAAACTAGCTGTGGTTTCTAAAATGTTGTTTTTTAATTCAATCGGATTTTGAAATACAGTTATAGCATGAAGATCAACTACACAATAAATACATTCCATATTTTTTTGTAAAGATACGAAATTTTTTAAAGCTCCTAAATAATTTCCTAAATGTAAATTTCCGTTTGGTTGAACTCCTGAAAAAACTATCTTTTTTTTATCCATTATTTAATTTACTTTAAATTTTTTTTTTTTTAATACCCCAGATACGTAACATGATATCAAATAAAAACCTGCAACGAAACCAACAATTATCAACAAATAAATTGATTTGTATTTATAAGAATATTCTAGATATTCTGAAAAATTATTTAACGCAAATAATAAGATGGATGACAATAAAATTGTGTTTAAAACTATAATTAGAATATTTTTAAACAAATAATCTTTTAAAAGTAAAAAATTTTTAATATATAAAAGATATATATAAATAAATACTCCAATCCAAGTTGATATTGATGTTGCAATTGGAATTATTATAAAACCTATCTCATTAAAAAACGAAACACTTATAAATATATTTGTAAGAACAACAAAACTTGAAATATAAAATGGGGTTTTGGTATTGTTTCTGGCAAAAAAGAAATTTGATAAAATCTTAACTAATGCGAATGCAGGTATTCCATATCCAAAATATTTTAGAGCAGATGCAGTCATCTCTACATTTTTAATTGTAAAAGACCCGTAACCAAATAATGCATTTACAATTTCATCCGACGCTAAAATTAGACCTAGGCTGGCAGGTAATGAAAAAAGAAGTGAAAGCTCGATTGATCTACTTTGAATATTAGAAATTTTTTTTGTATTTTTTTGATTAAACGCTTTTGATAAAATTGGCAAAGATACAGTGCCGACTGCTACACCGGCTATAGCAAGATTAATTTGATAAACTCTGTCAGCATAATATAAATATGAAACTGCGCTAGCCTCAAAAGAGGCAATTATTGTTCCTACAAGAATATTTATTTGTGTAACACCAGAAGATAGAACACTAGGTAGTAATTTTCTAAAGAAGTATTTTACCTTGTGGTTTAGACTGATTTTAAATTCTACGGATGGTTTATAGTATTTTTTTGTAAAATATATTAGAAATAACAGTTGAATAACTCCACCTAATGTAACTCCATAAGATAATTGTTTGGCAAAATTTAATTTTAACAAATAAGAAGCCAATAAACTTAATATCAAAACAATATTTAAAATTATTGGAGCGGCTGCAGCTGCTGCAAATTTATTATTAGAATTAAGAATTCCTGAAAAGAAAGAAGAAAGACAAACAAATAACAAAAATGGAAAAGTTATTCTTGTAAAATCAACAGCAAGATTAAATTTAATTGAATTCTCAAAAAAACCCGGAGCTATTAAGTAGACTAAATAAGGTGTAAAAATTTCTACAATCAAAATAACAAAAAATAAAGCTATAATTAAAAATCTAAATACATCGTCGGCAAACTGTTTGCCTTTTTTCCTATTTTTAATTTTTTCTGTTGTATAAGAAGGTATAAATGCAGCATTAAAGGTGCCCTCAGCAAATAAACGCCTAAATGTGTTTGGAAGTCTAAATGCTACAAAAAAAGCATCTGCGAAAATTGATGCTCCCAAAAATATTGCAATTAATATATCTCTGAGATAACCTAGAATTCTACTTATTAAAGTAAAAAAACTAAAAACATACGTAGATGACAACAAGTTCATAAATATTCTAAATTAAGCCACAAATAATAAATAAATAATGCAATAATATAATTTATATTACATACTCAAAATTTAAATGACAAAAAAATCCAAAATCGATCATTATTCTGATAAAGAAGCACTCGATTTCCATATAAAAGGAAAGTCAGGCAAAATTGAGATAAGTTCTTCAAAACCCTTGACCACGAAAAGAGATTTATCTTTAGCCTATTCACCAGGTGTAGCTGCTCCAGTCAAAGAAATAGCAAAAAATCCAGATCTTGCTTATGACTATACAAGTAAAGGAAACTTGGTAGCTGTAATAAGTAATGGATCAGCAATTTTAGGATTGGGTAACTTAGGATCTCTCGCTTCAAAACCTGTAATGGAAGGAAAATCAGTATTATTTAAAAGATTTGCAGATATAGACTCTATAGATATTGAAATAGATAGTAGCAATACTGAGTCAATTATTGAAACTATTAAAAATATTAGTGGTACTTTTGGTGGAATTAACCTTGAAGATATCGCCGCCCCTGATTGTTTTATCATTGAACAAAAATTAAAAGAAATCTTAAATATACCAATATTTCACGATGATCAACATGGCACAGCAATTATTACTTTAGCAGCATTAATAAATGCTCTCGATGTTTCTAAAAAGAAAATTGAGGATGTTAAAGTTGTAATTAATGGAGCTGGTGCATCAGCTCAGGCTTGTACTTCCTTATTTAAAAGTTCTGGAATTAAAAATGAAAATATTATTATGTGTGATAGCAAGGGTGTGATTTATAAAGGCAGGAAGAATATAGATCAATTTAAATCAACTTTTGCAGCAGATACCAAAATGAGAACTTTGAACGATGCGATGAAAAATGCGGATGTTTTTTTAGGTTTATCTGCAAAAGATGTTGTTACCAAAGAGATGGTAAAATCGATGGCTAAAAATCCTATCATATTTGCTTGTGCAAACCCGGACCCTGAGATTAAACCTGAATTAATTAATGAAGTAAGATCAGACGCAATAATAGCAACTGGAAGATCTGACTATCCAAATCAAGTAAATAATCTAATTGGTTTTCCATATATTTTTAGAGGTGCTTTGGATGTAAGAGCCAGAGAAATTAATGAAGAAATGAAAGTGGCGGCTGCAAATGCAATAGCTTTATTAGCTAGAGAAGATGTTCCTGATGAAGTTGTTTCAGCATATGGAGGAGATAGACCAAAATACGGCAGAGATTATATAATTCCTTCTACTTTTGATCCTCGGTTGATAAGTGTAATACCTTCAGCAGTTGCAAAAGCTGCTATAGAAACAGGGGTAGCTAGAAAAAAAATCAAAGATTTTGAAATTTATAAAGATCAGTTAGCTAATCGTTTAGATCCCTCGATGTCATTAATGCAGGGTATTAATGCTAAAGTAAGAAATAATCCAAAAAGAGTGATATTCGCGGAAGGAGAGGATGAAAATATGTTAAAAGCTGCCGTTGAATTCGGAAAAAATAAACTAGGAACGCCTATATTAATCGGTACTGAAAAAAGAATTAAAGAGCAATTGAAAAAAATAGGATTGGATGAAAATCATAAAATTCAAATAGTGAATTCAACTGACAAAACTAAAAGAGAAAAGTATGTTAAGCATTTATACAAAAAATTACAGCGAGAAGGTCAGTTAGAAAGAGACGTCGACAGATTAGTAAGAAATGATCGAATTGCATGGGGCTCATCGATGATTGCTTGTGGAGATGCTGATGCAATGGTTACTGGAAATATTCGTCATTATGCAGCCTCAATAGAAAAATTAAAAAAAGTAGTAGCTCCAAGACCTGGTGAAGAAATTTTTGGAATGACAATGATTAATTCAAAAGGAAAAACTATTTTAGTAGCAGACACAAATGTTAAAGAATTTCCATCTTCCCAAAGATTAGTTAATGTTTCTAAATCATGCGTAAGAGTAGCTAGATTATTTGGATTTGATCCAAAAGTTGCTTTTCTATCGCATTCTACGTTTGGAAATCCGGTATCTAAAAACACTAAACATGTGAGAGAGGCAATTGAGTTACTTAGAAAAGAGGAAGTAGATTTTGACTTTGATGGAGAAATGCAGCCAGATGTAGCTTTAAATCCAATTTATCGTGAGACTTATCCTTTTTCTAAAATTGTAGGAAATGCTAATATATTAATTATGCCGGCCTTACACAGCGCAGCAATATCTACGAAATTAATGAAGGTTTATGGAGGGGCAAAATTAATTGGACCACTGCTTATCGGACTAGGATCTCCTATTGAAGTAGCACCTTTAAGATCAAGCACCTCTGATATCTTAAATCTTGCATCAATAGCAGCCTATTCCGCTCATGTAATAGATTATTAATTTAAATTTTGTTCCTACTTAATTCGGAAACTAAATAAATTGAGGGAATCACAGTATTTACGTCATAAATCTTATTAGCTTCATTTATGACCTCTTGTTTTTCATTTTCATCCATTGCAATACCAAATATATAAATCTTTTTATTAATTGTCTCTAAGGTATAGTTTCTCGCTAAAGTTTTTTTATTAAATATTAGAGCAGATCTTAGCTGGCTAGTAATCAATATATCTTTAGCTGTGCTCTTAAAATTAGTTTGACCTTTGATAGTTATAGCATTTTTTACTGACCTAACACCTTTAGTTTCCCATGCCATCTTAGTAATCTTTATTTTTTCTTCAGGTTCGTCAACTTTACCAGATAGGAAAATTCTTCCATCTAGAACTTCTGTTTGAATTAACAAAAAATATTTTTTTTCAGTTAAAGCAAGTCGTGCAATCAAATTTTTTTGCATAATTGTGTCATCGATTTGCATTCCTATAGTTCTAGGATCAAAAGTTATATCAACACCAGTTCCAAATTTTCCAACTGAAGTACAAGAAACAATAAAAAATACAAAAATTATACTAATTATTTTTTTCATTTTTTTTTACGTTTAAACAAATTTGATAAATCTTTTTCTTATTTATTTTTTCAGTTTCAAAAATTAATTCAACGACATCTTTTAAACTATATTTCTTCAAATACATTCTAGCTTTTTCTGTTATTTTGTTTTCATCAAAATATTTATCTTTAGTATTTTTTTCTGATATTACAACAGTTAACTCTCCTTTAAGTGGGGTTTTAAACATGTTTATTTTATCAATTTCATCTCTAAAAAAAAACTCATGAATTTTTGTTATTTCTTTAGCAATTAATATTCTTCTACCTACAAAATATTTCTTAAATTTTTTGAGATAAAAATTAATTTTAATTGCAGGTATAAAAAATATTTGGGAAAAACTATAAAAACTTAAAGTATTAAGCGTTTTTTCTAACTCTTTTTCTGTTTTTGGAAGAAATCCATAAAAAAGAAACTGATCTTTAAATCCTGAAATGCTCATCGAGGCTGTAATTGAAGAAACACCTGGGATAGGCACAATCTTTATTTTTTGCTTAATACAATTTTCTATAAGTAGTCGCCCAGGGTCTGAAAGAGCAGGAGTTCCAGCATCAGAAATTAAAGACAAAATTTTGCCTTGATTTATATATTTTATAATAGTCTTGAGTTCCTTTTTTTCATTAAATTTATGATAGGAGATTAATTTTTTTTTTATTTTGAAATGATTTAAAAGTTTTAATGAATGCCTAGTGTCTTCACAAAGTATTATGTCTGAATTTTGTAGCACATCTATTGCTCTCAAAGTAATATCATCAAGGTTTCCAATAGGGGTAGAAACAATATATAAGCTTTTAGTAGATAGTCTCATTTTATGAAAAAAATATCTTTAGTAATAATAGCCTATATATTAATTTTTTTTAATTCTAATTTAGCAAGCAATGAAAAAAAAAGTGTTCTCAAAGTTGGATTATTAGCACCTCTAAGTGGAGAATATAAAGAACTTGGAGAGTCTCTTTTATATTCTCTTCAATTGGCATTAAATGAAATCAATGATGATAAATTATATATTATTCCTAAAGACTCAGGTTACAATGACAAAGACAAATTAAACAATGCAGTTAAAGATTTTAGATCTCAAGGTGTAAATATAGTAATTGGTCCATTAGATAACAAAGATTTCAATGAAGTAAAAAAGTTTAGTGACATCGTATTTATTTCACCATCGAACAAAACACCAGAGTTCGAAAATAACATAATCAGTATTGGAGTAAGTTTTGAGTCTCAAATGGTGGCTTTAGTAAAATTTATTAAAAAGCAGAAAAAGAATAAAACAATAATACTTATTCCAAAAAACCAGTATGCAGATTTTATCGATGAAAAACTTAAAAAGATGGACTTAAAGGAATTTAAAATTTTTAGATATAGTCCTGATCCGAAAGTTCTAACTGGTGAAATTGAAATATTAACAAATTACTCACAAAGAAAAAGAAATCTTGAGCTTAGAAAAAAAATGTTTGAAGATAAAGATGATGCACAATCTAAAAAGCAATTAGAAAGACTAGAGCAGAAATATACTATAGGAGAAGTAAATTTTGACTCGGTAATAATAATTGATTTTGGAAATAATCTTAAAAGTGTATTAACTTCTTTAGTCTTTACAGATGTCGATCAAGACAAAGTTTTGTTTACAACTTTTAATCAATGGTTTGATGAAAGTATTTTTTATGAAAATACTGTAAAAAAATTATACTATCCTTCAATAAATTATAAAGAGTTCAAAAAATATAAAGAAAATTATTTTAGAACATTTAATAACTTTCCTAACGAAATAACTATATTAACATATGATGCTATTGGATTAATTTATTATGCTTGGAAAAAAAATGGTAAAATAAATACAGTGAGTGATTTTTCTTTTAAAGGTAAAATTAAAGGTAAAATCGGGACTTTTAGTTTTAATAATAAAAAAATAATTCAAGATTTAAATATTTATAAAGCTGAAAATAATCGTTTTACAAAATTTTAATTTTTTTTTTTAATTCTTTAAATGCGATATAACGATGATCCATTTTCATTTTACTTCGTCTATTCATTTCCCCAAATGTGATAGACTTCGTAGAAGGTATAAATATAGGATCATAGCCAAATCCTTTTTCGCCTTTAATCTTATAAGATATAGATCCTTTAATTTTTCCAGTGGTAGTAATAATTTTTTTTTTTGAAATAAATGCTAAACAACAAATAAAGATTGCAGACCTGTTTTTTTTATTTTTCATTCTTTTTAAAATTACTTTCATAGCTTTTTTAAAGCTACCGTATTTTTTTGCCCATCTCGCAGAAAAAATTCCTGGTTTTTCGTTTAAAGATTTAATGCATAGTCCAGAGTCATCCGATATTACGGGTAAGCTACAAAATTTTGAAAAGTATCTGGCTTTAAGTTTTGCATTCTCCACAAAAGTTTTTCCAGTTTCTTTAGGACTTTTTATTTTAAGAGATTTTGGGGAGATTTTTTTTATCTTTTTTGATAAAAGAAAGCTTATTTCTTTAAATTTTCCTCTATTATGTGTACCAACTAATATTTTTTTCATTACAGCCTAGTAATTTAAATTTTAAATACTATATAGCAAGTATTATGAGTATGGATAATAAAGAAGAAATAGATAAAACAGATAAAAATAAAGAAAAAAACGAAAATTCAAATAAAGATGACTTTAAAGAAAAGACTTTAGAGGAAAAACTAAAAGAGTCTGAAGATAAACTTTTAAGATCGTTAGCAGAAATTGAGAACCAAAGGCGTAGATTTGAAAAAGAGATTAAAGATGCCTTTGAATTTGGTTCATTTAATTTTGCTAAGGAAAGTCTTGCTATTTTAGACAACTTAAAGAGAGCAAGAGAAGCAATTAAAAATGATAAAGATTTAAAAAATAATAAAGATTTAGATAAATTTTTAGAAAATCTAATAATTATAGAGAAAGACTTAATAACAATATTTGAGAGAAATAGGATTAAAAAAATTAGCACGGATAATAAGAAATTTGATCCAAACTTACACCAAGCTATGTCTGAAGTTGAGAATATGAATGTAGACTCTGGAACTATTCTGCAGGAAATTCAAGCTGGATATATGATGGGAGATAGACTGCTAAGACCTTCGCTTGTAAGTGTAGCTAAGAAAAAGACAAGTAAAAAGCCTCAAAATGATGAAAAAAAAAATGATAAATAACCTTGTAGAGAGAGAAAAAACACCCATATACAAAGTTATAATTAATAGGATTAAAAAATATGAGTAAAGTAATTGGAATAGACTTAGGAACTACAAATTCATGTGTGGCGATTATGGATGGCACACAAGCAAAAGTTTTAGAGAACGCTGAAGGAACAAGAACAACTCCGTCAGTTGTTGCATTCTTGGAAAAGGAAGAAAAATTAGTTGGCCAACCTGCAAAAAGGCAAGCGGTTACCAATGCGGGAGACACAATATTTGCTGTCAAAAGATTAATAGGAAGAAAATTTGATGGTCCATCAGTTCAAAAAGATATTTCAAAAGTTCCTTATAAAATTACAAAATCTGAAAACGGAGATGCTTGGGTAGAAGGTAAAGGTAAAAAATATTCTCCTTCTCAAATTTCAGCTTTCATATTACAGAAGATGAAAGAAACCGCAGAAAAATATTTAGGTCAAGCAGTAACAAAAGCTGTGATTACAGTTCCAGCTTATTTTAATGACTCTCAAAGACAAGCTACAAAAGATGCTGGAAAAATTGCTGGTTTAGAAGTTTTAAGAATCATTAATGAGCCGACTGCTGCATCTTTAGCTTATGGTTTGGATAAAAAGGGTGGAAAAAAAATTGCTGTGTATGATTTAGGTGGTGGTACTTTTGATATATCAATTTTAGAAATTGGAGACGGTGTTTTTGAAGTAAAATCAACAAACGGAGATACTTTTTTAGGTGGTGAAGATTTTGACGATACAATAGTAGAATATTTAGCGACAGAGTTCAAAAAAGATAACGGCATTGATCTAAAATCAGATAAGCTTGCTTTACAAAGATTAAAAGAGGCTGCAGAAAAAGCAAAAATTGAACTTTCTTCTGCTGCTCAGACTGAAATAAATCTTCCATTTATAACTGCTGATAAATCAGGTCCAAAACATTTAAATCTAAAGTTTACTAGAGCTAAACTTGAAGCTTTAGTTCAGTCTCTTGTTGATAGAACTTTAGAGCCATGTAAAACTGCTCTTAAAGACTCTGGTTTTTCTGCTGCTGAGATTAACGAAGTAGTACTTGTGGGCGGTATGACAAGAATGCCTAAAATTATGGAAACAGTTAAAAACTTTTTTGGAAAAGAACCCAATAAAAGCGTAAATCCTGATGAAGTTGTTGCAATGGGAGCAGCTATACAGGGTGGGGTTCTTCAAGGAGACGTGAAAGACGTATTATTGCTAGATGTTACCCCTCTTTCTTTAGGTATTGAAACTCTTGGCGGTGTTTCAACAAAATTAATTGAAAAAAATACAACAATACCTACTAAAAAAAGCCAAGTTTTTTCAACAGCAGAAGATAATCAGCCAGCAGTCTCTATAAGAGTGTTGCAAGGTGAAAGGGAGATGGCCGCCGACAACAAAATTCTAGGCAACTTTGAACTTGTGGGAATAGCTCCAGCGCCTAGAGGTACTCCGCAAATTGAAGTCACTTTTGATATAGACGCTAATGGTATTGTCAGTGTATCTGCAAAAGACAAAGGCACAGGTAAAGAACAAAAAATTCAGATCCAAGCATCTGGTGGTTTATCAGATGAAGAAATACAGAAGATGGTAAAAGATGCCGAGGCTAATAAAGAAGCAGATAAGAAAAAAAGAGAAACTGTAGATGCCAGAAATCAAGCAGATAGTCTGGTTTTTTCAACTGAAAAAAGTTTGAAAGAACATGGTGACAAAGTTTCTGCCGAAGAAAAAAAAGCAATAGAAGATGGAATTTCAGACTTAAAAAAATCTTTAGAAGGAACTGATATTGAGGATATTAAGAAAAAAACTCAAAGTTTAATTCAAGCTTCGATGAAATTAGGAGAAGCGGTTTATAAAAGCCAACAAAAACCTGACGATAAAGCTCAAAATAAAGATGAGAGTAAGACAAATGATAAAGACAATGTTGTAGATGCAGATTTTGAAGACGTAAAAGAAAAAAAGGAAGAAGATAAAGAAAAAAGCGCCTAAGATA
>MDSV01217218.1_pt1 | contig 24224 bp, 31 predicted proteins | sample 810851 | NCBI WGS metagenome assembly MDSV01 (sample SAMN05326640, study PRJNA326480) | marine metagenome | isolation source: seawater | place: Atlantic Ocean: North East | collected 2012 | reverse complement strand
TTATTAACAGAAATATCATCGATAATAAACTCCACATTTGATTGCCCCCTCCATTCATTTAGGGATAATTTTCCAGCAATATTAAATGATTTGTTATTTTTTTTAAGCAGATAAGCTCCTAAATCAGTATCTGTAGCATTAAAAGCAATCGATTTAATTGTTGATCCGTCTTTTCCAATTAGAATAGACTTTACATGTTTATCACCAACCACTTTTCCATTAATAGTATTCAAATTTTCAATCATAAATCTTGGCTCAGGATTACCTGATCCAAAAGGTTGTAAAAGCGCAACTTTATTATAAAAATCAATATTCACAGCAGACGCAGATATAATACTATCTAACAACAAAGGTTTTTCACTAGTTAAATCTTCATTAATATTGTTAAATTTTCTAAAGATAAAATTTTTTAATTTTTCAATATTTTCAACTTTAATTGAGAAGCCTCCTGCCATTTTATGCCCTCCTCCTTTTAGAAGTAATTTTTCTTGAGTTGCTGAAATTATTACTGAACCAATATCAAAACCAACAATTGATCTGGCTGAAGCTTTACCAATTTTTCCATTTATTGAAATAATAATTACTGGTTTATTAAATTTATCTTTTAACCTAGCAGCTACTATGCCGATTACTCCTTCATGCCAATTTGAGCCGCTGAGAATTAATACTGGATCATTAATATAATTTTTGGTTTGGTTTAAAATCTTTTCTAAGAGATCTTTTTCAAGCATTTGTCTTTCTTTGTTAAAATGATCTAATTCCGAAGCAATTTTAAAAGTATTTTTAGGATCTTTATTCAATAGTAAATTTGCTCCATGAGAACATTTTCCTACCCTTCCTCCCGCATTAATTCTTGGTCCAAGTATGTATCCTAAATGATATACAGATGGGTTAGACTCAATTTTGCAAATATCAAGTAAAGTTTTTATGCCTAAATTTTTTTTAGATTTTATGACTTTTAAACCTTGTTTAACAATTGCTCTATTTAGACCAATTAAAGGAACAACATCACAAACAGTTCCTAACGATACTAAATCAAGATAATTTAACAAATTAGGCTCTATTAAGTTTTTTTCCTTAAACCAATATTTAATTCTTAATTGTTTGTTTAAGGAAACAAGAAACATAAACGATACGCCTGCTGCACATAAATATTGTAAATTTGATTTATCATCAATTCTGTTTGGATTAACTATAGAAAAAGCTTTTGGTAATTTTATTTCGGACTGATGATGATCAAGAACGATAACATCTATATCATTTTTTTTTGCAAATTCTATAGCCTCAAATGATAATGTTCCACAGTCAACTGTAAAAATCAGTTTTACATTTTTATTTATAAAATATTGGAAACTTTCATTATTTGGTCCATATCCTTCTTTTTGCCGATCTGGTATATATATTTCATAATTCAAACCTAATTCAGAAAAATAATTTCCTAATAAAGCTGTGGAAGTGGCACCGTCAACATCATAATCTCCAAAAATACCAATTTTTTCATTTTTAATAATTGCTTCGTAAGTTCTTAAAGTAGATTTATTCATATCTTCTAAAATGTTCGGATTAGGTAAAAAATTTTTAATCGAAGGATTTAAAAAAGAATAGATATCTTCTTTTTTAATTTTTCTAATTGACAAAAGTCTTGATGTTATTTCATCTAAAGAAAAATTTTCTTTAAGAAACTTTATATCGTTTTGATCAAATTTTTTAAGTATCCAATGTTTTCCACTTACCGAAAGTGTTTTCATTTATTATAGATATTTTTAACAGATTTAATAATTTTTTGACTTTTGTGCAGGGCAAATGTATTTACCTCAAATTCATTACCTAAATCTTTTACTCCTTTAGCTAAATCTCCAGAAGTTACACCCGTGGCACAAAATATTACATCACCTCTAACCATATCATCAATATTATATTTTCTATTAAAATCAGTAATTCCAAGTTTTTTTGCTCTTACTTTTTCCTCTTCATCTAAAACTAATCTACCTTGAATTTGTCCTCCATAACAGGAGAGAGCTGCTGCAACAACCACCCCTTCTGGAGCGCCCCCCGTGCTGTAATAAACATCATTTTTTGGATTTTCTCCTATAACACTCAATGCTCCTGCTATATCACCATCTGTGATATAATTAATTTTTACTTTTAATTTAGTTAATTCCTTTACAATATTATCATGTCTTGGTCTTTTAAGAACACATGCATTTAATTCAGAGATTTTTTTATTTTTTGCATCAGCTAATAGTTTTAAATTTTTTTCTACACCATTATCTATATCCATTAAATCTTTAGGTAGATTTGATCCAATTACAATTTTTTCCATATAAGTGTCAGGCGCTGATAGTAATCCTCCTCTTTCAGAGATGGCTAAAACAGAAAAGGCATTAGGTTCTCCGTTTGATGTAAATTTAGTTCCTTCTAGAGGATCAACAGCAATATCAAATTTAGGTCCATTTAGCGTTCCTAGTTTTTCTCCAATATATAACATTGGTGCTTCATCCATTTCACCTTCACCAATTACTACGGTCCCTTCCATATTAATTTTATTTAATTCTCTTCTCATTGGATCTACTGCACCTTTATCAGCTGCGATTTTATCTTTTTTTCCAATAAATTTGGAGGCACCTATTGCTGCTTTTTCAGTTACTTTAATAAACAAATTCAAAAATTTTTTATCAATTGCCATTTAGTTTTCGTCAATTCTAATTAATTTAGGCTTTATTTTTATATAATTTTTTTTTGTTACTTCTTTTATTATTTTGTTTAAAAATTTATCCTTTGATTTATGCGAAATAATAATAATTGATGATGTTTTCTTATTTTTATCGGGATTTTGTATTAATCGTTTAATTGAAACTTTATTTTTAGAAAAAATATTTGTTATATTTGAAAGAACTCCAGGTTTATCTATGACTTCAAAACGTAAATAAGCTGAAAAAACTCTGTTATCGATATTTTCAAATTTCAATTTTCTTCTTTCTTTGCTGGAAAGAGAGAATGGAAATTTTATGTTTCCTCTTAAAATAGAGGATATATCTGAAACTAAAGCAGAAGTTGTTGCGGTTGGTCCTGCTCCTTCACCTTGAATAATACTTTGACCTACAGGTTTTCCGTCTATGATAACAACATTTAAAACACCATCAATGCTTGCTGCATAAGAGTCTTTTTTAATTAGCGTTGGGTGGACTCTTTGATAAATTTTATTATTAATTAATTCGGCAAATCCTAAAAATTTGATTTTATATCCTAAATTATTAGCGTTATCTATATCAACCTTGTCAATATCTTTAATGCCCTCAACATATATATTGTTATTTAAAAAAGAATTAAAACATAAAGATGACAAAATTTTTAATTTCGAAGAAACATCATCTCCGTTTAAATCAGATGATGGATTAGACTCCGCGTAACCTAATCTTTTAGCATTATTTAAAACTTCATTAAAATTCATATTTTGTTTGTCCATTGAAGAAAGAATATAATTAGAGGTTCCATTAAATATTCCATAAATTTTTGATATTTTATTTGCTATTAAACTTTCTTTAAGAGAACGAATTATTGGCACACCACCACAAACAGCAGCCTCAAATTCTAAATTGACCTTATTTTTTTCAGCAATTTTTGACAATTGATCACCATACTTTGCTATTAGAGCTTTGTTTGCAGTTACAACATTTTTTTTGTTCTTAAGAGCTTCAAAAACTAACTTTTTTGCAGGTCCTTCAGCTCCACCGATTAATTCAACAATTAAATCTACATTTTTGTTTTTAGTTGCATCAAGATAATTATTTAACCAAAGGTTTTTGTTGATTTTTATATTTCTTTTTTTTCTTATATTTTTTGCTGAAACATATTTTATAATTGGTAAACAATTATTTTTTTTAGTAAGGATTATTTTATTGTCATTTAGATATTTAAATAAGTATTCGCCTATATTACCAAGACCAATTATAGCTATGTTCATTTTTCTCATGTGAATTATTGCCTAGTTGTTATATCAGGAAAATTTTTATTCCTGCCTTGTTCTAATAAAAATTTTGATATCTCATCAATACTACATTTATCCAATATTGTACAAACATCTGTAACTGTAGTTCCTTTTTTATTCATATTATTTTTAATTTTTTCTTTTTTTACCTTTTTTTTACTTTTATCTTTTCTATATTTATTATTATCCTTTTTTTTTATAACTTTTTTCTCTTTTTTTTTATTATTAATATTTCTTTTAATTTTAGTTTTTTCTTTTTTTGACAAAACTTTTAGTTCTTTAGATGTATTTTCTTTTGTTAAAAGTGTAACTTTCCTTTCTCCTGAAGAATTTTCATTTAAATTTAATTCAATTAAATTAATTTCTTTTTTTTCATTTTTATCAACAATTTTTACTTCTAATGTTAAATTTTCTTCAAAAAATTGCTCTGCTTCTTTTTTATTTATACAAATATGATCACCACAGATCAGTACTGATTTAGGTTTACTGCAATTAGATAAAAAAAATATAAATATTATAAAAATAAATTTCATCTTAAGCCTAGGTGTTCAGGTAAATTATATAATAGATTCATATTTTGAATAGCTTGTCCGGATGCACCCTTGACTAAATTATCAATAGCAGAAAAAACAATAAATTTGTTTTTTATTCTAGTTTCACAAATAGAAATTTCGCAATTATTTGTATTAAGAACGTTGCCAGAACCAATTGGAGAATTAAGTTTTAAAATTTTTATAAATTTTGATTTTTTATAAAACTTTACCAATTCATTTCTTAACTTACTGGGTGGAGTATTTTTTTTTACATTTATATAAATAGATGATAAAATTCCTCTAAAAGTAGGTAACAGATGAGGATTGAACGAAAAATTTACCTTTTTATTAGTTTGTTTTAAAAATTCTTGTTCAATTTCACAAATGTGTCTGTGAAATTTTGTATTATAAGCAAAAGTAGATTCATATAAATTTTTATGGGAAAATTTTTTTTCAAAATTTTTTCCAGCTCCTGAATATCCTGATTTAGAGTCAATAGTAATATTATCTGTCTTAATTAAATTTTTAATAATTAAAGGAATTAATGGAATTTGAACTGACGTTGGATAGCATCCTGGATTGGAAATAATTCTATATTTCTTAATATCTTTTTTAGAAAATTCAGGTATTGAATACAAGGAATATTTTAATAATTTGCTAGCCTTATGTTTAATTTTATAATTTTTTTTATAAGTTTTTATATTTTTAATTCTAAAATCAGCAGATAAATCAATAAAATTTATATTTTTATTCTTAAAAAAATTTTTTTTAATTATTTTTTGAGCTTCCCCATTAGGAAGAGATAAAAACACTAGATCTATTTTTTTCCAATTGATATTATTAATTGAAGAAATTTTGGGTAATTTTTTCTTTATTCTATTATCAAAAAACTTAATGTTTTTTCCTAGACTTTTAGTTGCACATATATTTTGTATTTTTACTTTAGGATGCTTTGACAAAAGAAAAGTAAGATCTAGACCGGTATATCCAGTTGCTCCAATAATAGCTGTGTTTATCTTATTTTGTATAGACATAAAGTCTTATAACATCCTCTTTAATAATAGTTAAATCTAAATGATTATCTTTTAGAAAATTGGAAGCTTCTTCTAGCTTTCCTATGACCGTATTTTTTACGTTCGACTACTCTTGAGTCTCTGGTGGTGAGTTTATCTTTTTTTAAATTCTTTTTTAGACTTTCATCGTGGGAAATTAAAGCTTTAGAGATACCAAGAATAATTGCCCCAGCTTGTCCCGATAGTCCTCCACCTTTAACGGAACATTTGACATCGTAGTTTGATACGGCTTCTGAAATTTCTAGGGGTCTCGTTACAATTATTTGGTGAACAGGTCTTTTAAAATACTCATTCATTTTTAGACCATTAACATGAATTTTTCCCGATCCTTTTTTTACCCACACTTTTGCTATTGATCTTTTTCTTCTGCCTGTTGCATACTTGCTATCTTTAAAATCTAATTTAATTTTTTTGGGTTTTGCTGATGATTGAGTATTTTGTTCCATTATCTAATAATATTTCTTTTATTTAATTTTTCAAAATTTACGACTTGAGGTTTTTGTACTTCGTGAGGATGCTTGTCTCCATTATATATTTTTAATTTACTTAGTTGTTTTTTTGCCAACGGTCCCCCTGGCAACATTCTTTTTACAGCTAATTTTAGAATATCTTCGGTTTTATTTTTTTCTTTAAGAATTGAAGGAGTTGTCTCCTTAATTCCTCCTGGATGACCAGTGTGCTTAAAATATTTCTTATTATTAAATTTTTTACCAGTAAATTTAATTTTATCAATATTAGTAACTACGACGAAATCTCCATTGTCAATATGAGGATTGTACGAAGCTTTATTTTTTCCTCTTAAAACTTTAGAAATATAAGCAGCTAATCTTCCCACAGCTGCGTTTTCTGCATTGATAAGATACCAATCTTGTTTAATTTCTTTCTTTTTAATAAAAGGTGTCATATTGATGGGCGATAAATACAAAGAATGTGTATTAAAGTCAATTTAATTAACCCTTAAAAAATATAGATTTAAAGCGCTAAAAATCAAAAGAACGCTAGTTACCTGATGTAATGAAGCTAAATAAATATTTAGACCGCTTAACAAAGTGTAGATGCCTAATAAAACTTGAAGAAATAAAAAAAAGAGTAATATCTTAAGTGGTTTATAAAGATTAGACATTCTTTTTATAAATATAATTATTGAAAGAATAATTACATAAAAAATTATTAGATAAGCTAGATTACGATGATAAAATTGAACTAAAGAATGATTATCAAAATTAAAAGTGTCTTTTAAATTCTTTAAAAAAAGATCATCTGGAACATAGTTACCACCCATCATTGGCCAGGTTTGGTATATCTTTCCTGCATCAAGTCCTGAAACAAATGCACCCAAAATTATTTGTAATAAAATTAGTAAAATTAAAAATTGAAAAGGTAGATTTTTTTTTGAATATTTGAAAAATATTTTATTTTTTTCAATTAAAGTATTTTTTATTAACCAAAAAAGCATAGATATTATTAAAATAGCATTTACTAAATGAATTGATAATCTATAGTGACTTACAGTTACATCTTTTGTTAAACCACTAACAACCATATACCAACCAATAATACCTTGTAAAATTATTAAAAAAAAAATTATATAGCAGGTATTAATATACTCTTTTTTTATTTTTTTAGTAAAATAAAAATATATCAATGGTATTAAAAAAAATAAACCAATCACCCTCGCAATAACTCTATGAAAATATTCCCAATAAAAAATTACTTTAAAATCTTCTAAACTCATATTGTAATTTAATAATTTATATTGAGGAATTTGTTTATACTCCTCAAAATAAATTTGCCAAGATGAGCTTGATAAAGGTGGGAGTATACCCTTGAATAACTCCCATTCTGTAATTGAAAGCCCTGAGTTAGTTAATCTCGTTAATCCACCAACAATAATTATACAAAATACTAAAATTAAAGATAAAAAAAGCCAATATATAAATAATTTATTTATTTTTTTCTCGTCTGAGTACATACAATAATATACATTTATTAAATAAATCTTAAATTTTTATATTGTCGCTATGGTTAATAAAAATATAATCAAAATTAGAAAAAAAATTGGATAAATTAGATGATAAACTTTTGGATATAATAAAGAAAAGATCAAAGTTAGTTGATATAGTTATTCATAATAAAAAATTCAAAAAAGAAATCGTTGATAAAAAAAGAATATCCATAATTTTAAAAAATATAAATAATAAGTCTAAAAAAAGAAATATAGATCCAAAAATCACAAGTACAATATGGAGATCAATGATAAAAGCTTTTATTGATTACGAATTTAGAAATTTTAAAAAAAAATAACTACTTACTATGAGGTGGTAATTTTTTTTCAATAAAAAATTCATGTTTACGTGTGTTAGGATTATATTTTTTTAATTTAAGTTTTTCTTTAGCTTTTTCACCTTTTGTTGGTTTTTTTGCATAATATATAAATTTACTGTCAGGGTTACTTTCAGGAACCATTCTAACTTTAAGATGAGTTTTTTTTGCCATATTTTTTAAATTTTTTTATTTTTTCCAATAGTAATTTGCTTTTTGTTTTTAAATTGTATTTATAATAATCAGCTTTTAAACTATCATTGTTATTATCGTCAAGTTTATTTCTATTTTTGCTTATTAAACTTTTTGCTCCTAAAATGGTCATCCCTTTGCTTTTTAGAAGAAATTTTATCTTTTTTATTATTTCAATCTGTTTAGATGAGTAATATCTTCGGTTATTTATCTTTTTAGGCTTAATTTCATTAAATTCTTTTTCCCAATACCTTAGTATGTGATTTGATGGCTTTTTAGTTTGTGGATCTACTAAATTGAGAATTTTTGATACCTCAGAAATAGTGAATAATTTTTTCATAAAATTTTATTTAAAATATTTGTCAGCATTTTTGATGGGGTAAAAATAACAGATTTTCTTTCAGAGATTAAATGCACTTTTCTTGTTTTTGGATTTCTTCCAAGTCTCTCTTTTTTAGAAATAATTTTAAATGATCCTATATTTTTAAGATTAAAATTTCCTGAATTAATATTGTGTGAAATAATCTCAATTAGATCATTAACAATTTTTTTTGAATAATTTGAAGAAATCCCAATTTTTTTTTTTAAATCTTTTGCTATATCTACTTTTTTAAGATTATTATTAAGCACCTTTTGAATGTTTTAAATTTTTTTTAATTTGAGACATTAAATCACCTTTTACTATTTTGTAACATAAATCTATAGAATGATAAAAGCCTTTAGAGTCAATGCCTCCATGACTTTTTACAACGGGTCCATTAAGACCTAAAAAAATTGCTCCATTGTATTTTCTCGGATCTAATCTGTCTTTAAACTTTTTAAGTGAAAAGTACGAAAAAATTAAAGAAATTTTTGTAATAATGTTTTCTGTAAGAGATTTTTTTAGATTTTTAGTTATATATTTAGCTGTTCCTTCTGCTGTTTTTAAAGCTATGTTTCCTGTAAACCCGTCGGTTACAATTACATTTGATGAGCCAGTCATAATATTATTTCCCTCTATGTAACCATTATAAATAAAATTATCTTCATTTGATAAATCTTTTAATTTTTTAGAGGCTGCTTTTAACATTTCGGTACCTTTCATTTCTTCGGAACCAACATTCAAAAGAGATACTTTTGGTTTTTCCATTGGAAACAGAGATTTAAAAAGTGCTGATCCTAATTCTGCGAAATCTATTAGATTTTGTTCATTACATTCAATATTCGCACCTAAATCTAAAACAACGTTCATTCCAGTTTGATTTGGCCACAAACCGGCTAAGGCAGGTTTACTTACACCCTCAATCATTTTTAAAATCATCCTAGATACAACTAGTAAAACTCCGGTGTTACCAGCAGATAAGCTTATATCTGATTTACCATCAAGCTGATGTTTAATGCAATTCCACATACTTGTATTTTTTGAATTTTTAACTGCCGTCATAGGCTTTTCATCATCTGATACGACTGCGTCACTATTTATAATTCTAATATTATCTAAATTAATTTTATGTTTATTGATCAATTTAATTAAATGATCTTCTTTTCCAAAAATATTTAAAATAAAATCATTATTTTTTTCATTTATTTTTAAAAAGATTTTTATACCTTCAATAGTTTTATGTGGAGCGTTATCACCACCCATTGCATCGATTGCAATAGAGATTTTTTTAGACATAATATTCTAGATATCTAAGATTTTTTTGCCGTTATAAAATCCAGATTTTAAATCAACATGATGTGAGAGTTTATACTCACCACTCTTTTTATCTTCAACAATATTTACAGCAGAAAGTTTATGATGAGACCTTCTCATTCTTTTTTTTGAAGTTGACGTTTTTCTTTTTGGTACAGCCATAATTAAATACTTAATTTAAATTTTTTTGCATCTTGTATCACAGAATTGCTATCTAATTCAAAACAAAAAGAGTAGAAATTGATGAAATATTTACTGAAATTAACCCAATTTTTCTCATTATTTTTAAGATTATCAAAATATTTTACACTCAAAGTTTTATTAATTTCAAAATCATTAGAATTAGATCTGAGTTTAATCAATATGTCATAAAAAATCTTATTTAATTCTTTCATTTTTTTGTTTACAGAAACATCTCCAAACCCCATTTCTCTTAAATTGTTTTCTATATAAAAAAAAAGGTTATTATAGTTTGCCTGATCTGGTTCTTTTTCTTTAATTTTGGAAATTTGTAGAATAACTGAATAATGAAAAAACATAAGATATATACGAATTTCGTAAGTATCTTGAAATTTTAAATCTTTATAAAAAAAGATATTTCGAGACAATAATAATAATGTATTATAAAGATCCGAATTATGTTTTGTTTTTTTAAAAATCATTTAAAAATTATTATTTTTTTAATTATTATTTTATCAAGCTGTAAATTACAAGAGCCTATAAAAACCCACGGGATTATTTATTTAGAAAATCGAGCAAATAAGTTAGTGGTTAATAAATCTAATAAAAATGATGTAATCAGTATATTTGGCCATCCTCAAATTATAGATGAAGACAACAAAAAAACTTGGATTTATTTAGAAAGAATTTTATCAAAAGGCAAGTACCATAAATTAGGAAAACATGTATTAAAACAGAATAACATATTAATACTTGACTTTAACAAGTACGGAATTTTAAAGAATAAAAAAATACTTAATAAAGGTGATATAAATCAAATCAAATTTTCAAAACAAAGCACTGATAATGAGCTTTCACAAAAGAGTTTTGTTAGATCTTTTTTGGAGAGTGTAAGACAAAAAATGTACAGTAATAGAAAATAGTTTATTAATGTGCGATTACTGCAAGTAGTAATAAAGCTACAATATTTGTTATTTTAATCATCGGATTTACTGCAGGTCCAGCTGTATCTTTGTAAGGATCTCCTACTGTGTCGCCTGTTACTGCTGATTTGTGGGCCTCGGAACCTTTTCCACCAAAATTACCATCCTCTATATATTTCTTTGCATTGTCCCATGCTCCACCGCCAGCAGTCATTGAAACAGCTACAAATAAACCTGTAATTATAACTCCCAATAACATTGCTCCTAAAGAAGATAGAGCTGCCTCTAAACCACCTATTTGTAAAATAACAAAATATAAAATTACCGGAGATAAAACAGGTAAAAGAGAAGGTATGATCATTTCTTTAATAGCTGCCTTAGTAAGTAAATCAACTAATTTACCATAATCAGGTTTTCTTTTACCTTTCATAATACCTGGTATTTTTTTAAATTGTCTTCTTACTTCAACAACAACTGCACTGCCTGCTCTACCAACAGCTTGCATACCCATTGATCCAAATAAGTAAGGCAACATTCCTCCAATTAATAAACCGGCAACAACAAAAGGATTAGATAAATCAAATGTAACAGTAATGCCTTCTAAAGCTGAACCTTTAACTGTTGAAAAATATTTTATATCTTCAGTGTAAGCTGCAAATAAAACCAGCGCGCCTAATCCAGCCGATCCAATAGCGTAACCCTTTGTAACAGCTTTAGTTGTATTGCCTACAGCATCTAAGGCATCTGTAGTTTTTCTCACACTTTTTGGTAATTTAGACATTTCTGCTATTCCACCAGCGTTATCTGTAACTGGTCCGTAAGCATCTAATGCAACAACCATTCCGGTCAAAGCTAGCATTGCGGTTACAGCAATTGCTATACCGTATAATCCAGCAAGTTCATTTGTATATAAAATTCCAGCTACAATAATTAAAGCAGGAACTGCTGTAGCTTCCATAGAAATTGCTAGGCCTTGAATAACATTAGTACCATGTCCGGTTGTTGATGATTTAGCAACTGTTTTTACGGGTCGATAGTTTGTGCCAGTATAGTATTCAGTGATCCAAATAAGTAATCCTGTTATTATAAAACCTACAACTCCACAAATATATAAGTCCATTCCATTAAAATTTTTTCCACTATTTGAATAAGACTCGGACAATCCAACTATAGAGTCAGTAACAGGATATAAAATTAATAGAGATGTTATTGCAGTAACAATAAATCCTTTATACAGAGCAGCCATTATGTTTTTACTTTTACCAAGTTTTACAAACCAAGTTCCTATAATTGAGGTAATTATACAAGCTCCTCCAATTGCTAAAGGATAAATCATTAAATTATAATCTGATGGAAAGAAAATTGATGATAAAACCATTGTAGCTACAATAGTAACTGCGTAAGTTTCAAATAAATCTGCCGCCATACCAGCACAATCTCCTACATTATCACCTACATTGTCCGCAATAACAGCAGGATTTCTTGGGTCGTCTTCTGGGATTCCTGCCTCCACTTTTCCTACTAAGTCAGCACCAACATCAGCACCTTTAGTAAATATACCTCCACCTAATCTAGCAAAAATCGATATCAGAGAAGCACCGAATCCAAGAGCTACAAGGGCGTTAATAATTTCTCTGTTATCAACATTAAGATTAATTAAGATTATATAATAAAAAGTAATCGCTAATAATGCCAAACCGGCAACCAATAAACCAGTTATTGCACCTGACTTAAAAGCTATTGTCAAACCTGATTGCAGACTGTGTCTTGCTGCTTCAGCTGTACGAACATTTGCTTTTACAGAAATTAACATACCAACGTATCCAGCTACACCTGATAAAAAAGCTCCAATAAAATAACCAATTCCTACAAGATAATTAAAAAAGTAAGTTACAATTGCAAGTACGATAATTCCAACAATAGCAATTGTTTTATATTGTCTATTTAAATATGCCTTTGCGCCAATCTGAATAGCTTCAGCAATTTCTTGCATTTTTGAGTTACCTGCGCTTGAAGAAATTATTTGTCCTGATAGTAAATAACTATAAGCGACAGCCAAAACTCCGATAAAAGCTATTAAGTAAAGTAATTCTAAAAAATTAGTCATTATTTAAAGCGCATAAATGCCAAATTAATGTTAAAAACGCAAGCTAAACTTCAATAAATTGACAACTTTTTAATCGTCTTTTCTTAGCTCTTTTGAGATTTTATCTAGAATAGCGTTTAGGTAACCAATTTGGATTTTTTCTAAAAAATGCTCAGAAGCTAATAAATATTCGTTAATAATTACTTTTTTTGGCGTGTTATGCTTAAACATAAGTTCAAAAATTGCAGCAAACAGTATAATTTTCAATAGTTTATCAGTTTTAGCTAAGTCTATATCATTTACTAAATAAGACTTTATCTGATCCTCAATAAGGTCAGATCTTTCTAAGGTTCCAGTTACCACATCTTTAATAAATTTTTTATATTGACTTTTTGGGTACTCAATTATGGCATCTGGATTCATTAGAGAATTATAAAGTTTTTGAATTACTTTAATACGAGGAGATGAATTATTAGATTTTTTTGGGTCCATTTATCAAAATAGACATGACTGCATTAGCAGCCTCTGATCCTTTATTTGGTTTTTTACTTATTTTATTTTTACACCTTTGTAGAGCTTGTCTCATATTATAAGCAGTTATTATTCCATTTCCTATTGGTTTATTAAAAGTAATTGAAAGATTTAAAATTGAATTAAAAGTCGATGAACATATAAGATCAAAATGTGGAGTTTGTCCTTTAATGACACATCCCAAAGCAACAAAACCATCAAATTTTTTTATATTCTGCCTTATAGCAATAGGAATTTCATAAATACCAGGTACATTAATAATATTTATCTTAACATGATTATTAGATAATTTTTTTTTTGAACTTAATACTAATTTTTTAGAAATATCTTTGTAATAATTTGCATTAACTATTAAAATTTTCTTCATTTTATTATAATCTGTTTTTTTATTTTTAAACCAAAACCATCGAGTCCGATAATCTTTTTTTTTCTTCTTGAAATTAATATCATATTTTTAATATTAAGGTCTTTAATAATTTGCGCACCGATACCATAATATCTTAAAGTATTAATATTACTTTCTTTAGAAATATTATTTTTATTATTAATTATTAATAATAAAAAATTTTTATATTTTGACATGACTGTAAGGGGTTTCATAATATTATTATTCATAATATTCTTACTTTTAATTTTATTGGATAGAACTCTTACTGGTATTGATTTTTTTTGATTAAATTTCCCTTTCGTTATGGCAAAATTAATATTTTTTTCTAATTTGTTTTTATATATATGAACATTTAACTTACCAATTTTATTTACATTTACAGTTTTTGACAATGTTTTATAAACCAATTTTTCATATTTGAATCGATACGAAATTAAATCTTCAATAGATGCTAATTTTATTTTATGTTTTTTTGAAAATTTAAAAAGATCATTTAGTCTAGCCATTCTTCCATCCTCATTCATCACCTCACAAATTACTGAGCTTGGATTTAATTTAGATAATTTAGAAATATCTACAGATGCTTCTGTGTGACCTGCTCTTTCTAAAACTCCACCATTTCTTGCCACTAAAGGAAAAACATGCCCTGGAGATACTATTTCACTTTTTCTAACTTTTGGATTGATTGCAGTTTTAATTGTTTTAGCTCGATCTTGAGCCGAAATACCAGTTGTAATACCTTTTTTTGCTTCAATAGAAATAGTAAAAGCAGTTTGCATTCTTGATTTATTAATTGAAGACATTAGAGGTAATTTTAAATTGTCTACTTGTTTTTTTGTTAAAGCTAAACAAATTAATCCTCTACCGTGTTTAGCCATAAAGTTAATACTTTTAGAATTACATTTAGAACCTGGTATAATCAAATCTCCCTCATTTTCTCTATTTTTATCATCTACCAAAATAAACATTTTACCCTTTTTGGCATCTTTAATAATAGAAGAAATTTTTGAGAATTTATTTTTAAGCATTTAATTAGAATATTTATATATATATTTACTAAATATATCTAATTCTACATTTACTAGGTTATTAACTTTTAAATTCTTCAAATTAGTTAATTTTAATGTATGTGGAATAACAGTTATATCGAATGAATTTTGATAAATTTTAGAAATAGTAAGAGACACTCCGTTGATAGAAATTGAAGCTTTTTCAATTAGAAATTTATTCAATTTATTGTTTGAAATGACAAAATTTATTAACCAAGCTTTATCAATAAATTTTATTTTCTTAACTTTAGCTACCGTGTCAACATGTCCTTGAATAAAATGACCAGAAATAGTTTTGCCAAATGACAAAGATTTTTCTAAATTAATTATTTGATTTAACTTTAAAGATTTAAAATTTGATCTTTTTAAAGTTTCATTTGAAATATAAAAAAATATCCTTTTTGTTAAAATTTTATCTATTGTTAAACAAACTCCATCACAACAAATTGATGAACCTAAATCTTTTTTACTTAAATTAATTTTTGTTTGAATTCCAACATAAATACTATTTTTTTTCTTTTTGATTTCTTTTACTTTTCCTGTGCTAAAAATTATTCCGTTAAACATAATTAAAATACTTTCTTTAAAAGACTATCACCATTTAAATTTATTTTTAGTGTTTTTGATTGAATCTTTTTTAAATAACTAGATGTATTATTGTTTTTACCGTATTTACCTAAATTTTTATTACTTTTAAAAATAAATAGTTCATTAATCATTTTATTTTTAATTAAATTATTTAAAAAAGTTAATCCAGTTTCAATTAGCATTCTAGAATACCCTATTTTATAAATTTTTTTATATAATAAATTTAAATCGTTTTTATCTTCTAATTTATTTATTAATATAATTTTATAACCCAATTTTTTATATACTAAAGTTTTATAAGCATTTTTTTTACAGGTAATTAAAAAGGTTTTCCTTTTTTTTAAATACTTATTTAATGATAGTTTTTTTTTTAATTTAAGTTTTAGATCTACAATAAATAAATCAGGCTTATTATTTTTTAATCCATTTATTCTACAATTTAACAAAGAATCGTCCTGATTAATTGATTTTGAAGTAGATAAAACACAGTCATTCCAACTTCTTAATAAGTGAACTTTATTTCTTGAACTTTTGTTTGTTATCCATTTTCCTTTTTTATTAATAGTTAAATAGTCTTTTGATATTGCAATTTTTGCTGTTACGAATGGAATTAACAATTTTTTATTAACAAAATAACTCTTATAAAATTTACTAAATTTTTTTGACCGAATTAATTTAGTTTTAATACCATTTTTAGAAAGTATTTTTTTTGCTCTTTTAAATGTTCTTATGTCGGGATCTTCAAAAGCATAAAAAACATTTTTAATTTTTTTTTTAATAATAATATTAGTACATGGTGGTGTTTTGCCATAGTGAGTGCATGGTTCTAATGTCGTGTATAAAGATGCTCCAGAACAATTTTTCAATTTAATTAATGCATTAAATTCTGAGTGTGGTCTACCCTGCAATGATGTTACGCCAGTAGATATTACAGCTCCATTTTTAATAATCACTGTTCCAACAGAAGGATTTAGTTTAGTTTTACCTAAATTTTTTTCTGCTAAATGAAATGCAAGGTTTAAGTGATGATTATGATTTATTGTCATCTAAATTGCCTACAAACTGTTCAAAATCTTTTGCTTCTTTAAAGTTTTTATAAACTGAAGCAAAACGAACATATGCAACTTTATCTAACGATGACAAACCATCCATAATAAATTTACCAATAGTGGGTGTAGGAATCTCACTTTCACCAAGTCCTTCTAAATTTCTAACTATCTTTGAAATAAATTTTTCAATAGTTTCAGAGTCAATCGGTCTCTTTCTTGTAGCAATTCTTATTGACTTGGAAATTTTATCTCTATCAAATGGCTCTCTTTTACCATTACCTTTAATCACAGTTAATTCTTGAAATTGAACTCTTTCAAAAGTTGTAAACCTCTCTTTTCTGTCACAGCCGCATAATCTTCTTCTTCTTATGGCCGTACCGTCTTCTGTTGGCCTGGAGTCTACCACCGATGTGTCTTTTTCTCTACAAAATGGACAAAGCATAAATTTATTTAATTTCCATATATAGGAAAAGAAGAGCAAAGATCAATAATTTCTTTTTTTACTTCGTTTTCTATTTTTGAATTATCTGATTTATTATTACTTAAACCTTTAACTACTTTATGAATTAAATCTGCAACTAATTTAAATTCTTCTTCTTTAAATCCTCTCGTTGTACAAGCAGGCGTACCTAATCTTATCCCAGAAGTTATGAATGGACTTTCTGTATCAAATGGAATTCCGTTTTTATTACAAGTTATATTAGCTCTTCCTAGTGATGCTTGAGCGTCTTTTCCAGTTACTTTAAATGATCTTAAATCAAGAAGCATTAGATGTGTATCTGTACCACCAGAAAAAATTTTAAAACCTTTTTCAGACAATCTTTCTGATAAAACTTTTGCATTTTTAATTACATTTTTTGTGTATGTTTTAAATTCATCCGATAAAGCTTCTTTAAAACAAACTGCTTTGGCTGCAATTACATGCATTAAGGGCCCACCTTGTAAACCAGGAAAGATTGCACTATTAAATTTTTTTGCCAATTCCTCGTTATTAGTTAAAATAATTCCACCTCTTGGTCCTCTTAAAACTTTGTGCGTAGTAGAGGTTACAACATCAGCATATTTGGTAGGGTTTGGATAAGCTCCTCCAGCTACTAATCCTGATAAATGAGCCATATCAACTAATAGGTATGCTCCAACTTTATCACAAATTTCTCTAAATTTTTTAAAATCGATTATTCTTGAATAAGCACTGCCTCCCGCAATTATAAGTTTAGGTTTATTTTCTAAGGCAAGTTTTTCAACAGCGTTATAATCGATTAAACCAGTTTCTTTATCAACTTCATAGTGAAGTGCATTAAACCATTTTCCTGATTGAGCTGGTTTTGCTCCATGAGTTAAATGACCTCCGGAATTTAAACTCATTGCTAAAGTAGTATCACCTGGTTTTAAGAGAGCCAGATAAACCGCTCCGTTTGCTTGAGCACCAGAATGTGGTTGCACATTAGCAAATTTACAATCAAATAATTTTTTTGCACGCTCAATAGCTAAGTTTTCAGAAACATCAACGTGTTCACATCCACCATAATATCTCTTTGAAGGATAACCTTCAGCATACTTATTAGTTAAAACCGAGCCTTGAGCTTCTAAAACTGCTTTTGATACAATATTTTCTGACGCAATTAACTCAATATGATTTTGCTGTCTTGTGAATTCATCTCTGATTGAATTGTAAAGCTCTTTATCAGCATCTTGCAGTTTTAATTTGAAAAAGCTGTTTAAATATTTATCTAGTTTTATAACCGACATTAAATTTTTTTTACCCGTTTTAAGTGTCTACCGCCATCAAATTTAGTTTTCAAAAATAAATCTACTAATTTCAACGATAGACTTTTATTTGTTAACCTAGCTCCTAAAGCAATTATATTAGCATTATTGTGTTGTCTAGACAATCTTGTAGACTTTAGATTATAGCAAACAGCTGCTCTGATATCTTTGATTTTATTGGCACTTATGGCCATGCCTGTACCAGAACCACACACTAAGATTCCAATATCACTTTTTTTAGTTTTGACACGTTTAGCCAGCTTCTTGGCATAATCTGGATAATCTACTGATTTATTTTCGTATGGCCCTAAATCAAAAATCGATACATGTTTATTGATAAGATGATCTTTGATTATTTCTTTCAAATTGTAACCTGCGTGGTCTGAAGCAATACAAATTTTTTTAAATAAAAAACTCAATTTAATTAAATTTATAATCTAATACGCAGGCAACAAGATGAATTCTATTTTCTTCACCTCCATTAAATGCGTTGTGATATTTGGTGTTGTTTGTAATCCAAACAGATCCATCTGCTGGCATATGTTTGGCTACATTATCTATAACCATTAAACATCCTGGATTTGTTATTATTGGAATATGTAATCTTGGTTCTGGATCTCTATGCCAACTTAAAGTTGACCTAGGTTCTTTTAATAAAATTCTTACTCTACCCAATTTATAATGAGATGACAAAACATCGAATACTTCTTTAAAGTATGTATTTTCATAGTCAGGTATAAATTCTGAATAAGCAGACTCATCAATACTTACATCTCTTACAACTTCCTTTCCTGACTTGTCAGGTTTAGTCCAGTATACACCTCTTGCTTTGTGACCTTTAACTGACTCTGGGTCTCCAGGTATTCTCGTCAAACATATCGCGCCAAAATGAGAAATGCCACCACCATCATCAAATTTTTTTAATTTTACGATTTGGTTATAAGCTTCTTGAAGTTTAAGAATATCAAATTTAACATTTTGCTTTTGAAAGTCTGAAAAATTTAAAATTTTCTTATCTTTATTTATATCTAGATTTATAATGTTTCTTGAGTTTGTCATTATCAGTTATTGTTATTTATATCTTTGTAATATATATTTGTATAATACATTTGTCGCATTATACATTAAATAAAGCATGATTACCGGAAAATATCCTAGTTTAAGACTTCGCAGATCCAGAAAATACAACTGGTCTAGAAGGTTGATTCAAGAAAACAACTTATCAAGTGATGATTTAATTTATCCAATTTTTCTTATAGAAGGAAAAAATAGGAAACAAGCGATTAAATCAATGCCTGGTATCTATAGATATTCCATAGATCAGTTAGGAATGATTATAAATAACGTTATCAAAAATAAAATCCCGATGGTGGCTCTTTTTCCATCAACGCCAAATAAAAAAAAAAATAAATTTGGTACAGAAGCGTTAAATGAAAACAATTTAGTCTGTAGGGCAATAAGATTTATAAAAAAAAGATTTAAAAATAATATTGGAATAATGTCTGATGTTGCATTAGATCCCTATACATCACATGGGCATGACGGGCTTCTAAAAAAAAATTATGTAATTAATGATCAAACCGTCGATGTTTTAATAAAACAAGCTTTAATACAAGCTCAAATGGGTTGTGATGTGATTGCACCTTCAGACATGATGGATGGAAGAGTTGGAAAAATTAGAAAATACCTCGATAAAAATAAATATCAGGATGTTCAAATTCTTTCATATGCAGTTAAGTATGCGTCTAATTTTTATGGTCCTTTTAGAGATGCTGTTGGATCAAAAAAATCTTTAAAGAGTGATAAAAAAAATTATCAGATGAATTTTGCTAATAGCAATGAGTCTTTAAGAGAAGTTGCTCTAGATATCAAGGAAGGTGCTGATATGATTATGGTTAAACCTGGCTTACCATATTTAGATATTATTCAGAAAGTAAAAGAAAATTTTAAAATACCAGTAATAGCTTATCAGGTTTCGGGAGAATATAGTTTAATTAAAAGTGGAATTAATAACAAATTGATTAATAAAAAATCAATTATTGAGAGTCTAATGTGTTTTAAAAGAGCCGGTGCTTCAGCGATAGTTTCTTATTTTGCCCTAGATATCGCTAAAAAATTAAATCTTAATTAAAATAATTTTCAAGAATTACACGAGACTTAGGAAATATCAAATTATTTGGTATAAAAAATTTATTAAGCATTACTTGTCTAGTAAAATAAAGTGATTTTCGAATAAGTAAATTAGTGAAATTTTTAGGTATTATTTTTTGAATTAGATAATTCGGAATTTCATAAGTATACCCATCGATCTTATTTTTAATGTAGTTTTTATCACTTTTTATATCATTTAAATGATCAGCTAAATTCGTATCATAACCTAAATCTTTAATGAGGTTTATTTCAAAGAAAATATATAAAAAAATCCAATTCTCTAAATTAATAGAATTAATCAATTTTTCGAAAGAGTCATATATTTTTTTGTTAGGTTGTGACTCTGGTAATAAAATATTTAAAAGAGAACAAATAGAAATTAATGCAGAAGTTCTTTCTTTGTCATTAAAATATAAAGGTGAAATTGGTTTGATTAACTCTGTTTTAAAATATCCTATTTTATTTTCACTTTTAGATGTGTGTGAAACAAACAGTTTGTTCGATATTTGTAGATAGTTTCTTACTTTTCTAGACGTTCCACCATAAACAATACCATCGATCTTCCCTTTTTTTTGTGTGAAAATGTTGACGATATTTGCATTTTCTCTGAACTTTCTTTTTGATAATAAATAACACTCATCTTCCCAAATCATATGTTTAAAAACTTTAGCAGTTTAGCTGCAGCATTTTGTTGTGCATTTTTTTTGGAAGACCCTATACCAACTATTTTTTTAGAGTTTGGTATTTGCACCTCTGTTTTAAATAATGGTCTATGTTGTGGCCCTGTTTTTTTAAAAAAAATATATTTAGGTAGTTCTTTAAATTTTTTAAGACTAAACTCTTGAAGTTTAGTTTTGGCATCTATTAAAGTTACAGCCGATTTTAATAAATACTCTTCCCAAAAAGTTAATATAAATTTTTCGACTGATTTAAATCCACCATCAAGATAAATGGCACCAACTAGAGCTTCTAAACAATCACTACTAATCTTTTCAGCAGAGCGTTCGAGTTTTTTGTGAGAAGATCCAAGTAAAATAAATCTTTTTAGATTAATTTTTTTTGCAATAAGTGAGCATGTTTTCTTATTTACTAAATTTGCAAATTTTTTATCTATTATTCCCTCTTTTTCATTTGGATATTTATCCAAAAGAGTCTCAGAAATTACTAAACCTAAAACCCTATCACCCAAAAATTCTAGTTTTTCATTATTAATGTCATTATTCAAACTTTTATGGGTTAAAGCTCTCTCTAAAAGTGAAGTTTTTTTAAAACTGTACTTAATAATTTTTTCGATTTCTTTTATTTTTTTTTCCATTAGAGACCTTTAAACAATCTTTCAGATCTGAATGATTTATTTAAATTCCAAAATTTAAGTAAACTACCTATATTTGTATCATTGGAAAAGAATATTAATTTAGCTTTCCCAACAAAATTTAATTTATTTACATATCCGACGCTATCAAGATATCTGCTGTCTTTTGAACAATCCCGGTTATCACCAAGTAAAAAATAATGCTCAGATGGAACTTTAAATTTTTTTGTATTTTGCAAAGATCCTTGTTTTTTATAAGTGACTAGATGCTTGACTCCATTGGGCAAAGTTTCAATAAATAAATCTGTTTCTAATAAGAAATTTCCACATCTTATGACTCTATTATTCACAATTTTTTTCCGTAAAATATTTTTATCATTAATAAATAACTCACCATTCACAAATTGGATTGTATCTCCGGGTAAGCCTATCAATCTTTTTATATAATCTGTTCTATTATCAGCAGGCGTTTTAAAAACTACTAGATCGCCTCTTTTAGGTAATTTTGAAAAAAAACGTTTATTGGTAACATTAGGACTGAAAGGAAATGAATGTTTACTATAACCATATGTAAATTTTGAAACAAAAATTCGATCTCCTACTAGCAAAGTAGGCTCCATAGATGATGAGGGTATATAAAATGGTTGAAATAAAAATGATCGAATTAATACAGCTATAATCAATGCTCCTATTAAAGTTTTAGCATTATCGTAAATTATATAAAAAAAATTCTTTTTATTCATATTGAGATTGTTACAAAAGCAACTGCATATTTATTTTCATCAGATAATGATAATGAAACTTTTGATCTTTTTCCTTTAAATTTTTTTATTAGTATTTTTTTAGTTTTGCCAATTAAACTTATGTAAGGTTTTCCTGATTTTTTATTAAGTACAATAATTTCGTTAAAACTTATACCATTTGATATTCCAGTTCCTAAAGCCTTGGAAAATGCTTCTTTTGCAGCAAATCTTTTTGCAAAACAGTTAAAGCTGTTATTGATTTTTTTACATTTTAATATTTCCTTTTCATTAAAAACTCTTTTAAGAAAAGTTCTATTTTTGAGAGATTTTTTTATTCTATCAACACTTACTATATCTGTTCCAATGCCAAAAATAATCATGATTTTAAAATTTTTTTAAATTTTTTAATCGTGGACGGCATACCTTCGAATATAGATTCGCCAACTAAGAAATGACCAATATTTAACTCTTGAATACCTTTAACTTTAGATAAAATTTTTGCAGATTTATAAGTAAGTCCATGTCCAGCATGTACTTCTAAGCCAAGCTGATTGCCTCTAGCTACTGCTTTTAAAATTCTTTTTAATTCATTCTTATAACTTTTATTCTTATTAATTAAATTACAAAGTTTACCTGTATGTATTTCAACACAATCTACACGTAATTTTTTGGCATTATTTAAGTCATTTATATTTGGTTCAATAAAGAGGCTAATACGAGAATTATTATTCTTAAGTTTTTTAATTAATGTTTTTAAAAAATTTTTATTGTGATTTAAATTAAGACCTCCTTCCGTTGTAATTTCTTTTCTTTTTTCTGGAACTATGCATATGAAAGGTGGTTTACTTTTTGTAGCAATTTTTAACATCTCTTTAGTTGCTGCTATTTCGAGATTAAGAGGTATTTTTAATTTTTTTATAATTTTTTTAAGATCTAATTCATTTATATGTCTTCTATCTTCCCTTAAATGAATAGTAACAGAGTCCGCTCCATTTTTCTCAGCTAATATTGCTGCTCTTAATGGGCTCGGATAAGTCTCGCCTCTTGCATTTCTAACTGTTGCAACATGGTCTATATTTACACCCAACCTAATTTTTTTCATTAAAGATTTCTGCTTCCAGGTTTAACTGCTTCAATCGATAATAATTCTTTAGGTAAATTATCTTTATGATATGTGGGAATGTTTAATTCTACTTGCGAAATAATCTTATCTTTTATTTCTGAATTACCGTTTGATCTGTCTATAATACATGCATAACCTACTATATTTGCGTTATTCAAAGTAACTAGTTTTGAACATTCAATACTAGATTTACCAGTTGTAATGACGTCTTCTACAATTAAAACTTTATCTCCATTTTTAATCTTGAAGTCTCTTCGTAATTTAAATTCACCATTAACCCTCTCGGAAAAAATCGTTGGCTTATTTAGTATTTTGCCAACTTCATAACCAACAATAATACCTCCCATAGCGGGAGATAAAATTAAATTAAAGTCATCAAATTCATTTTTAATTTTACTTGCTAATGAATCACATATTTTAACCGCTTGACTAGGTTTACTCATCAATTGAGCGCACTGCACGTATTTTGAACTATGTAAACCTGAAGAAAGTATAAAATGTCCTTCTATTAAAGCGTTAGTTTCTTTTAAAATTTTCAAAGATTCTTTTAA
>MDSV01031056.1_pt1 | contig 24228 bp, 16 predicted proteins | sample 810851 | NCBI WGS metagenome assembly MDSV01 (sample SAMN05326640, study PRJNA326480) | marine metagenome | isolation source: seawater | place: Atlantic Ocean: North East | collected 2012 | reverse complement strand
TTCTTCTTCTTCTTCTTCTTCTGTTTTTTCGACTTCGGTATCCTCTTCCGCAGCACTGACCCCCGCTTCTTGTTCGCTGGTTTCAGGGTTTGACTCAGCCGGGTCGCTCTCTATTTCCTCTTCTTCAGATTTATCACTTGCGCCCTGACTTTCCGCAGCCGAGGCTGAGTCTGCCGCCGCTTCTTCTTCTGCAGAGATCTCTGTCCATCGACTTTGAACCTGCCGAGCCAGATCTACCGCTGCTTGTACTTGATTGGGTGTGGGCTGCCAATCGGAGCCACCGGCTTGCTGCTCGCGAAACCCTTCGAGAGCCCTCTGCAGTCTCTGTTCAGCCGCGTTATCAGCCGCGGCCATTTCTACCACATCGATTGCCGCAGACGTGCCGTTGGGATTAGCCCCAGCACCTAGCAGAGTTTCGATTGCTTCAACACGGTTTAAGGATGCCGCGAAGGTCAGGGGGGTTTGTTTCCATTTACCCGCTTGCGCATCTGGATCCGATCCGTGTTCGATAAGTAATGAGATAAGGCCAGCGTCTCCGGACCTAGCGGCAAGGTGTAATGGTGTTGCGCCGCTGTTGGATGTGGTCGCTCCGGGGTCAGCCCCGGCTTCAATGAGGACTTGTGCTACTTCATATCTCCCCTCTCGGGCAGCGATGTGCAGGGCTGTGTATCGACCTATGCGGGTCCCAGCATCGAGCCTGGCTCCAGCATAGACTAGGACTTCAGCGAGTTGGCGGTCTCCTGTTTGCGCTGCCCAGTGCAAGGCAGTCATGCCGTCGCCCTGTGCTGCGTTTACATCGGCGCCAGACCTTAGTAGGGATCGTACCTCTTCGATATCACCGTGCATTGCCGCATCAGCGACAGGTGCTTCTGTGCTAGTCATCCCAACCATCAGGATGAGGCACCCGAGTGGGAGTGATACTCTGGCGAGCCGTGGCAGTCCGGTCACATGTGTCATCTGCTAGTCTATAATTCCCTCTTAAAGAAGGAATTCTCCGGTACTATCTCCGAAGCTACGCATGTCATCATGCCCCAAGCGGTGGAGAAGCGTCAGGAAGACGTTCGCCATAGGCGTTCCGTCCGGAGCCTTGTAGTGGACGCCCGTTTCGAATACGTCGTTTCCTCCCCCTAGAAGGACCAGTGGACAACGGCGGTGGTTATGTAGATTCGCGTCTCCCATGGGTGATCCCCAGAGCACGACGGTGTTGTCGAGCAGAGACCCGTCTTCATCGGCCGTGGCTTTCAGGCGTTCGATAAAGTAAGCGAGTTGGCTAACCCTGAACTGACAAATTTTGTTGAACTCGAGGATGTTCTCTTCTCTTCCACCGTGATGGGATGCGGGGTGGAATCCGCGGTCCGATCCGCTCTCCGGGAAGGGGCGATTGGAGGCATCCCGACCGGTTTTAAACGACGTCACGCGAGTGATATCTGTCTCAAACGCCAGCACCTGCAAATCGAACATCAGCTGCATGTGTTCACTAAACGAATCCGGCACGCCAGGTGGTGCTTCTGGAAGTTCCCGAGGCTCTCCACTGTTATTACGTGCTTCAATCAACTGGATTCTCCGCTCTATCTCCCGGACGCTATCGAGGTATCGGTCGATTCTCTGGCGATCGAGAGCCCCAACCTCGCGCTTCAGGTAAGCGACCTCCGTCGCCACCCAGTCAAGGATACTGCTATGTGTTCGACGTCTCAGTGCACGCTCTCTCTCTGTCCCACCGGCTCCAAAAAGCAGGTCAAACGCAGCTCGAGGGCTCCGTATCATAGGAAGTGGTGTCGTTGGAGATGACCAGCTTATCGAGTCGGTGTATGAGCATGAGTAGTTGTAGTCACAACCTCCGCCCTTGTCGGTGGGCTCAATACAGAGTTGGAGCGATGGGAGGACTGTGTTAGCACCAAAGCGTCGGGCGTGGATTTGATCTAGGGAGGTTCCAACCATTAGGTCGGAGCCTTGTGTCTGCTTTGGGTGTGATTGGGTTAAAAAGACTGCACTTGAACGAAAGTGGTCACCGCCGATTTCGGGGGGCGCGAACGCTTCTGCCATTCTTACGTCAGTGTTACTTACGATGGTGAGGTCATCGATGTGGGGCTCGAGGGAAGCAAGGACGTTCCCCGGTAGAAGCTCGAAGTCGCGACCGACGGTCTCGGGAGCAAATAGATGCTGTGAGGATCCCCATTCGTTACATCCTGCAACGCCATGGACTTCTTCAATGCATACCAGGCGCTTGGGGACACCGGCCCCGGCTCGATTTCGCCCGGCTGGGGTCATGGCGTCGAGCACAGGGAGGCCAATAGTTGCACCCATTCCTCTCAGGAAGGTCCGCCGCTCAATGCTTTTACCTGTGATGAACTGCATACGGGAATCCGTCTCTTTCAGTGCTCAATCTAATTGTATGCTACTTCCGTAGCTTGTTTCATGCGAAAAGCGTCGCTTAGCACGACGCCGACTATGAAGGATGAAAGTCGGTAATCATCCTTCTTCGCCTCCCTTGCGATCCTGCGCACGGTTGGCTGATCGTTGACTTCAACGCGGCGACCCAGGGCGTATGTCATGAGGTTTTCGGTGAAGTTACGTACCAACGGAATCGGTCTCTTGAGCAGCGCATCAGCAAGTTCCGGAGCTGTAGAGATCGCTGTCCCGTCGTAGAAGGTTCCTCGAGTGTCTAGCAGCATTCGGTTTTCTCGAGTCCTCCACTTTCCGGTCACATCGAAGTGATCGAGTGCTAGGCCAATTGGGTCTATCAGGTTGTGGCAGGATGCACACGTTGGATTCGAACGATGAACTCGCATCCGCTCACTGGTCGTGAGGACCCGGGCACCCTCTGTGTTACTTGTCTCTTCCAGGTCTGGAATACCGGGTGGAGGTGGAGGAGGAGGTACTCCTAAGAGGACCTCCATGACCCACTTTCCCCTGAGAACGGGTGACGTGCGGTTGGCCAGTGACGTCTGAGCGAGCACGCTCCCGTGCCCGAGAAGTCCCCTTCGGTTTCCCTCGGGGTAGTTCACCCGGAGAAATTCTTCACCAGTCACCCCTTTGAATCCGTAATGGTCTGCTAGTCGTTCGTTGACAAAGGTGTAATCAGCTTCGAGAAGCTCAAGCAGGCTGCGGTCTTCGCTAACGAGGTTGTTGAAAAATAGCTCGGTCTCCCGTCGCATGTCTTCAGACAGTTGCTGGCTATAGTTGGGGAACCAGAAAGCATCGGGCTGGACCTGCTCGAGATCCTGCAGCCTGAGCCAAAGATGAGCGAATCGTGTCGAGAGTGACTCAGATCTCGGGTCAGCGAGCATGCGCAGTGTTTCACCTTCCAAGAAATCCGGGTCAGACAGTCGGTTCTCACGTGCCGCGGAGAGAAGGCGATCGTCTGGCCCTACACCCCAGATGAAGAAGGAAAGACGAGATGCGAGGTCAATATCATCGACTGGAAAGATCTCACCAGCTTCAATTCCACGGGGCTCAGACTCTATCCGAAAGAGGAAATAAGGGCTTACGAGCATAGCTTCGATCGCGGTGCGTATGCCGAGCTCAAAGCCCCCTTCGGATGTTCCTTGGTCGTAGAAGTTTAGTAGCGCTTCTATGTCTCGATCCTCAAGTGCGCGCCGATAAGCTTGGCTGGCGAGGCGGCCTATAATCCTCTCAGCACATGGGCGCTCCTCTTCCTGAGAGGTTGGACGGCAGGAGAAGATTCTACTACGGCTCGGTGTTTCCGAGATTCCAGTAGATTCGTGAGGCCCCTCGATCGTTAGGTGCATCACGTGGGGTAGGGAGGTCGTACCGTAGCTCGCTTCTGTCCCGGATAGCGACCAGTCGTTAGGCCGGATCAAGTCCTCATAAGGGCCGTCATTCTGACGCACAAAGGCGGCGACGACTCGCCTTTGTCCCGCTCTAACAAAGACAGAGTCGGTTCGCATGGGGTACCCAAGACGTCCTTGGAAGTCTATTAGGCGTCCCGTACTTGCTGAGTAGCGAAGGAGTGCGACTTGCTCACCATCGACCGAGACGTCTATGTCGTGGAAACGCTCTCCCCATCCTGACATGAAGCCGAGGCTAAAGATGTATTTTCCGTCTGCAGGGAAGGTGTGCAGCTCGCTCACTCCTCCTCGTGTTCCATACGGGGCACCCTCCACTGTTTCCCATTCATGCTGAGAAACTGAGGGGTCGTTCGAGTACGTATGTGAGGCTGTCGGTGCGTCAGATTGTCCTACAGCTTGACGCGCTACGTCGGACGCGGCAGAGAGATAGGCGTCCATCAGGGTCGCAGAGAGCACCTGCACATCTGCGACGTTGTCAAAACTCGCACTGATCTGGTCTTCTGGTAGCCAGCGAGACGCGTCAACTTGAAGGTCAAAAAGCTGAGCTACAACCCGCTCATATTCTGCACGATTCACCCGCTGGAATGGCCGATTCCCAGGGGCTGGCCGACTTTTAGCGGCTTCGTCGACAACTTCCTCCAACGTTTCGACCAGTGTGATTAGGCTATCCCCTTCTGGACGTCGAGCTCCTGGAGGTGGCATCATCCCGGCCCGGAGCTTTCTTATCATTCGCTCTGATACGTCAGCTTTTGTAGCGGCGTTTTCAACGGAGAAGTTCTCGAGTGAAAGGTCTCCCCTGAGTCGCCGATCGTTGTGGCAGCGCACGCAGTACTCTTGAACCACTCCGGTCATGGAGGAAGCTGGTGCAGAACTTTTGTCCGTTGCTGAGGTCGAAAGCGAGGAATTAAGAGCAGCTTGTTGATGTGCGTGCGTCAGTGGCGGGACGATCCTATGCCTATCGCCGCCCGCTAGTAATGCGCTCACAATTGCCATCGTTACAACGTATTTCATCTCGAATCGATCTCTGTTTCCCCGATTTTCTGCGTAGCGAGGAATAAGCTTAGTTATAGCACCTCGAAAGGCTCTAGCCTCATGATGTGGATGCTATGATGTAGTCTAGCCACAGCTCATGCGGTCCTGTTCCGGATTGATTGCCGGTGAAGACGGCAACGAGTTGGAGCTCAGGATAAACGAATATGTGCTGTCCGCCCAAACCAGCAGCTCGAAAAAAATTCAGATTGGTGATTTCGGTATCTGTTACGGCCAACCACCACTGGTAACCATAGAAGCCACCTGGGGCTTGAGTTTTGGTTGACTCATCTACCCAATCTCCGGGCACTATTGTGCGCTCCTGCCACAGGCCACGATTTAGGTAAAGAACCCCGAATTTGGTCATGTCTCTGGGGCGTAGTTGTAGGCCACCACCGGCTGACTCGAGATTGCCCTGGTAGAACGGCAACCAGTTGGATCGTTCTATGCCCAAAGGATTGAAGAGGGACCTGGCCATATAGTCTGCGTAGCTCTCCCCGGTTGCTCGAGCCACTATCTCTCCGAGAAGAGAACTAACTCCGGTGCTGTAGGTGAAAACTTCTCCTGGAGTGTGCATGGATCTCCGACTCAGGACGAACTCAATTGGGTCAGAAGCCTCCATCATCTGCCGGTGGGAGTTGGAGCCGTCGGCATATGAAGCGCTGCTTTCGTCCCACTCTAGGCCGGTGGTCATTGAGAGTAGGTGTCTAATCTTGAGGTCTTCAGCAGGTCCATCTATCACGTGACGATACTCAGGAAAAAAATCCATTACGGGTTGATCGACGCTCTCGATGCCCCCCGATTCGATAGCCATCCCGACTGCTGCAGACAGAATAGACTTAGAAACTGAGAACACGTCGTGGAGTGTATCACGGTCAAATTCTCGGTAGACGTTGTCCGAGAGCATTACGCCAGGAAAATACTCTTCTAGGACCAACTGACCGCGTCGGTAAACGAGTACGGAGTGGATGTTAGGCCACTGCCCGTCCCGGATTTCATTTACCATTGCGGCCAACGGTGCCTCGTCCATGCCAACGGACTTTGGGTGACTACCTCCGAGTCCATCACTGAGGTCATCTGGGACCGCGTAATCGGAGCCAAAGGGCTCACCGGTGATCGGTCCATCACTGCATGCTGCAATAAATAATGCGGATGCAACAACGGCGGAAACCCAGAACCATCTGGGCATATCACGTGTCATCTTCGCTTTTCTCACACTAAGATATGCCCCCTAAGCCTTGGCCTTGGTGTTGCTCTGGCGTGCATCGTATCTCGTTAGATAAGCCGTAGGCTGACCCTAAAGCTAGGAGCTGAGGTGCCTCAACCGGAAGAACTCGCTCGGCGGACCTTTATCACTCGTGCGTTAACGGCGGGAGCGGTGATCCCGCTAGGGTCGTTTACTTCACTTTTGAGTGAGGCAAGCCAGCCTTTGAAGTCATTCAAGCCAGAGGATTGGGTGAAGGATGCTCGAGAGCAGCTTCCTGCTACGGGACAGAGCACGTATTTCCAGACTGGTGGTGTGGGCCTGACGCCAACGCACGTCTTGGATGAGGTCTCAGACCGTCTTCATTTCCAGAATCAAGGGCCTGCTGATCCCAGGTATTCCCCAGAAATGGCCTCGATCGAGCCAACTTTGAGGACCTATTTAGCAGAACAATTCAGAGTGCCTAAGGGTGGAGTTGCCCTCACGCATAGCACATCAGAAGGGATTAGTATCACTGCCTGGTCGCGAAATTGGCGAGAGGGCGACGAGGTAGTGATTAGCAACCAAGAGCATCCCGCGAACGTTGTTCCTTGGTTTGTCCTGCGAGATCGTTACGGTATCGTGATTCGCGAGATCGATCTGGATTCGGGGACCGATTTGATCGGAGAGGTCAACTCCGTACTTTCGTCGAGGACTCGCATGGTGAGTCTAAGTCACGTGAGTAGGAACAACGGTCGGAGACTTAGAACGGCCGACTGCGCTGAACTGGCCAGTCTTCTAGAAGCCAATGGTACCATGTTTCACCTTGATGGAGCGCAGGGCCCGGGCTGTGTTCCGATGGATTTTCAGGCTTTGGGTTGTGATGCGTATAGCACGTGTGGGCACAAGTGGCTCTGTGGGCCCAAGGGGACTGGCGCTCTTTTTGTGAAGCCAGATCGCTTGGATGAATTGCAGCTTTCTTGGGCTGGATCACATAGCCACGAGGACCTCGACTACGCGGGTGCGTATACACTGCTTCCGACTGCGGCTCGATATGAGTTTGGCACGAGAGCTCTCGCGGACTTTGCGGGGTTTCAATCCGCCGTCGAATGGATGGAGGGCCTAGGATGGGACCGTGTGCTAGGACGGGTCCAGGGTCTAGTTCAGCACGCTGTAGACAGGGTAAGGGAGCAGGGGCCAGCAGGATTAAGCCTCGCGTCACCCAGCTCGGGAGCTGATCGCTCTGGCGTCTTTGTAATCCGTCTTCCCTCAAGGTGTGATGCAACTGACGTATACAATTATTTAGCGTCAGAACAGCAGATATTAACGTCTCCCGTCCGACGAGAGGGCGACCTTAGGCTGGCTATCCACTTCTTCAATACCGAAGACGAGATAGATCATGCGCTAGATGCCGTCGTGTCAGCGTGTACATCGAACAGGTGAGGCCACCCAGTCTCATTTGGTGAAGGTACTCTTCGGGCGGATGGACGGATCGGGACAATAGGCGTAGGTATGATACTCCCAGATAATGCACAAAGAACTGACGGTACTAGGACCATGAAACACGCTCTAGCACTAACCCCGCTCCGTAATTGTCTTACTGCAGCCTTGTCTGTGGTGATTGTTTCGCTCATTGGGTGCGCGTCTGCGACTGACTCTGACGGTCCATTTGACGTGCTTATCACTAATGCCCGGGTGGTTGATGGGGCCGGTAACCCCTGGTTTCGTGCAGATATCGGTATCCGAGGTGATAGGATTGCGGCTGTCGGTGCGTTGGTCGGTCAGTCGGCTGATCGAACGATCGACGCAGAGGATCGGGTAGTCAGCCCGGGTTTCATAGACATGATGGGGCAGGCCACTACAGTGCTCCTGACTGATCCTCCTAGTGCAGAGTCGAAGTTACGGCAGGGGATCACAACGTACCTATCCGGTGAAGGGGCGTCGGCAGCGCCACGATCGCCAGAGGACCAAGCTGTTGAAATGCAGGGTGATCGGCAGGCTTGGCAGACCTATGGCGAGTACTTCCAGTTGCTTGAGCACTATGGTATACCGATCAACGTAGTTCACGATGTCGGCCTGACTCAGGTGCGTCGCGTCGTACTTGGCGACGAAGACGTGCAACCGACAGCCGAGCAGCTTGAAGCAATGAAGCTTCTCGTCCGGCAGGCCATGGAGGACGGTGCGGTAGGGACCTCGACATCTTTGATCTATCCACCCGCAGTGTACGCAACTACTGAAGAACTGATCGAACTGACGCGTGTGGCAGGCGAATACGGCGGTGTGTATTTCACGCACATGCGGAACGAGAGTCATGCATTGCTTGATGCGATTCGCGAGGCAATAGCTATCGGCTCTGGGGCAGGTGTGCCGGTGCACATCTATCATCTAAAGGCTGCAGGACAAGAAAACTGGCCCCTGATGGCTGACGCGCTGGCGCTAATAGACTCAGCAAGGGCAGGGGGCATGGATGTTACTGCCGATATCTACCCCTACATCCGTAACGGGATTGGACTGGGTTCGTTTCTGCACCCGCGTCATTACGCAGGTGGGACCGCCGCATTCCTAGAGATGCTTGATGACCCAGCTCTGCGCGCTGAACTCCGGCTAGAGGTCGAGACAACCTCGGATTGGGAGAATTGGTATCGCCACGTAGGCATGAACTGGGACAATGTTCTTATCGTATCAGCTTCCGATGGCGTGAATCCGGCTGTGATCAATCGATCGATCACCGAGGCCGCACAGATGCTTGGGACCGATCCGTGGAATGCCTTTTTCAACTTAGTTCAGGCGGGTGGCGTGAGCGTGAATCCTCGGAGTATGAACGAGGAACAGAAATGGCTGGCTCTAGGAGCAGAGTACGTCATGATCGATACGGATGCTTCCCCGGTGAATCCTGCTAATACCGAGGGCGCGCACCCGCGGGCTTTCGGGGCTTTTCCTCGCGTGATTGCAAAGTACGTGCGAGAAGACAGTGTCTTAAGCCTAGAAGACGCAGTGCATCGGATGTCATCGATGGCTGCTCGGCGTCTGGGACTTCATGACAGAGGCATTATCGCTCCAGGTATGTTGGCTGATCTGGTTGTGTTCCACCCGGAGCAGATCCGTGACATGGCTGAATTCGGTGCCGGAGCAACAAGATACGCTGAAGGGGTCGACTACCTTTTTGTTAATGGAACTCCGGTCATCGACGATGGGGAGTTGATGGATGTGATGCCCGGGCGAGTGCTGCGGAGAGGACAATGACGATGGTACGATCAAGTTTTTTGGGATTGTTGTTAATCCCGCTCTTAGGATGTGAGATGGAAGAGGGAGCTGGGCCGATTCATCCGGGTGTCGAGGCTGTTTTTGCAGATCTTGATAGAGATGACGCACCGGGTGCTGCGGTAGGAGTTTTACTTAATGGTGAGGTGGTGCATCGAGCAGGTTATGGGATAGCTGATATGGATCATGGAATCCCGATTACACCCGAGACTGTGTTCGATATCGCATCCATCTCAAAGCAGTTCGGAGCGATGGCGGCTCTGCTGCTCGAAGGCGAGGGACTAATCGACCTAGATGCCGATGCTCGGTCGTACGTGCCAGAACTGCCAGATTTTGAGGGTATGATCACTCCGCGTCATCTCGTGCATCACACCAGTGGGATTCGTGACTGGCCTCATTCCATGATGCTTGGTGGTGTGACTTACACCGATGTGATCTCCTTCGAGCAGATTCTGCGCATGCTTTACCAGCAGGAGGACTTGGATTTCCCGCCGGGGTCGGAGTACTCGTATTCGAACACTGGTTACAATCTGCTGGCACGCATCATTGAGGTGCAGTCGGGAGAATCGTTCCGCGAGTTCACAGACGAGAGGATTTTCGAGCCTCTTGGGATGAGCAATACGCACTTTTCAGATAACCATCTTGAGATTGTGCCCGGTCGTGCAGAATCGTATGCACCGGATGAAGAGGGGGCCTATCAAAGAGTGTTGAACCAGCTTACTGCTCTGGCATCTAGCTCTCTAAACACCTCGATAGACGATTTTCTGGTCTGGATGAGGAATTACGAAACCGGTCAGATTGGCGGTGAAGAGACTCTCGAGGGAATGCTAGTTCAGGGGGTGCTGAATGACGGTGAAGTGCTGAGCTACGCCTACGGTCTGACTCGTGGAGAGTATCGCGGGCTACCTACGTTTGGGCACGGAGGGAGTTGGGCTGGCTTCCGCACAAACTTTGTGCGATTTCCAGAGCAGAACCTTTCAGTCGCAGTCTTCTGTAACGTGTCTGATTGTGATCCCGCAGGGAGAGCACGTAGCGTAGCAGAAGTTTTCTTGGAGGCTGAGATGATCCCAGCTCTTGATCGGGACTCGCAGCAGCAAGAGCAGGAGCCTGTCACGCTATCTCTCGCTCAGCTTCGTGAGTATGAGGGGTGGTACAGGAGTGCTGAGTTAGACTCGAGCTATGAGGTAGTAGTTGATGAAGGAAAACTCACCGCGCTACACTGGCGCAATCGGAGGGCAAATCTGACCCCGATTGGCAATGATGAGTTTAGGGGAGATGCTCCTTGGTTACCTCTCGTAAGGTTCACCCGAGATGTCTCAGGGCGCCTGAACGCTTTCACTGCGACGGGTAGTAGAGTTCGCAACATGGTGTTTGAGCGCAGGAGGCCATAACTGCGTTGAGTCGGGTGTTTCGAGTTAATTGGGGATCTCCTATAGCCCTCTATCTCTTGGTGGTACTGGGGGCGTGTTCGGAGACGGTTCCGGATGGAGTAGTAGAAGCTGAGCCGGACGCCATTCGCCCCTTCAGCGTGCAGGTTCCCGAAGAGATACTGGACGATCTCGACGATCGTCTCAGGCGAGCCCGTCTTCCAGATCAGATTCCAGACACTGATTGGTCCTACGGGACTGACGGAGCATATCTCGCGGAGCTAATAGATTATTGGCGAACTGAGTTTGATTGGCGTGCACAAGAAAAGATTCTCAATGAACTCGATCAGTTCACTACGCTGATCGACGGGGTAGATCTGCACTTTATCCATCAGCGATCGTCGAACCCCGATGCAGTCCCGTTACTCCTGATTCATGGTTGGCCAGGTTCGATATTCGAGTTCATGGAAATAATTGGACCCTTGTCGGACCCTGCTCTCTATGGAGGGAATAGGAGTGATGCTTTTCACCTCGTGATTCCTTCACTACCAGGTTTTGGTTTTTCTGGTAAGCCCTCAGAGTCGGGATGGAGCCCCGAGAGAATGGCAGCCGCTTTTGCGGACCTGATGGAACGGCTTGGTTACGACCGATATGGGGTGCAGGGTGGGGATTGGGGGGGGATAATCGGCCGTTCTTTAGCTGGTAACTATCCAGATCGTGTTATCGGGTTTCACACGAATTTTGTTCTTGGAGGCCCTCCTCCGAACACGGATCCTTGGACTGGGGTGTCAGAAGAGGAACGCACGCTTTTAGCTGACCGGAGAGAAGCGTTTTCTGAGGGAAGCGGGTACCAGGAGATCCAAGGAACGAAGCCCCAGTCGCTAGGAGTAGGCCTGAACGACTCACCGGCTGGTCTCGCGGCATGGATAGTCGAAAAATTTCACGGGTGGAGTGACAATGATGGCCACGTCGAAGAAGCGTTCACGCGTGATCAGGTGTTGGCCAACATCACCCTTTACTGGGTCACTGAGACGATCACTTCTTCAGCTCGCATCTACTATGAGTTCCGACATGCGCAAAGTAGAAGTCCAGTCTCGTACGTCTCCGTGCCCACTGCCGGTGCGATCTTTCCCAAAGAGATCTATTTCACACCACGGGCTTGGGCGGAGCACGGCTATAACATTGTGCGCTGGACGATCATGCCCCGAGGCGGTCATTTCGCTTCACTAGAGGAGCCAGAACTGATAGTGAACGACCTGAGAGCGTTCTTCCGCGAACTGACTTCGCAACGTTAGTACGCTCCGTATCTATGCCGTGAGTGACCGTTGCTATAACGAGGAGTAGACGTGTCTTCTGAAACAGCTGCAGCCAATTCGAAACCTCGACTTATAGACCGCTTTCTAAACGCGATCGAGCTTATTGGTAATAAGCTTCCGGACCCGGCTGTGCTCTTCGTGATCAGCCTATTTCTGGTATGGGGGCTCTCTGGTCTGATGTCGGGTATGGCATTCAGTGAGATCGATCCACGCTCTGGTGACCCTATCAGAGTCACTAACCTGCTGACAGGTCAGGGTATGGCGGCCTTTCTTGCTGGGATGGTTCAGACCTTCACAGCGTTCCCGCCACTTGGGGTCGTTTTGGTAGCGATGCTAGGTATCGGAGTGGCTGAGCATGGAGGTTACATCAATGCCGGCCTTCGCATCGTGCTGGGCGTTACGCCCAAGGCGCTCCTCACACCGATGCTCATCTTGGTCGCTATTGTGAGCCACACTGCGACTGACGCGGGTTACGTGTTGGTTATCCCAATCGGTGGAGTGATTTACTATGCCGCGGGCAGGCACCCATTAGCGGGTATCGCAGCTGCTTTCGCAGGTGTGTCTGGAGGCTTTAGCGCGAATTTCATCCCGTCGGGGGTTGATCCGCTGTTACAGGGATTTACTCAGGGTGCCGCTCAACTCATAGATCCTGCTATTCTGGTAAACCCTCTCTGTAACTGGTTTTTTACTTCGGCTTCCAGCATCCTGATTGTACTGGTCGGCTGGTACCTCACCGACCGGGTCGTTGAGCCCCGCCTTCAGGCGACTAAGGTTGATGCTGACCCAGGCGACATGCCTGAAATGCGAGAGATCGATCACCGGGAACGATTGGCGTTTTGGGCTGCTTCAGGCGTCATGGCTGCCGGAATTGCGTTTCTGTGGTTCGCTGCTGCCCCTCCCACCTCGCCATTGCGATCACCAGATGGCGAACTAGCGGCGTTTTCGGCACCGCTAATGCAGTCGATCGTCCCACTCATATTCCTACTCTTCATGATTCCTGGAACTGTTTATGGCTACATGGCAGGAACGTTCAGGGAGAGTAAGGACGTGATTGATGCTATGACCACATCAATGCAACAGATGGCATACTACATCGTCATGGCTTTCTTCTGCGCACTCTTTATTTCCGCATTCGGAACCTCGAATCTAGGGGCGCTGCTGGCAGTAAAGGGTGCCAATTTTTTGCGTGAGTTGGCGCTTCCTGCAGGTTTCACAATAGTCGGAATCATTGTGTTAACGGGTTTTGTTAATCTGGCTGTCGGCTCTGCATCTGCTAAGTGGGCGCTTTTGGCACCCATCTTCGTGCCCATGTTGATGCAGCTGGGGATAAGTCCCGAGCTGACGCAGGCGGCATACAGGGTGGGTGATTCTACGACTAACATCATCACACCTCTGATGCCGTACTTTCCGCTCGTAGTGGTCTACTGTCAGCGGTACGTAAAGTCTCTCGGGATCGGCACCCTTGTGTCCATCATGCTTCCGTACTCAATCTTTTTTATGGTGCTATGGTCGGTTTTTCTGCTTGCCTATTGGGGATTAGGAATTCCACTCGGACTGCAGGCTCCGTATACCTATCCAGGCTGATGCGTGCGGTGTTTACCGAAAGAACCTGTTGCGCTGATACTGGTTGAATGGCTGCACCCGCATCACTGAAATGCGCTGGTGTGACAGCACCCGCATCATCGGGACCTGCTGTCGCGCACTTAAGATAGAGGTTGCTCGATCTCGCATCCTCTGTTGTTGCTCAGCGGCCAGTTCTGACATCATGCGACCACCCAGCATCGCCTGGAGCACCGCATCCTCTGACTCTGGTGTCTCCTCAAGAATGTGGTCCGTCCAGCCCCAGGTGATGAGATTGTCGTCGGTTTCGGGCTCCATTAAATAGGTGATCAGGTTGCCCATCGACTGTGCGGTGGGAATCCAGAACCACCCCTCCTGTACTTCCACTGTTTCGGATTCCTTTTCGACCTCTACCGCCTTCAGGTAGTGACCTTGAAAGTAGGACTCGGTTTGGACGTCAGTTGCGTAATAAACCTCAGCATTGATTGAGCCGGGTCCAGTGAAGCGGTAAACCGCGATGTCGTGATCCATGAGGATTGGGACGACGGCTGCCATTGCAGGGGGCATAAGGTACCCGACCGGCCTTTTTGTCGTGCGTGTAGGGATCCAGCGTAACCACACGGGTACGGTCTGCAGTGAGTACCCAAGTTCAGCGTTCCAGTCGGGCATCCAGACGGGCTCATCACCACGGTTGCTGACTTCGTAATCCAGAACAACCTCGCCCGCACCCTCGTGCCCTGCATTGATTGCTCGCATCCTGGAGGCTGTGGTCAGGTTTCGTATTTCTTCTCGCTTCTCAGCTGCCACTTCGAGAATCGTGCTCAAGGCGATTACGCCGCCACGTATTTGATGGTAGTAGCGCTCTTCTTCCGGGATTTCGACTACTGTGCCGTTCTGAAGAACGCGGCGTGAGTTGCGTGGTGTTTCGAGTAGAATCCCAATGGTGTTTGTTAGGCCTGTGTATACGTGGTGCTTTCGCGGTTCTACCGAGGTCGACCCCCAACCCTGACGCCCGTCCTCAGTGCGCACTCCGGAGTAATCGAAGGCTCGGTAGTCTTCAGCTTCCGCGGCCTCACGAATGCGCGGGAAAATGTTGTCGTATGGCCACGCCCGGAGTGCCGCATCAGCCGACGGGTTCAGGGTCCCTTGGTAGGTGATTACGTACGGGTCAGATCCTCCATGGTGACCATCTACGTGCACGTCTGGCGTCCATTCGGTCATCACCTGAGTGACGTAGGCGTGGATCTCCTGCGACTCTAGTTTTACGTAGTCGCGGTTCATATCGTAGCCCGCCTCGTTTGTGCGACGTTGTACTTCTCCGCCATCTGGATTGGTCAGGGGTGTTCCGATAACGATCACGTCATCGAGAACATGGCGCAGGTCACCGGCGATAAGCTCCTTGGCGACCAGCTGAAAGGATTCTTTCGGCGACACCTCACCTCCGTGAACTGATGGCGCAACGAATACAATCGTCTTACCCGACCGGATCGCGTCTTGTGCGTTCACGATAGGGTCCTTCGCGATGACGATCAGATTCATCTGACGGCCCATTAAGGTTTCAGTCAGCGGCTGCATGCTTACCAGCTCACTCATCGCGTCGAGTTCGAACCAAAACTCCATGAGTGGTTCGAATGGTGTGGGCCCAGATCGGAAGTCCTGTTGCTCCTGCCACGTTTCCGGAAGCTCCTGAGCATCTGATGCGCTCGGGATCAAAACGAAGAGGTTCAGAATAAGGAGGTAGGCTAGGTGTTGTGTGTGACGCGGCATTGGATTGCTCGTGGGGCTGCAGCTTTAAGCTTTAAGTGAGGATTCCCAATGTGTACCAACCTTTGTTGGCCGGCTAGCCAACGTGAGGCGGCGGTTGTCGGAATTGACTGATGGATTAGCCTCCAAATAAGGCTCTCCGCCCCTCTGCCGAGATATACATCTGGGTGCTTGAATGGCCCGCTCCAAGGACGATCATTTCTTGGTGCCCATGATCTGAGTGGAATCCGTCCATGAAGCGGATTAATGTCTGCCCGCGTTCGAATCGATGACGCCCCTGCAGGTTAGCACCGCACGTGACGTCGAGCGATGCGCTCAGAGAGTCGGCGCTGCCGATGAGAATTCTGACGTCTCGGCGCACGAGTTGTGCTTTGATTGAGTCCTGGGTCACAGCGGTTGCATAGCTGTTCAGATCCTGGAGACCGTAATGCCAATCATCGTAATCAGCGCAACCTGAACTGGTTGGCGTCACAAATCCTGCCTGGCTGTCTCGCTCGGATCCTAGATACAGATAGGTCGATGGATTAGCTATGACATACCGGAAAGGGACTGTGGTTCCATTTTCGATACGGCTAGTGCCCGCAAAACGATGTGCAACTTGCCCTCCCGCAGAATGCCCGGTGACGACGATCTGCTCAAGCATCGGGAAATGTTCACTGTCCAAAACCAGTTCTAATATACGGTCGATCGCTGTGTAGGAACTGACCCTAGGAGAAGGCCCCGAGCTGCTTGAAAGGTGGCCTCGTTTCCATCCTCCGCTTGTCCAGAATGGCTCATCTGGGCTTGGTTCATCCTCGGAGGTCTGAAATGTGGGAGCGATTATAAGTGTCTCTTCTAATAGGTCCATTGCTGCGGCAGGAGCGATGATGCGCTCAAAGTAGTCACTACCGTTTCTACCCGAGCCATGTACCACGATGATGGCGCGCTTGATCGCAGTGTGTCCCTGCTCGAGCAAATGAGTGGAGTGGATCGGCAGATAAAGATCTGATCCCAGATCCACCCGTTCAGCACAAAGTGCCGTGCCATTGAGGCACGGAGTCGGTCGATCCGGCACTGCGGAGGGCTCGGATGGCGAGGAGCACGAGGAGCCCACGCTGAGACACACGAGATATGTTAACCGAAGCAGCTTTGCTCGGGTTTCATCCCACATACTAGACCGGCGAGGGGGCCATAAAGACGAGGACTACTAGACGATCAGTTCCGGTATTCCGGACTCCGTGTGGGACACCGGCTGGAGCTACCAGCATGGCCCCAGCGTCCATCTCTATGTTCTTTTCTTCTAGTAAGAAGAGTCCACTGCCTTGAAGCACATGATAGACTTTGTCTTGGTTGGCATGCCCATGAAGCGCGTGCTCCTGCCCAGGCTCGAACGCGTTCAAGCCGACTAGCATTCGTTCAGACATAAAGATGGTGCTTTTGCCCATTTTTTCCGTGTTGAATTGGGCTAGTGTCTCGGGGCGCAGAAGTTCTGGATGGTTCATAGGTGTTTGAGGTTCGGTTTACGCAGCGCGTCAAATGTAGTGGGAACTCCGTATGACTTTCGGTAACCCGAAGCATAGCTTGGGCCCCTTACCAAACTCATAATCTATATGGGCTATAACGACTATGGCATTCCGTCACCTTGATCGAGCGACTCAACTGATTCTTTGTATCGCACTCACCCTGGTGTTCGCTGTAGCGGGGACTCCGGCGGATGCAGCTGCTCAAAGTCCTTCGGTGGTTAATGACGTGTCTCCGCTTGAGTTCACCTATTTTGGGGCAGCTGGCTGGCAGATCTCTGATGGTAAGGTGGTAGTACTGATCGACCCATGGCCCTCGCGACTGAAGTACGGTGGTGGTGGGCACCCAGATGACGATCGCCCAGACTTTGCTCGCACCGATGTGGCATGGTCGGACACCACTTTAATCGACTCACTGATTACCGAGGCGGATTTCATTTTGGTGCACCATAGCCATTTCGACCATCTGGGTGATGTCCCGTACATAGCTCAGAAGACAGGTGCCAAGGTGATTGGAACGGAAACCGCAGTGATGATTCTGAGAGCCTACGGTATTCCTAGCGATCAACTTTACGCAGTAGGTGGAGGTGAGGATTACCAGTTTGAAGATTTTAGTGTTCGGGTCGTGCCAGCGATTCACTCAGCGTTGAATGAGAAGCACTATCACGACACGAGGCGCTATGATGAGACGACCGAACTAGAGGCGCCGTTAAGGATCGACCAGTTCATCGAAGGAGGCTCACTTAGCTTCCTGGCTCGCTTCGATAGGCACGAAGTCCTAACGATGGGTTCTATGAACTTCATCGAGCGGGAGTTCGAGGGCCTCGAACCTGATATTCTACTTGCTGGAATAAACGGTTCCCGAATGGGTCTTTATGACTACGATCGACGTCTTCTGGAGACGACTGGTTTCCCCCCGATCGTTATCCCTACCCACTGGGACAATTTCCGTCTTCCCTATGGGTTTTCACAGCAACCTAATATTGAGCGCAACATTCTCCCATTCATCGAAACGGTTGGGAGGCTTGCGCCTGGAACACGAGTGATTGGGCCGGTGCACCTCGAGCCATTCATTGTCCGATGAAGGGACGACTACTCGCTCGCGCGGTAATCTTTGCTCTGCTGCCTGGGTCACTTTCTGGCCAGAGGACGTTGCTCACGACAGATCGTTTGATCTTCGGTAATCAGAGCGATCTCACTGCTTCGATTGTCTTTGAGGATGTGGATGGAGATGGGGACTTAGATGCACTGATCGCGAATGGCCGCCATTGGACTCAGCATAACGAGGTATACGTAAACAACGGTGCCGGACAATTCACGTGGGGGTATCCACTGGGACCGGAGAAGGCGACTACGTATGCCGTGCCTGCGGGCGACCTAGATGGGGATGGTGACGTCGATGTGGTTGTAGGAAATGACAGGGCGGAGAACTGGGTCTATTTGAATGACGGCAAAGGTCACTTCACTAGGGTTTGGTCGGTGGGGCCTGAAATCGAACCAACTCGTTCGGTACAGCTATATGACTTGGATGGGGATGGTAGCCTCGATGTACTAGTCACGAACCGAGGTACGACCAATGGCTTTCATCTTAACGATGGAGGCGGACGTTTTGGGCCTAAGAGGTCATTTGGTGACCTGAATGGTTCGACTATTGCTGTGGCTATAGCGGATATCGATAACGATGGTGATGTCGATTTAGTGCTTGCAAACAGAGATGGTCAGGCCAATCAAATTCTTCTGAACGATGGAGAGTTGAACTTCGATGAAGTACGTGAATTTGGGACTGGGTCTGACGAGACGCGATCGGTAGTGTTGGCTGACCTGAATTCAGACGGTGCTCTCGATATTGTAGCAGGAAATATTGGCGAGCCTAACGCTGTCTACCTTGCTGAGCGACCTGGGTATTTTGGGCCCGGGATCCCTTTTGGGCACGATGAACAAACTTATGCTAGCACCGTCGCCGATCTGGATAGAGATGGCGATCTGGATATCATTGTGGCCAACGTGAGGGAGCCGAACGCTCTTTATTTCAACTCTGGGAATGGGGAGTTATGGCGTGAGAAGTTCATGGAGGGTTTTGAGGAGTCCACGTACGGTGTGGTTGCGGCAGATGTGAATGGGGATGGATACCCAGATTTGGCTTTCGCCAATTCTGAATCACTAAATCGCTTGTATCTAAACATCCAGGCGAGATAAGCGGTCTCGCTTTCCAGGAAGAGCGGGTAGGCTTGTGTGACCGGTCAGCCTTCGGCCCAGCGTCGGTAAAGGAAACTGTTCTCATCCCAACGGATGGGTCCCATTTCGTTCGCAATGTGGTATGTAACAAGCAAATTTGCCTCGAGTTCTCGTCGTACTCCTTCCAAGTCGAAAGGTTGGTCGAGGCCGTCGGTGGGCTTGTGGTAGCGTTCAGCTATCCATGTGTCGAGTTCTCCTTGAGCATCACGTGCCGGATCGAGGCTTGTCCGGCCACCTTGCACCCAGATCGCAGGGATAGCATTTCTGACGAACGCGTACTGGTCGCTCCTAATGAAGAGATTTTCTTCAGGAGTGGGGTCTGGACTCACCGGGGTACCAGTACGAGCGACCGCATAGTCTACTGCCTCTGACAGGTTTGAGTGCTCATAGCCGAAAGCGAGTACGTCGGTTGCCGCCGTGATCATTCCCATGACCCCGTCGATGTTCTGGTTCGCTACTATGCGTCGGGGCGAGATACTCGGGAACCGGGCGAAGTATTCGGATCCAAGTAACCCTGATTCCTCTGCCGTGACCCAGAGGAAAAGCACCGAGCGTCGTGGTGCTTCCATACGCGTGAGCACAGAAGCGATCGTTAGAAGAGCCGCAGAACCTGATGCATTGTCTAGCGTGCCGTCGTAGATAGAGTCCCCATCAATAGGGATACCCATCCCGAGGTGGTCCAAGTGCGCGGTTAGGACGAGGACTTCAGCTTGAAGATCAACATCAGAGCCTGGCAGGAGTGCAGCGACATTGGCGCTCTCAAACGTCTCGACCACGAAATTGCCACGGACACGACCGTCGATGCCTAAATCGAACGATAGGGGAACTCCTGATCGGATGGTTTCCAGGACGTTTTCGAAGGTCTTGCCAGAACGGCTAATCCAATCAGCGGCGATCCGCTGCGAGACGGTTACGGAAGCTTCTAGCTCTTCAGGTATTCCTGTGTCTTGCGTCAGATCAGGCGGTACGACGTAACGGGTACGAGACGGCGCCGAGGCCCTTGTCTCGCCGAGTCTCACTACGACGACCCCTGCTGCGCCTCGCTCCCGAAGTTCGGCGTCCCGAGAGGCGCTGCTAGATAACACGGTTCTCTCTAGAGAGCCGAAGTGGTCGGGTGCTCCGGAAATGACCACGACTAGCTTATCCTTAACATTGATGCCCTCGAAGTCATCGTAACCTAGGTCCGGCGCGCTGATTCCAAAGCCGCCGAATATCATCGATGCCTCGACGTCAATTTTGTTGCTGGTTGTCCGAGGTGACAGGGTGAAGTCAGTCGGCGTAAGTGGTGAGCCGTCTACGTTAAAGGCTGTCGAGGTCGGATCCACTTTTGTTCGCCGGAACGCGATCGGTTGCAGGTAGGTGTTATTGAGACCTCCAGGCTTGAGCCCCAATGATCGGGATTCCTGGACCACGTAAGCAGCAGCTGCGTCGTACCCTGGTGTGCCCGGTCTTCGTCCGGTCATTACATCACCGGAGAGAACGGTCATGTGATCGACGAAGGCTTTGATGGACAGGTTCTCGAGGGCTTCGTCTATCGTGAGGACCGGAGAGGCTAAAAACCAATATCCAGCTAATCCGACAAGGCCCGCGACGATCCATCCGGCGAAGTTGTTCCATCGGATTCCATGCATAGAGCTGGCCTAGGTAAATGGTTTCGCGTTCGGGTCCGATAGAGAGAGCCCCAACTCATAAGTCAATTTGAGTCGGGGCTTTTTACTCTGCGCAGGTCGCTTCTCCTTAACGACCCGCGCATGTGTTAGTGTCGAATGAGTCCTCCTAATAGTCATCCCTGTCCGGTTGCTCACTGACGGGACGTGAGCGCTCAGACTTGATCTTCTCGAAGCCCTCTTCATCGAGATGCGTCACGGCTATCCACGCGTGTGACATCTCATCGGCGGTTCGATCCCCGATGCCGACCCACTGATCTGGATCGGGGTTGTAGCGGTTGCCTTCAGTATTGTCGTACCAGCCAGTTAGGATCAGTTGGTCGCCAACCTCGAGCAATGGAGCCGAGTCGTCTTCATAGATATGGCTGTGGTGCCACAGTGCACTCCAGTTCGAAACCATGCTCACGGTTTCGCGGCGCCCGTTCTTACGGAGGATCTGGATTGACATCGCGACTAAGCGAGTGTGCCCGTGTGGCTGCCAGCTGTCGATACGAACTGGTGTATCAAAAGAGTGGAACCCTTGCGTCATTAGTGTTCCATGCGGTGCGATGTCGAATCCCCGACCACCATTCAGATAATAAAGGGTCAAGGTTTGGTCGAAGGCACCTTCGTAGTCTTCCTCGTGAAACCAGATTCCGATCTCGACCTGATCATCCTCAAGGTCGACGCCGTTAGGCCAATAATGGATGTCCCAAGAGACATCGGCGTTGGCAGGTATCTTACGACATGCACCCTCAGGCACGATCTCGCCAACTTTCCCGAGCGCATACTCAGAGAGACGGCCTGCCCGTTCGCCGTCAACGAGAAGGGACGAGTTCGCGTGGTGAGCTACAGCCCTGCCGATGACCGAGGGTTTCGTCTCAATAGCCTTTATGCAACGATCAGAGGTGACGCCTGTCGGAACTACAGGTCTCCACCAGCGATCCTGACCGACTGCTGGAACGTCGTACGGCGCAGAGGCTACGACGACATCTGGTTGTCCATAGCGCTCTGCTAGGCGGAACTCTGCGGGGTCGGGCCACTCAATTGGCTCCGGCATGTCAGCTGGGTTGCCCTCGGGAGATCCGGCTTCCACCCATGCGCTAATGGTTGCGATATCGTCATCGCTCATGCGCCAGTCTTCTTTCAGGTCTTGGATCCCGACGTCAGCGTCATACTGATAAGGAGGCATGTCGCGAGCTTCGACCATTCGGGTGATCCGCCGAGCGTATCGCCGCACGTCCTGGTATTCCATCAGGGACATTGGTCCGATTGCACCGGGCTGGTGACACACTTGGCAGTTCTGCTGAAGGATCGGCGCTACATCCCTAGTGAAGGTCACGTCATTGTTCGACTCGGAGCTTGGACCGCTTTGTGCGGCGAGTTCCTGGGTCGCTCCAAGCACCACTAGTACGGTGAGCACTCCCGTGATTGCGGTCAGCTTTGCAGAACGTCTAATGGGCCAATGCATGGTCTACTCCTGTGCTGGTACAATGACGGCACGACTGGTCGAGCCGATACCGTCCTGCAAGATATGTCCTATTCCTCATTCACGCTCACTCGAATGTACCCATTAGACCAGCAGCACTGGTGTCCTGGTGAGCTGTCGGTGAGGCCAAAGCTGTCAACTTTAACCCGGATAACGTATTCGCCCGGCGTGTCGAATGTTGCGGTGAAGCGTCCGTGATGGGCGTGGGGGCCCTCAAGGGGAAGGTTCACGGTCTGCCGAGTCAGTAGAGGTCCTGGCCCAGGCTGTCGGGCTCCTCGACGAGCACGTGCATTGGGAATCGCCTCTACTAGTGACTCGAACGAGATATTGCCGCCCGTAGGTCCCTGATACTTCCATAGAGAGACATTGACTGTGCCGAGCTCTCGCTCACCGCGATCCTTCGCCCAGAAGTTCAGGCTGATAGGTTCTCCTACCATGGCCGTCAGCGTTTCTGGTTTCCAGTTTCCCTCGAGACCCCATTGTCCTTCGGCAGCTTCGTGCCAGTGAATGGTTGGCCTTAAAGTCCCCGCCGCCATTGGTCCGGTGCTCAGTTCGTAAGCGCCCTTGATAATAGGACCAGGGGATACCAGTCTGCCGGGTACCTTAGTGGTGTAGCCGTCGGTGGTAAGTGTCCACCATACGTCGCCCTCGAAGTCTGCCGGCACAACTACACCGAACACCCCCCGTTCTCGGGGGCCGCCGAAGCCGCTGTAGCGTACTGTAGGAAACGATGTAGGCTGATCGCCGTCGAACTCAGCAGGCTCGATGAAATTGTTCGGACCAAGCTCGATCTCGATCAGTTCTTCATCGTTACGGTTCATGAATCCGAACGAGAGGGTGTAGGTCCCGTCAGCGTTCGGGTAGAAGCCATCAAAATATGGCGCAACGAAATTACCGCTCGAGTTTGGAGGTGCTAACGGAAACTCCCGCTGTGTCCAGTCTTGGGCGGTTATGGGGATTGGCGTCAGCGATCCAACCGCTACCACAAATCCGATGGCCTTCATCAATCTGCGCAACTCAGTCCTCCTCACGACCTTAATCTTCTGACTTCATTTAATTGTTTCCCATGAAGTACGAAAGGACGCAGGACCTGCTGCGGCTACTTCAGAAGAACCTGCGAAGATAGAATCCGAGGGGTGGAAAGTTTTACAGAATGCCGGGTAACCTACCCTGAGGTTGCCAGGAAAGATGAGTGATAAAACGTCTTCCCACGCATGATCTCCTAAGTAGATTTTCTTCACGGTCCGACGGCTACCGATAAGGTTTGACGATCCAAAAGACGCAGCAAAAAGATGCTGCGGAAGGAAGTTACATGGCGACACGACCCACGGGTCTTCCCGTGCGGCGATCATTTGGTCAGACGATGAGAACGGATGCTTGGTGGATCCAGCCCCTCGTCGTGTTTACAGTTTTCACCGCCTTTGTGATTTACAGCACGTGGGCTGCGTTCCAAGGAGAAAACTACTGGCACGAGAATTTGCTGTCTCCGTTCTACTCTCCGGAGATATGGGGGTCGTCTGAGCTTGCCCTTATGCGGCGTTCAGGTCCCCCGGGATGGTGGCCTGGATTCCTTCCGTATTCCCCCGCTTTCCTGATTCTTTGGGCGCCAGTGAGTTTTCGTCTCACGTGCTACTACTACCGCGGCGCGTATTACAAGGCTTACTGGCCGGGTCCGTCATCGTGCAGCGTAGGGACACCTCGTAAGGAGTACATGGGTGAACGGAAGTTTCCACTTATCCTGCAGAACCTGCACCGGTATGCACTCCCATTCGCACTGTTGCTGCTTGTGTTCCTGGCATACGACGCCTGGCACGCGTTCTGGTTCTCTGACGGGAACGGAGGTAAGGATTTTGGGGTGAGCGTTGGGTCAATCGTGCTCACCCTGAATGTGATCTTCCTTTCCGGCTATACCCTCGGGTGTCACTCACTGAGGCATTTGGTGGGCGGCGGAATCGACCTGATTTCGCGTAAGCCCATCAGAAAGGCGGCATACGATTGCGTCTCGTGCCTTAACGGAAAGCACATGGCCTGGGCTTGGACCAGCCTGCTTTGGGTCGCGTTCTCCGATAT
>MDSV01244092.1_pt1 | contig 24230 bp, 21 predicted proteins | sample 810851 | NCBI WGS metagenome assembly MDSV01 (sample SAMN05326640, study PRJNA326480) | marine metagenome | isolation source: seawater | place: Atlantic Ocean: North East | collected 2012 | reverse complement strand
TTTGTTTACAGCGAAGTCTACTAAAACTTTTTTCAAATGATTAGGTCTAAATAACAAACACAAAAATTGACGAATATGAAAATTATTAAAATAACCTTACTACTTGCATCAATGGCCTTTGGACTATCAGCAGTAGCACAAGATAAACCAAAAGGGAAAGATAAAATCTATACCCCTGAGCAGCTTGAAATGTTAAAAGCTCAAAAAGCTTCAGTAAAAGAGAATCGCGAAGAGTTTAAAAGTTCACTTAGCAATGAGCAACTCGCCATTATGGAAAATAAAGAGCTAAGCGTAAGAGAGCGTAGAGAAGCCCTTCGTGCAAGTTTTACGAATGCTCAAAAAACGATGATGGAAACAAATCGTAGTGAAATTAAGGCCCTAAAAGATGCATTCCGCGCTACAATTACTGAAGAGCAAAAACAGTTAATCAGAGAGCGGAGAAGCAAAATGAAAAAGCGCATGGAAAACATCAAAGATCGCAAGGAACAACTAAAAGAGCATAGAGAAGACATCAAAAAGAGAAAGAAGAAAAAAAGAGATTAAGATTGGGTGAATTGGGTTTTAAGCCACATAATTTAAGGTGATGCACTAAATGAAGCTTGATGAATTTCTGTGATAACTTTTTATTTATACGTCCTATAAACTTATGCTTAAAAATACCCTTACGGGCAGTGGTTTGAGGAAAATCTGCAAAAAACAAATCAGCCTCTTTCCTAGTTTTGTATAGGCGTTCAAACAAATCTTTTCGATTCATATTTTCCGGGAAAGCCTGGACTACTTTAGGAGCTTTTATTTTAATCAGTCCTAATTTTAAGATTATGAAAAAAAATAAAAAACGCAGACGGGTTAGCAAATGTACCTGCTCTAAGGCGTGTGGGTCTTGCGTTTTAAGCTTTATGTAAGCCAATACCCCACTTTCCACAAAATAGCAATGGTAAAGATGTTGTAATATACTCCACTTTCCGTCAATAGGTGCTAATAAAGTTTCATCTGAATAGACTGCAAGTTTTTGTTGTAATGTATCAATAGAAACAAAAAGGCTAGAAAAGGTATTCATGTTTATCTTCCAAAATCATCAGAAACTCGTACAATATCATCTTCATCAGATGGGTTTTCTGGATCTGTGTGTTGCCATATTTCTGCTACCAAGGCAGGGGAATCCAACCCAACCAAACGGTGTCTTTCGCCCTGTTGCAATCGAACTTGATCGCCTTCATTAAGGACTTCTATAGCTCCTATTTTATCAGAATCGGAACGTATTATGCCAGTATTTCCCTTGTAAACACGCCATATTTCAGCACGTCTGTGATGGTATTGCCAGGAAAGGCGTACATCAGGTAAAACTATCAATATTTTGGGACTTAATTTACCACCAATGCGAAGTGAGTTTACGTCTAATCCAGAAAAAAACTGATTGGCAAACTCTTGCGCTTGTTTCTCATCTATAACTAAAAAACCACCCCACGGACGCTCAAAATCATGTGCTACTATTTTGAAATCTAACGATTCGATATGAAACTTAGTTTGTTCGAATAAATTCATTGTAAAATTTAAATCAAAGATAAAGCAAGCTAAAGAATAGACACGTGTTAGTGGAACAAAATTTATATATTGAGGAAATTTAAATAATATGTTCGAGCTTTTATATGCCAAACTTTTGGATAAAAAAACCAAAAAATTAAGCGAAAGATTTATCATTAATCTTGCAATCGTAAGTTTTTTGCTTCACTTGCTATTGATTACTCTAAATGAACTTGGCCTTCTTGGAATTGGCATTACTGGTGAGCTGTTTAACAACCCTATTGCGGCCATTTATACGCCATTCTCCTTTATCCTAGTCTATGAGGTGTATTTGCTAATTTATTATTTACCAAAGTCCATGACCATATATATTGGTAAGCAATACGAGATCATCATGCTCATTGTCATTAGGAGGTTGTATAAAGATTTATCCAATATATCCTTGGATGGCAATTGGTTTGAAAATACGCAAAATCTTCAATTTATATACGATATCATCGCCACCGTAGTCCTGTTTTTGCTTATTCACTTCTTCTACAGCATGAATAAGTTTAGGGTGCGAAAACTGTTAAAATTGACCGAAACCCGTCCAGAACTAATTCGCTTTATTAAGTTCAAAAAGGCTTTAGCTGTTTTATTGGTACCAACATTTATAATCATCGCTTTTTTTAATGTATTTGAATGGGCGTCGCAGGTATCTGAATTTGGACAGGGAATCACTTCAGGCCTTGATGTTAATGCTGTTTTTTTTGATGACTTCTTTACTGTACTAATATTGGTAGACGTACTTTTGGTGTTGTTTTCATTTGCTCACACCGATAAGTTTAATAAAGTAATTCGCAACTCTGGATTTGTAATTTCCACCATTTTGGTTAAGCTATCCTTTAGTGTTTCAGGACTTCAAAATGTATTGCTTATAATATCAGCAGTTGGCTTTGGGGTTATTATTCTATGGATTCATAAACTATTCGAGAAGAATAAATTGCCAATCAATTATTAAATAAAACCTACACCTGGTAAGTTTTGCATAAACCCGAATTATAAACATGTTTGAGGCTAACTGAGTGTTTAAGGATCCATTTAAAACGGCTTGCTTGTGCACCCAAAACTCACCTCTTCGAATTATATTAGTGTTGAGTTTATCAAAAAATATACCTGATGTAGGGTAGGTTTTTCTAGTATTTAAGAAGCTAATTCTTCTGATAAATAATTAGATAAAAGTACAATTTTTTTATGAACATCACTTTGTGATATTGTGTTGGCGTCTGCTTCCTTACTAGACTGTACAGCAACCTGTAGCGCACACATAGCCAAAACGTCTTGTTTGTCTTTTACGGCGTAATTTTTCTCGAAGTGATCTACCATTAAATTTAAGCTTTTTGCAGCTTCACGTAAAATAGCTTCTTCACCTTCTGGAACACTTAGTGGGTATACCCTATCTGCGATAGAAAGTTTAATTTTTTGCATCAGTCCTCTATTTTAATTTGTACAATACAAGCATCAATTTCATTTATTAACGTATCTATGTGATTTAAGGTGCGTTTTTTAGCTGCAGTATTGTCAGTTTTCATGCCTTGGACAGCTTTTAAGGCTTCGTATTTTTCTTTCCACTGTTTTGCGTCATCTTGCTTTTTCTGAAATTTAGCTTGAGCTTCAAGCAAGCTGGTTTCTAAAGTAGCTTTCGATTGCTGCAATTGACGCATTTTTTCAACCAACTCTTGAAGTTGATTTTCTAATTGTTCCAAAACGGCAGTGGTAGTAGCGTCCATTTATATAATTTCATTTCAAATGTACCTAAGCTATTGACATTTCACAAATTCAAAGTGCCAATTTTGCATCATAATATTTTACCTTTGAAAACATGAAATGCTCAGTCTTACTATCTACTTTGTTGGTGATAAGCCTTGTTCATGCGCAAAACTACCGTTCTCCCGTAGACATTCCAATTCAATTATCAGGAACCTTTGCCGAGCTAAGAGGGACACATTTCCACGCAGGAATTGACATTCGTACCCAGGGTAAAGAAGGATTACCACTACGTGCCATTGCAGACGGATATGTATCGCGTATTAAAATTCAGCAAGGTGGATATGGAAAAACAATTTACATCAATCATCCCAATGGAATAACAAGTGTTTATGCGCATCTTCAGAGATACAGCCCAGATATTATCCCGCACGTTCGAAAAAGACAATACAGTCAAAAAAGCTACACAATTGAATTCTATACTGAAGCTGACCAAATACCCATTAAAAAAGGTGCCCTTATTGGATATTCTGGTAATACAGGTTTATCTTTTGGGCCCCACCTTCATTTTGAACTCAGAACAAGCTCAAACCAAATTCCTTTCAATCCATTACTTAACAACAATAATATACCTGATATACGCAAGCCAATCATAGTTCAGCTTATTGGCTATCCCATTGATGGCGTTATAAACAAGTCAGAGGAGCAGATTCAATTAGCCATTACCAAAAAAAATGACAGTGTGTATGTTTCCGACACCATCAAAGCCATCGGAACAATTGGTTTTGGTATAGAGCATTTCGACAGACAAAATGAATCGTTTTTTAAAAATGGGGCTTTTAAAATTAATGCCAATATTGATAACACCCCTCGATTTGAAATTCAATTTGACACTCTATCATTTGACGACTCCAGCCAAATGCACAAATTAATTGACTATCCGCTTTATATAGATACAAAAAAGAAGGTGGTGCAGCTTTTTAATACCCATGAATTGCCCGTTACTTTTGCCAATTATACAAACAACGGGCTTGTTGATGTTGAACCAGGAGAATATTTAACTTACACCATAAAAGTAAGTGATATAGCGGGTAATAGCACCTATTTGAGAGTACCCATTGAAGGAAAAGTCGAAGAAGTTTGGATAACAAAAAAGTCTCCAATCCCTGGTAAAATAATATATCCCAAAAGGGACTATATGTTTGAACTCCAAGATTTTAGTATATCTGTTAACGCGAAAACCTTTAGCCAACCCACACCCCTAAGTATTGAAATGGATGGAGATACGCTCAACATATGCAACGATTACGCTTATTTTGAAAAGCCATACAACTTAATATTAGACAAAGAAAAAACACCCAAAGGGGCTTATTTGGCACTAAAGCAAAGTAAAGGCTGGGGATTTGTGGCAAAAAAGAATGATAAAGGGCAGTTTTCGGCTAAGCTAAAAGGTACTGGGGCCATAACGATTCTGACAGACAGTATTCCCCCAACTATTGTAGATCAAAAGAAAATTAGTGACCGTTGGATTTCACTTGAAAAAGATATCCGATTTATAGTTGATGACATAGGAGCTGGAATTAGTCACTACGAAGGATATTTAAACAATAAGTGGATTTTATTTGAATACGAAAAAAAGAAAAAACAACTCACATTCCGATTTCGAGATCCAATTAAGCTTAAAAAGACAAAACACAAATTAAAGCTAATTGTTTGGGATAAAGTCGGCAACAGTACTACATTTGAGACAACGTTTTATCGTAAAGAATGAAAAAACTATCGTTTGTTTTTCTATACTACATGACTTGTCATTTCTTGATACTTGGGCAAAATACCACCATACAAGGAATAATCACTAACGATAGCCAAGAACCCATTCCCTATGTGACTGTAAGCTTAAATACTGGCTTTGGTACCACAACAAACGAAAACGGTTTTTACCAATTAAATATACCCGTTAAAAAAAAATTAATCATCAGTTTCTCACATATTGCTCATGAAAAAGTAGTAGTGGCCATTAATCCACAGCCAAATACCGTTCAAGAACTCCACCCTGTTATGAACACCAAAAGAGCACAGATTGGCGAAGTCGTGGTCATGGGAAATCAATCTACAAAAATTAGTGGTGTTACAGTATTGTCTGCTGAAAAAGTACGTAGTATCCCTGGGGCGAATGCAGGTGTTGAGAACTTACTCTTAAGTCTCCCCGGGGTGAATTCAAACAATGAACTCAGCACGCAATACGCTGTAAGAGGTGGCAATTACGATGAAAATTTGGTTTACGTAAATGGAATTGAAGTTTATAGACCGACACTTATTCGCGCTGGACAACAAGAAGGGTTAAGCTTTTTAAATCCTGACCTAATCCAACAAGTATCTTTTAAGGCTGGTGGTTTTGAAGCGCGTTATGGCGACAAGCTTTCCTCCGTATTGGATATTACCTATAAAACCCCAACAAAAAAAGAGTTAAGTTTGGATGCAAGTTTATTGGGAGGCGGCATAAGCTACGGCTACACAAAGGGTAAGTGGTCGGCAATTATAGGTGCTCGTTACAGAGATAATCAACTTCTAGTAAACCAAAAAGAGACCAGTGCCCAATATCAGCCTTCATTTACTGATTTACAATCATTTATAAATTACCAAAAAAATGAAAAACTAAAATTTCAATTTTTAGGATCTATTTCTAGAAATATATACCATCACGCTCCCCAAACAAGGCAAACAAATTTTGGAACTGTTAGTGATCCACGTGCGCTATTGGTTTATTATAACGGAAATGAAGAAGATATTTACCAAACTTATTTGGGTGCATTAAAGACCACTTTTCACCCGTCTGAAAACAATCAATATGTGTTGACAACTTCAATTTACCACACTCAAGAACAGGAATATTTTGAAATTATTGGTCAATATTTGCTTGCCACACAAAATACGGAAATTGGGTCAGAAGACCTGGGTACCATAACTTATGCAGAGGGTATTGGCAGTCAGCATACACACGGAAGAAATGACTTTGATGCCCTAATAACATCCGTCAATATTTCTGGAAAACATCAACTAGACAAACAGGAGCTGCTTTGGGGTATTGAAATAAAATCAGAAAACATTCGAGATCGGATTGTAGAATGGGAAAAAATAGACTCAATGGGTTTTTCCTTACGCCCTCCCAGTGCCTTAGATAAAAGCAGCCAACCCTATGAACCATTTGAAGGTCCACTGACTTTGTTCAACAACATAAGAGCTACCCAACAAAGTACACTAAATAGAATTTCGGGTTATCTCCAATGGAACAATCGCTTTTTGATAGGTAAAAAAATAGCATGGTTATCGACTGGAATTCGAGTTCATCACTGGAATCTATCAAACTTTAACAGTTCTGGCAGTACATTTGTTAGTCCAAGAGCTCAAATAAGTTTTCAACCACTAGATAACCCCAACGTAGTGACACGTTTGTCATTTGGTAATTACACCCAAGCACCATTTTACAAAGAACTTAGAGGTATTGACGGGAAGATAAATCCATTAGTAAAGCCACAGCAATCTATTCATGCAGTGGTAAGTCAAGATCGAACATTCCAGCTTTGGCAAAGATCATTTGTTTTTAGAGCTTCGGCCTACTACAAATACTTGTGGGATGTTAATCCATACACCTTGGAAAATGTACGCATTCGATATGCTGCAAATAACGAAACTAAAGCAAAGGTTTACGGGCTAGACATGCGCCTAAATGGTGAGTTTGTTCCCGGTACCGAATCTTGGATTAGTATAGGGCTATTGAAAGCCCTAGAGAATCAAAATAATCGTGGAGATATTGCAAGGCCGACTGACCAAAGATTAAAATTTGCCATGTTATTTCAAGACTATGTCCCTAGCTTACCTTTCTTAAAAATGAATTTAAATTTAGTTTATAATACAGGTATTCCTGGCGGTTCGCCTAGCTACGCAGATGCATACAATTATCAAAATAGATTGCGCAACTACAAGCGAGCTGATATTGGTTTTTTATATATCATAAAAGACGATACACGCTTTAGAAATACCTTACGTGCATTTGAAGAACTTGAGGTTGGGTTGGAGATATTTAACCTCTTTAATGTACAAAACGCAATTACTAATACTTGGGTAAGGGATGTTTATTCACAACGTCAATTCGCGGTTGCTAATTATATGACTCCACGGGTTTTTAATATAAAAATCAAAGCAAGACTTTAGCTTTTTACGTAGTCAACAAGTATATCAATAAGCTTATCAATTTCTTTTTTAGTATTATTTGGTGAAAAAGAAAAACGCAAAGACGGTGCCCTGTTTTGTTCGCTAGTTAACAAGGTTTGAAGTACATGAGAACCCAAATCGCTTCCCGACTGACAAGCGCTTCCCTTTGAGCAACAAACCCCTTGCAAATCTAGATTAAAAGCCAATAGTTTGGCTTTCCTCTCATCCATAGGTAGGCGGGCATTTACAATAGTATATGTACTGTTTTCAATATCGCCAGAAGAGCCATTAAATGATGTACCCGGTAAGGCGACTTGTAATTGATTTAGACAATAGCTTTTTAAATCTTTTAGATACAATGAATCCGCTTCCATGCGTTGATAAGAAATTTGAAAGGCTGTTTCCATACCGATAATATTGTGAACAGCTTCTGTACCTGCACGCATTCCGCGTTCTTGTGAACCTCCTAAAATCATACCGCTTAATCCTGTATCCTTTTTAATGTATGAAAAACCAACACCCTTAGGGCCGTGAAATTTGTGAGCAGAAGCAACAGCAAAATCTACGGGAAGCGATTCGTAATTCAAGGAAAAATGTCCAATGGATTGAACAGAGTCTGTGTGAAACAAAGCATTGTGTTGGTGACATAAATTTCCAACAGCTTCAAGGTCTAATATGGTGCCTACCTCATTATTGACGTGTATTAAACTAACCATTTTCTTTTCATCATTCATAGTCAACAATTGTATTAAGTGATCCATATCTGGTGAACCACTGGGTAATACTTTGACCAAGTCTAATCGAATTAGTCCCTGATCAGCCATATGTTTTAGAGTGTGAAGGACTGCATGGTGTTCGATTGGAGAACTTATAAAATGATGAATTCCCAAATGAAGTAAAGCAGATTGTAAAATAGTGTTATCCCCTTCTGTACCACCAGACGTGAAAATGATTTCTTTAGGTAAAACACCCATTTGCTTAGCAATAGTCATTCGTGCAGATTCTATCTTAGCTTTTGCAGAACGTCCTGCAGCATGTACAGAAGATGGGTTGCCAAAATTTTCATGCATGGTATCATACATAACTTTACTTACTTCAGGGTAAATTTTGGTAGTCGCGGCGTTATCAAAATAAATCATTCCCATAAACTACTTCGGCTCGAAAGTTTTAAGTGTTGATATTATAATATTAACGCAGTCTAATAATTGATTCTCTGTTATTACCAATGGAGGTGCAAAACGGATAATATTTCCATGGGTGGGTTTGGCTAATAATCCATTTTCTTTAAAAGACATACAAATATTCCACGCAGTGTCACTTTCTGGGCTATCGTTAATAACAATAGCATTAAGCAGACCCCTACCACGCACCAAAGTCACAATATTACTAGATTGTATATAATTGTTCATTTGCTCCCTAAAAACCTTGCCAAGTTTTAGCGAATTTAATGCAAGTTCTTCTTCTTGTACAACTCGAAGTGCTTCTGTAGCCACAGCGGCAGCAATTGGATTTCCTCCAAAAGTGGACCCGTGTTCACCTGGCTTGATACACATCATCACTTCGTCATCAGCCAAGACCACTGAAATAGGAAAAAATCCACCCGATAGTGCTTTTCCTAAAATTAAAATATCTGGTCTAGCTTCTTCATAGTCTGTTGCTAACATTCTACCAGTTCGAGCTATACCTGTTTGTACCTCATCAGCAATAAACAAAACATTATATTTGTCACAAAGCGATCTAATCCCAGATAAATAACCTTCATCTGGAACAATAACTCCTGCTTCACCTTGAATAGGTTCAACCATAAATGCACAAACATTAGGGTCTTTAAATTCAGCTTCTAATGCCTCTAAATCGTTGTATGGAACTAAATCATAACCGGGCATATATGGGCCAAAACCAAGGTAGGAAATAGGGTCATCAGAACTAGATATTGCGGCTAAAGTACGCCCCCAAAAATTACCTTTAGCAAAAATAATTCGAGCTTTATTTTTGGGAATATTTTTTTTCATATATCCCCATTTACGAGCTAATTTATTAGCTGTTTCGCCTCCTTCAACTCCAGTATTCATGGGAAGAACTTTATCATAACCGAATAAATTGGTAATGTAAGCTTCAAACTCACCTAGAACATTATTGTAAAAGGCTCTTGAGGTAAGTGTTAAACGTTCAGCCTGATTACTTAATGCTGATAATATTTTAGGATGACAATGACCTTGATTGACAGCAGAGTAAGCAGACAAAAAATCATAATACTTTTTTCCTTCAACATCCCATAAAAAAACTCCTTTACCTTCAGAGAGAACAACAGGCAGGGGATGATAATTGTGTGCTCCATGCGTATGCTCAAGATCTATGAATTGTTCGCTTAGTTTTGTGTCAATTGCCATTTTAACAAAAATACGGAAGCCTCAGGTAATAAAAAAGTTATATAAACGTTTCGTATTTTTCTCAATAAGATAAATCTATAATTCTTAAATAAAACTAAAAATTGTTAATGAGTTAATATTTAAATAAATAATGAAACATATATCTAGTGTACAAAACCAATCAGTTAAAAGAATTATTGAATTACAGTCTAAAGCTAAGGCAAGAAAAGAAAGCAATTGCTTTATAGTTGAGGGCTTAAGAGAGCTCCAATTGGCATTTATGGCCGATTATGAGGCAACACATATTTACTGGTGCCCGGAAATTTTAACTGATTTGACATTTAAAAAATGGATATCTAAATTCAATCTCAACTCAATAATTATTTCTGTTTCTATAGAAGTATATAATAAAATGGTAATACGCGGTTCGACAGAGGGTGTTATAGGAATACTAAAGCAAAAAAATGTTAAATTGGAAGATTGGCAACCAAAAAACAATTGCCTGTTTTTATTAGTTTTAGAGTCCATTGAAAAACCTGGAAATCTGGGCGCCATACTTCGCACTGCTGATGCATCAGGGGTAGATGCTGTAATTATAAGTGATCCTCATACCGATATTTATAATCCAAATGTAATAAGATCAAGTGTTGGTGGGTTCTTTTCTGTACAAACATTTGTTTGTGAAAACAAGCAGACTAAAGATTTTCTAAAAAAATTTAAAATAAACATATATGCCGCTTCACTACAAAAAAGCATAAAACATACAGATGGAGATTTTACTAAAGCAACAGCCTTTGTTATGGGGAGCGAAGCAAAAGGCCTAAGTGCATTTTGGCTAAAAGAAAGTACGGCCATTAAAATACCCATGTTGGGTCATGTTGACTCTTTAAATGTATCTGTAGCTACTGCCATTTTGGCTTATGAAGTTGTACGTCAACGCAAGTCCTAATTTTTGTATATTTAACTATGCAAATTTCAGAAGTTAAGGAGAATGCAATCATTGCGCAGCACTACAAGAATTTGCTCCGCAATAGTTACCAATCATTAACCAACGAAGACAAAAAACTCATTCGGTTGGCCTTTGATACAGCTGTAGATGCCCACAAAGATCAAAGACGGAAAAGTGGAGAGCCCTATATCATGCACCCGATTGCTGTAGCCCAGATAGTTGCAGATCAAATTGGACTTGGTGCAACATCAATTGCAGCAGCCCTACTCCACGATGTAGTTGAGGACACTCCCATGACACTTGATGATATAGCTCTGATGTTTGGGGATACCGTCGCCAAAATTGTTGATGGACTTACAAAAATATCAAAACTCTCAAAAGACAAGCGCGATTCCATTCAAGCTGAAAATTTCAAAAAAATGTTACTGACAATGAATGAAGATGTCAGGGTTATTTTGATAAAAATTGCAGATAGGCTACATAATATGATGACTCTAACTGCGATGCCAGAGGAAAAGCAAGTGCGTATTGCTTCTGAAACACTTTATATTTATGCTCCTTTGGCGCATCGTATTGGCATGTTTAACATAAAAACTCAGCTGGAAGACTTAGCACTCAAGTATACAGAGCCAGAAGTGTATAACGATATTGATATAAAAATCAAAGATAGCGAAGAGGAGCGACAGACATACATAAAGAATTTTACCAAACAACTCCAAAAGCACCTAATCAAAGAACGCATTAATTTTAAAACAGAGGGGCGCTTTAAAAGTATTTTTTCTATTCGCAGAAAAATGCAAATCAAAAATAGAAAGTTTGATAAAGTTTTTGATCGTTTTGCTGTGCGTATTATTTATAAATCAACCCCAAAACAAGAAAAATTTTTGGCATGGAAAATTTATTCCATCGTCACAGACCACTTCCAACCTAACCCAATGCGATTGCGTGACTGGATATCCTCACCCAAATCAACAGGCTATGAAGCCTTGCACATAACTGTAGTTGGACCTGGCGGAAAATGGATTGAAGTACAAATTAGATCTGAGCGCATGCATGAAATTGCTGAAAAAGGATACGCTGCTCATTTTAAATACAAGCATGGAAGCAAAGACGAGGGTGGTATGGAAATCTGGTTAAACCGATTGCGCGACGTTTTAAAATCAGATGAAACCGATGCTGTAGACTTTGTTAAAGACTTTAAACTGAATTTATATGCTAGTGAAATTTTTGTCTTTACTCCCAAAGGAGACTTAAAATCCTTACCAAAAGGAGCTACGCCAGTAGACTTTGCATATTCCATCCACAGTGAAGTTGGTGACAAAACTAGAGGTGCAAAAGTAAATGGTAAAATCGTTCCGCTTAACTATACATTAAATAGTGGTGACCAAGTAGAGATTATTAATTCTGAAAATTCATCTCCCAATAGCAACTGGCTTGATTTTGTAATCACATCAAAAGCTCGATCAAGTATCCGTACTTCATTGCGTGCTGAAGAAAAAAATATTGCTATTGAAGGTAAAGAGCTTTTGAGACGAAAGCTTCGTCAAATGAAATTTAAGTTTGGTGACCGAATCATTAATGCAATGGTATCTTATTTCAAACTTAAAACTAGTCTGGATTTATATTATCGAATAGGTATTGGTACTATTGACAATAAAATGTTAAAGAAGTTTGCCTCTGAGGAAAATAATCGTTTTTACCAGCTCTTTAGAAGACGGCCGTCAGACAAACCCAAAAATGAAAATCTCAATAGCAGTGAAATTTCAAGCTTCTATGATATGTTGGTTTTTGGAAAAGACCAAGAAACCCTCAACTATGTACTAAGTCCTTGCTGTAATCCTATTGCGGGTGATGATGTATTTGGATTTGTATCTGTAAATGAAGGTATTAAGGTGCATAAAAATGAATGCCCAAATGCCATCAGCTTACACTCAAATTACGGCTATCGGATTTTAAGTGCAAAATGGATAGATTCTTCAAAAGGGTTCTTTACTGGAAGCATCCGTCTTTCTGGAATTGATCGAATTGGACTTGTCAGCGAAGTTACCACCCTTATTTCAAATGCGCATAACGTGGATATTACACAAATTAAATTTGACACAGAAAAAGGTACGTTTTCTGGTGAAATAAGACTACACGTAAGACACGCTTCAACACTCCACATGTTAATTAATAAACTTGAAAAAGTATCTGGAATTGAGAAAGTAGTTAGAGATTGATTTCGGTTGCTTATCTTTGTTATACGGTTTATATCATATGAAAAACGAATTGGAGATAGTAAAGAATGTTTTTATTCAATATTTGGATAACAACGGGCATAGAAAAACGCCAGAACGCTTTGCCATACTTGAAGAAATTTACTTAAATGAAGAGCATTTTGATATAGAGTCGTTGTATATTAATATGAAAAATAAAAAATACAGGGTTAGTCGTGCCACACTTTACAATACAATTGAATTATTATTGGAATGTGGCTTGGTTCGAAGGCACCAATTTGGTTTACAACATGCCCAGTACGAAAAGTCATATTTTGACAAACAACACGATCACATAATTTTAACAGATACTGGAGATGTAAAAGAATTTTGCGACCCTCGCATTCAAGCCATAAAACAAACTATCGAGGAAGTTTTTAATATTGACATACACGCGCATTCATTATATTTTTACGGAACCAAAAAAAACTCTAACTAATCATTCATGGCCATTGATTTACTCCTAGGCTTACAATGGGGCGACGAGGGAAAAGGTAAAATTGTTGATGTACTTACAAAAAAGTACGACATTATTGCTAGATTCCAAGGTGGACCCAATGCAGGCCACACCCTAGAATTTGACGAAATTAAACACGTATTACACACAATCCCATCTGGTATCTTTCATCCTACTGCAACCAACTTGGTAGGGAATGGGGTGGTAATAGACCCTGTTATCTTCAAGCAAGAGTTAGACAACTTGGCTCCTTATGACATAGATATAAATTCCTCACTACTGGTTTCTAGAAAAGCACACCTTATTCTTCCAACACACCGGCTCCTTGATGCTGCTTCAGAGCTGGCGAAAGGAAAAGCAAAAATTGGATCTACACTCAAAGGTATAGGTCCAACATACATGGACAAAACAGGTCGTAATGGCATAAGGGTTGGCGATATTGAACTAGGTAGTTGGAAAACAAGATATCAGGCACTTCGCGACAAACATTTGGCCATGGTTAACAATATGAATGTCAATCTTGAATTTGACATGGAAGCACTTGACAAGGCATTTTTTGATGCGATAGATTTTCTAAAGTCTAATATTTCATTTGTAGATAGCGAACAGTACTTGAGCGAGGTACAAAAAAAAGGAAAGCAAATTTTAGCAGAAGGAGCACAAGGCTCGCTTTTAGACATTGACTTTGGTACATATCCGTTTGTTACCTCATCCAATACTACTGCCGCAGGCGCATGTACAGGGTTGGGCGTTGCACCAAATAAAATCAGAGAGGTTTATGGCATATTCAAAGCTTATACAACAAGAGTAGGAAGCGGTCCTTTCCCAACAGAACTTTTTGACAAAACTGGCGAAAAAATGGGTCGTGTAGGTCATGAGTTTGGTGCTACCACAGGACGTGCGCGACGTTGTGGTTGGCTGGATTTGGTTGCACTTAGATATGCGGTTGAAGTCAATGGTGTCACCCAACTGATGATGATGAAGGGGGATGTGCTTTCTGGGTTTGACGAGCTAAAGGTATGTGTCTCTTATAACTATAGAGGTGAGAACATTCAGCACCTTCCCTACTCACTAAATGCTGAGGAGTTAAAACCGCAATATACCTCATTACCGGGTTGGGAAGAAGACTTGACCAAAATGCGCAGTGAAGATCAACTACCAAAAACATTTATGGACTATGTAGCGTTTATTGAAGCTTATGTAGAGACACCGATAAAGATTGTTTCTGTTGGCCCAGATAGAAATCAAACTATTTTCCGCTCTTATTAATACTAATACATGAGAGCTATTCTCTTTTCTTGTTTGTTACTTTTATGCACTACTAGACTATCTGCACAGGAAAAAGAAATTGAAATCCGTCAAGCGGGCTCTTTTCAGCTAGATGAAGAAAACTTCCCTGGTGCAAACATTTTAGAACGAAGTGTTACAAAGCAAGTGCATCTAGTGCATCAAGGCATGGACGTTTGGTCTGACAAAGCGTTTTTTTATAAAAAAGAAAACAGATTTGACGCATATGGTAATGTTCGTATCATTCAAGGGGATAGCTTGGTACTTACAAGCGAGAAAGTTAATTACTATGGCAAAATAAAATTAGCAGTTGCAAAAGAACAGGTTGTGCTTGACAACAAGGAAATGCTGCTTAAAACCGACACGCTATATTTTGACAGAGTTAAAAACATAGCCTACTACCCCGTTAATGGCACGGTGTATGATAGCCTGACTACTATAAGCAGCAAAAGAGGGACTTATGTTTCTGACACCAAAAAATACAAGTTTGAAAATAAGGTAGTGGTAACCAATGAAGATTTTACATTGACTTCTACGCGCATGGATTTTTACACTGAAACAAAACATGCGTTTTTTTACGGCGCTACCACCATAATTGGAGAAGATTATGTGGTTCGTTGCCGTGAAGGCTTTTATAACACCGTCAAGAAAGAAGGTTACTTTAAGGATAATGCATCTGTTGACTATAACAATCGCAACATAATAGGGGATAGTATCTATTTTAACGATACCAAAAAATATGCTTCAGCTACACAAAATATCCGCATTACCGATACCATAAACAACTCCTTTATTACTGGAAATTACGGGCAGGTATTTAAAGAAAAAGATTCGGCTATGGTAACACATCGCGCGCTTGCCATAAATCTTGTTGAATTAGACTCACTATTTATTCATGCAGACACCCTTGTTGCGACGGGACCTCCTGAACAACGCATCATACGTGGGTTTCACGGAGTACGTATATTCAAAAAAGATTTGAGCGGAAAGACAGACTCCATACACTTTAATCAAACATCTGGGCGTGCAAAACTCATCAGAAGGCCAATCAGCGACCGTGACTTACAATACTTGACACCACAAGAGATCGCAGATCGCAATCCTATATTATGGTCTGATGAAAGTCAAATGACTGGAGACGAAATCCACCTAACTATTGACAATGAAAAAGAGATATTGGACTCCTTGCTTATATACAACAATGCCTTTGTGATTGAGCAAGACAGTTTGGATGCGGCTAACTTTAATCAAATCAAAGGACTTCAGTTAAAGGGGAAATTCAAAGGGAAAAGCCTTGAAACGGTAGATGTTATTCAAAATACCGAAATGGTATATTACTTATATGATGATGATACTCAAGAGCTCACAGGAATCGACAAAGCGATTTGCAGTGCATTAAGATTAAAATTTGTAGACAGTAGCATTGAAAAAATTACTTTTTTTACAAATCCTGACGGCGTAGTTTATCCACCAAAAGACTTGCCTGAAAACACCAGACAATTGCTTGGGTTCACATGGCGAGAAGACGAAAGGATATACAGCAAAGAAGACTTATTTCACGGTTTAGACCTCGAAAGCTTCAGTATCAAGGTTAAGCAGGCTGAAATAAAAAGGATTTCAAAAGAACAAAAAAGATAGTTGCAATGGCTTCACTTGCATCGTTATTTAAAGATTTTCAAGCGCAAACGACACCATACCCAATGGGACTTGAAATTGTTCATGCAAAGGGTTGTTATTTATACGATAATAATAAAAAGAAATACTTGGATTTGGTAGCTGGTGTATCTGCTTGTAGCTTGGGACATCGACACCCCATTGTTGTACGTGCCATCAAAAGACAATTAGATAAATACCTCCATGTGATGGTCTACGGGGAGTTTGTTCAAAAAGAACCCGTCCTACTTGCCAAGTTACTAGCCGATCATTTGCCACAACAGCTAAACACTACCTATTTAACAAATTCAGGAACTGAGGCTATTGAAGGTGCGTTAAAATTAGCCAAGCGCGTAACCGGACGAGCTGAAATAATTGCTGCAAACAAAGCCTACCATGGAAATACCATGGGGGCGATGAGTGTTATGGGCTATGAATTGCGCAAAAGCGCTTACAGACCCCTTATACCTGGCACATGTTTTATCGAATTTAATAATCATGACGATCTTAAAAAGATAACCAACCAAACAGCTGCTGTTATTTTAGAAACCATTCAAGGTGGTGCCGGATTTATATTACCAGAAAATGGCTATCTGAATAAAGTAAAAAAACGCTGTGTACAAGTTGGTGCCATGCTTATTCTTGATGAAATCCAACCAGGAATTGGACGTACTGGAAAATTATTTGCCTTTATGGATCACGATGTAGCACCAGATATTTTGGTTATAGGAAAAGGGCTTGGTGGCGGACTTCCTGTAGGAGCATTTATTGCAGACCAAAAACATATGGTAAAACTTAAAGAAGCCCCTTCACTTGGCCACATCACTACTTTTGGTGGGAATCCTGTTATTGCTGCGGCATGCAGAGCTACTTTAGAAACCATTCTTAAAAGCAGTTTGATTGAGAATACTATTAACAAAGAAAAACTATTTAGAAAACTACTTATTCACCCCAAAATTAAAGAGATAAGAGGTAAGGGGCTTATGCTTGCGCTCATTATGGACGACGCTAAAATTGCACAATTGTTAGTAAAAAGTTGTATGAATGAGGGAGTTTTGCTGTTTTTCTTACTCTTTGAACCCGCTGCCGTACGTATCTCTCCACCGCTAAACATATCTGAAAAACAGGTTAAAAAAGCCTGTAACATCATCATCAAAGTGCTCAATCAAATTGAGTGTTGATTACTTTGTTGAAAATTGGGTCAACAACCCTACAGTAACTAAAATTCAATTTTTAGCTTTATAATAATAATAAAGTTATGAAGTTTCCTTTTGGCGATTTTTCAAAATTTTCCATTTCGCGATTTGAGTCTATGCTCAAAACTAATGAAATACAATATTTCGATGCATCAGAATTTGAAGAAATTGGACAGTATTATATTGATTCTGCTAACCTAAGTATGGCTAAAAAAGCCATCGAAGTTGGACTCAACCAGCACCCTAATGCAACAGAACTTATATTACTTCTTATTGAATACTACACACTTACAAATTCATACGAAGAAGCACGCATTTTAGTAGACAATCTAATTGCCGTTGAGCCTTTTAATCCTTATGCTTTTCAGCATTTAGCTGTAATACAGTCAAAGTGTAATAAGCATCAAGAAGCTATCGATTCGCTCAAAAAAGGCTTGATGCATACAGATAACAAATATGAGTTCCATGCCCTCCTCGCTATGGAATACCTCCATCTAGACTCCTTTTTTATGGCAAAAGAGTATTTCATTAGATGTTTAGAGGAAGAAGTCACAGATAATCATGCGCTGTATAACATTATTTATTGCTTTGAATCGTTAAAAGATCATGACGGTGCCATAGCTTACATGAACGAGTTTTTAAACAGAGACCCATATAACGAGGTAGCATGGCATCAATTGGGAAGACAGTATTTGGCGAAGCAAATGTATGAACAAGCCATAACATCTTTTGATTTTGCCATCATTTGTGACGAAACCTTTATAGGAGCTTATCTAGAGCTTGGTAAAGCATTGGAACAATTGGGACGATTTAATGAAGCTATTAATCACTACGAAATTACGCTTGGAATCGATGACCCTACAGCTTTTGCGCTCCTGCGAATTGGAGAATGCCACTTAAAACTCAAAAATCATGATTTGGGTATCAAGTTTCTTAAAAATGCCATTCACGAAGACCCGCTGTTAGATAAAAGTTGGCTGGCAATATGCGGGTACTACATGCGCAGCAAATCCTATGAAAAAGTATTGCAATACAGCAAAAAAGCTGTTAAAATTGATTCTAGTCATGTAATTTATTGGCGTTTATATGCACAAGCAAATAAAGCATTAGGCTTTTTTGAAGAAGCGAATATAGCATACGAACATTTGGTGAATCTTGGAAGTTATGAGCTACAAACTTGGTTAGACTGGGTGGGTGTTTTGTTACAATTAAAAGACTATAATAAAGGCATTGAGGCTTTACAGCAAGGCTTGGAGTTCCATCCTGAAAACAGTTCCCTAAACTATATGCTGGCTGGTTTTTACATGATGGAAGCAAAGGCAAATGAAGCATCATTCTTTCTTAAAAATGCCTATGCCATCAATCCAAATGAACTGGATGTTTTATATGAAACTTTCCCGTCTTCAAGGACTTCGGTCTTAGTGAAAGACACCTTATCAATTTCATAGTACTTTTTACGCATGATTGCGTAATTTTACATTCCAACACACTGCCTAATGAAGCAATTCATGCAAGAATATATTGTTGTCTATTTTAAAGGTTTGGCAATGGGTGCAGCTGATGTGGTTCCTGGAGTTTCGGGTGGTACCATTGCACTTATCACCCATATCTACGAAAGACTTATAAAAGCTATTGATAAGGTTTCAATAACGCTTATCCTTCAACTCTTTAGTAGCAATAGAAAAGCGGTTTGGCAATCTCTTGATGGTTCATTTGTATTGACCTTAGCGCTAGGAGTTATCACAAGCATAATGCTTGTAAGCAGTTGGGTCTCATGTTTGCTCACAAACTATCCTATACCACTATGGGCCTTTTTTTTCGGGCTTATCTTAGCAAGTGCTTTTATTCTAAAAAATAATGTTTCTAAATGGAATTTTATTGCTTTAACTATGATGGTAATAGGCTTTTGTGTTGCTTTCGGAATTAGTCTAATTACCCCCAATACAGGCTCAGACAGTCTGTTATACCTTTTTTTATGTGGTGTGCTTGTTGTTATAGCTATGATACTTCCCGGTATTTCAGGTGCTTTTATTCTAATTCTACTAGGGGCCTATGAAACAGCTATAAACTCATTGGAAAAGATAAAGAGTTTTGAGGTGGAAGGCTTGGTAGTTTTTTTAGTAATGGCTTCAGGTGGTTTGGTGGGCCTAAAAGCCTTTGCAAAAATACTGCGTTGGCTTTTTACCCAACATAAAAACATCGTTTTGGCTGGAATGACTGGCTTTTTATTGGGCTCACTATACAAGGTGTGGCCATGGAAAAAAGTCACCTCTTACTACACAAACAGCGATGGCTTGGAAGAACCGCTCACAACAGCAGTTGTTCTGCCTGATTTGGCCAATCCCGATGCACAAATATTGTTGGCCTTTACAGCTTTCATAACGGCATTATTTTTGTTGTATTTTTTACAAAAATTTAGCTTTAAAGGCCATGGCTAACCGATCATTATCAGATTACAGCTTATTAATTCTAAAAGGGATTGCTATGGGTATTGCCAATAAAATACCTGGCGTTTCTGGTGGTATTGTAGCCGTCGTTACAGGCTTTTATGAAGAGCTTATTTTTTCTTTTCAACGCCTAAACTTTAAGGCAGTTTCGTTGTTATTTAGAGGCCGTTTTAAAACCTTTTGGCAGTATATTAATGGTAAGTTCTTAATAGCCTTATTTTTTGGGGTTGTGTTGAGCTATTTTACCTTATCCCTCTTGTTAGATGCAGCACTGACAGCCTATCCGCTTAATGTATGGGCACTATTTTTTGGTTTGGTTTTGGCATCAGCGCTAATTTTATATCGAAACTTCAGCAAATGGAATAAAAAAAATATATTATTAGGCATTATCGGACTTGCTGTAGGTGTAAGTTTAAGCCACTTATCTCCATCAAAAGAAAATACCAGCCTATTATACATTTTTTTGTGCGGGTATCTGAGTATCATAGGTATGACCTTACCAGGCTTGTCAGGGTCGTTTTTACTTATCCTAATGGGGAATTATTCGCTGTTGCTTGTAGACAGTGTAAATGCATTGGGCAGATACATCATAAGTACTTTTAGCACAGTTGAGCTACTCCCAAAAGACGAGACTTACGTCCTTATGTTTGCTGTATTTCTGACCGGATCATTGGTAGGTATCAGTAGTCTTTCAGCTTTGATTCACAAAATACAGCAGCGTGCAAAAGACGAATTACAAGTCGTGTTGATTGGATTTATTTTTGGTTCGCTATTTATTCTTTGGCCACCAAATAGAATTACTAATTTTACGCAAACAAACAGCATTACAAACACCACCTGGGCTGTAATTTGGTGTTTAGTGGGATTAATTATTGTGTTTGCACTAGATTATTATGAGCGGAAAAAATAAGATGCGTTTTGGACTTTTAGGTAAGGACATAGACTATTCCTTTTCAAAAGCATATTTTACTGAAAAATTTCAAAAAGAGAAGCTTAATCATTGTTGCTATGAAAATTTTGATCTGGCCGATTTATCTAATTTTAAAATGATTTTACAAACCGCTCAACTTAAAGGGATGAATGTTACTATCCCATACAAACAAGAAGTGATACCCTTTCTTGATAATCTTGATGAAGTTTCAAAAGCTATTGGTGCGGTGAACACCATTGTGTTCAATAAAGACGGAACAACAACGGGATATAACACCGATTACATAGGCTTTCAAAAGAATATTTCTCCTATGATTACAGAAAAAATTAAAGCCGCATTGGTACTAGGTACTGGTGGGGCATCTAAAGCAGTGGTCTATGCATTACACAAAATGGGAATTGGAACTCAATATGTTTCAAGAAAAAAGAGCACCAATAATTTAACCTATAGCGACATAACTGATATAATCTTGAAAGACCACAAATTAATTGTGAACTGTACTCCTTTAGGAACCTATCCTGATATATTCCAAAAACCAAATCTCAATTACGAGCAGCTTACAAATGATCACGTACTTTTCGATTTAATTTATAATCCTACAGAAACAGCTTTTATAAAAGCTGGTAAAAAAGCTGGAGCAAGGACTGGAAATGGGAAAAATATGCTAGTTGTGCAAGCAGAAGCCTCTTGGCGCTTATGGAATACGTGATTTTTTTTGAGTGGTATACTATAAATTGTATATTCGAATTGATTTAAATCATGACTATGTTGGAAAAAACCGACAACGATTTGCCAAAAGCAAACGATGAAAAAGTAAGTGACGAAACTTCTATCCCCATTACCAAAAAAGAAGACAAATCCACTAAAATACCTATTAAACCTAGTGTTGAAGCGGTAACAGAGGAACAAGCTGAAGAGATCGAAGCTGTGGTCGAAAAGCAGCATGAAGAATCAGTTAAGACTGTTGAAGAAGCAGTTGAAGCTACTAAAGCAACAGGTGGTACAGCCTATAAAGATTCAACAACTGATATTGAAGGCAAAGAACAGGAGTTTGAGGGAATGGACCCGAGAAAAATACTTGATAATTTCTCCGAAGCCTTAAGAAACAAACCTATACAAAGTCTAAAAAAGACAGTAGAGGCTTTGACTAAGGCCTTTGAAAAAGAAATGACTGCCCTTAAAACCATACAAAGACAAGCTTTTATTGACGAAGGAGGTAATGAAGAGGCATTTTATTTTAATCCACCTTTACTAAAAGATTTCAATAATCTTGTTCGCAGATACAAATCAGACAGAAGCAAATACTATAAAAGTGTTGAAGAAAAACAGCAAAAAAGTCTCGAGGAAAGACTCGCACTGATAGAAGAGCTAAAAGGACTTATTAGTATTGAACAAGATATAAACGCCACATACAAGCAATTCAAAGATTTACAAAAGCGATGGAAAGAAACGGGTCAAGTGCCTAGAATAGAAGCTAACAATGTTTGGAAAACATATCACCACCATGTCGGTCATTTTTATGATTTCTTACACTTAAACAGAGAACTACGTGAGTTGGACTTCAAATTTAATTTAGAACAAAAACTAAAAATTTGTGAACAAGCAGAGGCGTTAGCAGCTATGGAAGATATTCCAAAGGCCTTTCGTCACCTGCAAACACTACACAAAAAATGGAAAGATGAACTTGGGCCTGTAGACAAAGAACACAGCGAAGAGGTCTGGCAAAGATTTAGCGAGGCTACGAAAATTGTTCATGATAAGCGAAGATACTTTATCAAGAATCAGGAAATTATTTTCGAGGAAAATCTTGTCAAGAAAAGAGCTGTCCTTCTTCAAATGGAAGAATTATTAGTCAAAGAATTTAATCCTAAAACCAATATCAATAATTTTTCAAAAACCTATAATGGGCTTCGAGAAGCGTTTTTTGCTATTGGTAAGGTACCTGAGAAACAACGTAATGATCTGTGGTCAGATTTCAAAAGGACATCAAACCGGTTTAGCAAAAAAAGAAACCGCTTCTATAAGACGCTAAAGAAAGAATACACAATTAATGTAGCAAAGCGGACGGCACTTATTGAGCAAGCCGAAATCTTAAAAGATCAAACCAATCACAAAGAAACAACGCCACAAATCATCGCTCTACAGAAGCAATGGAAAATGGCTGGTCCCGTGAGAAAAGAAGATTTTATTAAACTTAATGAGAAGTTTAGAGGTTTATGTAATGAGTATTTCGAGACTAAAGATACCAATCGCAATCAGCAAAACGAAATACAGAAAGAAAATATCAAAGAGAAAATGAAACTTTTAACCACGCTGAAAGAAGTGATCTCATCTGATAACAAGTTCAACGAAAAAGACATTGACAGCATGTTATCAAAATGGAATACCATAGGCTATATCCCTAGGAACAAGATGAGTATAAATAAAGACTTTTTAACCCTTGTTGACAAAGCTTATAAGATCATTGGTCTTTCATCTGGAGAAATTACACAGAAAAATTATTTGAACAAACTAGATAGTATCAAAGAGGATGATAATAGTATACGCAAGGAAGTGCAATCCCTGAACCGTCGCATTGGTGAAATAAAACAAGAAATTATCCAACTGGAAACCAACTTACAATTTTTTGGAAAAAACCAAGACAAGAATCCAATTGTCATTAAGGTTCATGAAGATATCGTACAACATCAAAAACGCTTAGATAGTTTAGAAGAAAAAAAACTCTTGGTAAAATCTTTGATAAATGGCTAAGTATACTTTTTCTTGGCTGCTTGCCAAAGCTGTTCCCACTGCTTGGGAGTTAGGCTGACAAGTTCATACCCTTGCTGTTTAGCTATCTTTTCCATGGCTTCGAAGCGGCTACGAAAACGTCTATTTGTTGATGAGAGTGCGTCGTCGGGATTAATTTTTAAAAAACGTGCATAATTGACTAGTGAAAAGAACACATCCCCAAATTCATCTGTGATTTTTTCTTTTGTGCCATGATTAATTTCATGCTCCAATTCGTTCAACTCCTCCTTGATTTTATCTTTTACCCCGTCAATACTTTTCCAGTCAAAACCAATACTTGCGGCTTTGTCTTGCATACGACTGGCCATAACCAAGCTAGGTAAACTTTTAGGAACCCCCGACAAAACGCCTTTGTTGCCTTCTTTGAGTTTGAGTTTTTCCCAATTCTTTTTCACATCGGCCTCGTCATTGACTTCT
>MDSV01114345.1_pt1 | contig 24234 bp, 28 predicted proteins | sample 810851 | NCBI WGS metagenome assembly MDSV01 (sample SAMN05326640, study PRJNA326480) | marine metagenome | isolation source: seawater | place: Atlantic Ocean: North East | collected 2012 | reverse complement strand
TTCGTTTAGTTTAACAAGATTACATAATATTTGCATGTATCATAAGATATCAAAAGAAGTTGAAATTATATTGACAAATAACTTTCCAATGAAAATACGATATAAATTGGATTTGGAAGATGCAGAGATGGTATTTTATTTAGCACCAAAAATAGGAGATGATTAAAAATGCATTTAAATAGACAATATATATTATTTATATTGTGTATATGAATTTATTTCTACAACTTGTCTTGTTTATATTTATTTTTTTAATATACATACATATAACTCATCAATACAAAAAGAGTGAGGATTTGGAGGTATATGAATTAGATTATAAAAATAATCAATATTTACAAGACGTTTGTAACGTAAAGCAACCCTCTATTTTTTCATTTAAACCCGTTCAACCTGGTTTCTATGAAGAAGTAAACGCTGATAAAATAGAAGATATTGAACAGTATGACGTTAAAGTAAAAGATACTTTGGATTATTGGAATGAAGACATTGATTCTGTTGATTATGTATTACTTTCACACAAAAGTAGTCAATCTTTAATGAAAACAGACACAAAAGGTAACTATATTAGTGAAGAAAATGACCATTTTATTGAAGATTGCGGATTATACAACCAATTTGAAGAATGCGATGCTTACTTAAAGCCTCATTTTTCAGTTTATACAAAATATGATATAATGTTCGGTTCTGAAAATGCAAACACTCCTTTCAGATATCATAATAATTACAGATACTTTATTAGTGTAAATTCGGGTAAAATTAGAATGAAATTAACACCTTGGAAAAGTTGTAAATATCTATATCCTATAAGAGATTACGATACTTATGAGTTTAAATCTTTGATTGATCCATGGAAAACACAAAGAAAATACTATTCCAATATGGAAAAAATTAAATTTTTAGAATTTGACTTGACAGAAGGTCAGGTTATTTACATCCCTCCTTATTGGTGGTATAGTTTTAAATATTTAGAAACAGATACTTTATTAACAGCATTTACCTACAACACCATTATGAACTGTGTTTCCAATTCAAAAGATTTATTATTGTATTATATACAGCAAAGTAATACTAAAACCAAACCTGCTAAGACCATAGATTTACCTATATTAACAACTGATGAAAGCAATAATGAAGAGGAAACAGACAATAATGTAGAAAATTTATGATTTTTGAAAAATAAATTGTAAAAAAAAAATGACTGACCTTCTTCATTTCGATCGAAAAAAAAGGACAAAAATAAATGTCCATTTTTTGAAAGTGTTCTGGAGAATAATTTCATTTTTTTTTGCAAAAATCAGGTTGGAGCGAAATGCTTTAAAACCTAAAAAAATAATTTTCACTTTACTGCAACCTTTTAAAAAAATATATATTTGTAAAAGGATTTAGGCGAGTTTTTAATTATCCATATAGGATAAAAAATGGATAACAAATTCCTGATAGAGAAGGAATTGAAAATTTCCCGAAAATTTGTATGTGAGTTATGTAACTATAAATGCAGCAAAAAAAGTGATTATTTAAAACATCTTCAGACACTGAAACATGAAATGGCGATTTTGGATAAAAAAACTCGCCGAAACTCGCCAAAGGCAAAATGGACTGAATATGTATGTGAGTGTGGCAAAAAATATAAATACCAGAGCGGTTTATGTAAACATAAACGATATTGTAACTATGTAGAGGACTCTGAACCCTATTTTGAAGACCATAATGCTAACAATTCAATGGGACAAAAAGATTTTATTGACCTTTTAAAACAGAATCAAGAGTTTAAAGAGATGATTATTGACCAAAACCGCACTATAATGGAGTTATCATCAAGAACAAATATTACAAATAATACTACAAATAATAATCAAAAATTTAATTTAAATTTCTTTTTAAATACTACCTGCAAAGATGCTATGAATATGTCTGAATTTTTAGAAACGTTAAATATTGAATTTCAAGACATTGAAGATATAGGGAAAAATGGCTATGTGACTGGTATGACAAATGTAATTTTGTCTCGTATTAAGGACTTAGATGTATCAAAAAGACCTCTTCATTGCACGGATTTGAAAAGAGAGACTATGTATATTAAAGATAATGATGAGTGGAGTAAAGATACACCTGATAATATAAGACTAAGAAACATGATTACAATAGTTGCAAAGCAAAACTATGGAAAACTTCCGTCATGGAGAGAAAAAAATCCAGAATGTCAGGACTGGAACGACCCGAAATATGATTTCTGTTTAAACATGATGCGTAATGTATTGGGTGATATGGGCGAAGATCAGACCCGTTTAGATAATAAAGTAATAAAGAATCTTTCACGACATATTTTAGTAGATAAAATCAAATAATTTATTTATATAGTATATAATGCAAAAGAAGGTATATACTATATTAACTTCAGCTATTGTTTTTTTACTTTTAGATGCAATTTATCTTAACACGTCAAGTAAATTATTTCAAAATGTAATTACTGGTATTCAAAGAACAGCATTGGTATTAAAACCTGCTGGAGTCATCGTGTGTTATTTGTTTTTAATATTTGGTCTTTATTATTTTATCTTAAAAGACAGACGTTCACCGGTTGATGCTTTTATATTTGGATTTGTAATGTATGGTGTTTATGAAGCAACTAATTACGCAATATTAAAAAAATGGCCATTACATGTTACATTTATTGATACATTGTGGGGTGGTGTTTTGTTTTCATTAACGACTATCATTACCTATTATTTATTAAAAATGTAAATATTAAATGTTTATATATATTAAATGAGTATTGAAGATAATATATATTTAAGTGACTTTGATTTTATAAACCATGGTTCAAATATTGAATTACCCACGGAAGAAAATATAATGCAGAAATATGGGTTAAATATGTTTATTGAAACTATATTAGGTGGTAATAACAGTGTTCGTATTTATAAAAATTCTACAAATAATAAATTTTATTCTTTGAGAAAATCAAGTTTACATTATTTTTTCTTGAAAGATAATGAATTGTTTTTTAACAGAGAAGTATTAGAAAACGAAAGTGGTTCTAATGTTAATGAAAAAGCAATAAACATGAGGAAACAACTTGAAAGAACCAAAAATAATTATATTAATGCTTCCAAGTTAGAATTATCACCTCAATTATATTTTTATGGATTTGTTAAAGAAAGACTGGAAAATAATGTAATTTTGTTTTATAATGTCATAATAAGTGAAGCATATGATATGGATTTGCATAGATATTTTAATAATACTTCAAATACATATGAAAGAAACAATGGAATAATAACGCATAATGATTTAATTATTGCAAGTGAAATTATAAATTGTATGTATAAAACATGTAAATTAATGTCTGTTATTTGTTATGATGTAAAACCAGGTAATTGTGTTATTAAAATTGGAGAAAGAATAAATGAAGAAAACCAAATAGAAAGGTATGTAGAAAAGGTAAAATTAATTGACTGGTCTGGAGATTTATGTATAGAAGAACCATCAATAACAAAAGGTAGTAAATCTGATAAAATATTTTTTGTTCCGTTTCTATTAAGCATTATGTTCACTTCCTTGCATTTTTTATTTTATTCTAACTTCAATATTTTGTCTGCGTTTTTTTTTAAAAAAGAGGACGGAATGACCTTGGAAGATAAATATAAAGTGAGTATGGCAGAAATGTTTTGCGATAGTCCTTATTCACATAAATATAAACGTTTGGCGAATCATTATTTTCATGATTATATAGATGTAATAAATGAAGATTGTTATCAAAGATTTGAAAAATTATTTAGATATTCAAAACTTTTAAAACCTACTGATGGTGGAAGAAAAAAAAAGAATAAAACAAAAAAAACAAAATATAATAGTATATGAAAAAATCAATAAAGGAAAAGGTATATCAAAACAGATTATTTCATTTACCAGAAGATATTTTGAATAATATTTTTGCATATCATGACCCATATAAAAAAAAGTTTAAAAAAGTATTGTTTGATTTAAAATTGTTTAATTGGTGGTATAAATTTGTGTTAAGTCGTCGTTCAAGTACACCAGAATTTCACACATTTATGTTTTGTTTAATAAAAGGTGTAAAATCACCACTAATGAAAAAAATATTAAAAAATTGATTTTTATAATATTTTACATTTAGAACTAAAAAAAATGAAATGTTTATTTTGTGATTCTGAAAAACACAGGATTACATATTGCAATAAATTGAAAAAAACAGAAAAAAACCATGAATATCCTTATATTTGTATGGAATCATTGGAATGTCCTGAGTTTGAAAAAATGAACAAAAAAGATTTAAAATTAATAGCATATTTTTATTGTTTTACAAAAACATTAATGCAGGGTCGTAGCTTTACTGTTTTTCAACCAAACGGAAAAGTAAAAATATTTGATTACGATGAACAAATAAAAAATGTTACTTTGAATGCAAAAAGGGAAAGATATTATAAAACAAACGGATATGATCCAATAAATATAAATTTACCAAGGAAACAATTAATTGATGCATTAAAGGAAAGATGGAAGAAACATTATTTTCCAATTAACAAACAAAGGGAAGAAGAGGGAATAATTAAAAACTTAAAAAAATGTTCGGTATGTTTTGAAAAGAATGTGCAGTGTGATTTGTGGCATATTCCAACTTCCAGTCACGAAGAAATTGCATTAGAAGGAATTTTAACAAGCGAAAATAAGACTTATCCCCCATTAAAGTGTGCACAATGTAAAGTTGTCATTTGTTTTGAATGTTGGTTTACTTGGATGAATACAAAAAAAATGTACTTTTCATGCCCACAATGTAGGTTTCAAAAAGCACCTATTGTTCCAAAATTATCATATGATGATAGAAGACAAAAAGTATATAAGTATAACCCAGCTACTAAAAAACTAAGACACGTTTTACTTTCTTATTGGGATTCTGATTATTGCTTTGAAAATATTTATAAACATTGTTGTGAAAAAAACTTAGATTTAAAGGAAATAATTACAGATGTGGAATCAAAACAAGTTGAATTTTAATCATAGTGTGTTCTTCTTGTTAACCTTCCATTCAAAATAGTTTGTTCTCTCGCTTCATCTTCATTATCGGGTGAAGTGTATAAAACAATAGCAATTCCAAGTGCAATTAAATATACTGATCCAACAGCGAAACTTTCAATAAACATTAAGTATATATATAATATAAAAAATTTTATATTATATAAAAAATGTTTTATTCCTGGCAAAGAACTTTTAGTTTAAACTGAATTCTCGTTTAAATATAAGATGTTTGAATGAATTAGAAGGTTTCATTATCTTTTTTTAGTAAGAGCAAACATTACACTCTTATGTCCCATAACCTATTAAAGTATAGGTTACATTATTATATTTTGTCTTTTAAAATTAAGACTATATTAGTATGAGCCAAATACTAAAATGATAATAATGTTCAGTCTTAGGACTTCCCTGGTCGGTATGTTAGACTACCGCATGTGGTATTATTTATATAATTCTTGACACATGCAGATTATAATTATTTTAATTATTTTAATTATTTTAATTAGCTTATAGTTGAATTAGTATTTTATAAGCAAACTAATTTTAAAAATACTCTACAAGACTGATTGTAAAATATTTTTGAGTCTTTTTGAGACATACTCCAGGTCGTATTCGTAAAGATATTATTATTTTATTATAAAATCAATTTTCAACAACATTTTTTGTTGACATTTTCTTTTGATATTTTTTGTGCATTGTTTATCAATTCACCAAATGTAATTTCCTTTACTTCTTGTGAAGAAGTTGTTTTGGGTGGTTCAGTAAATGTTTTTTCATTAGGTTTTTTTGTTTCTGTCTTATTAACTTCCATTATAATATTAATGATGATATTTCTAAATGATTAAATAACGAAATCATTAAAACTATCTTCACTGATATTTCCATCTTCATCTGAATCACTTAAAGAAAGCACTTCATCGTAAAAATTATTTGAAACATCCCTCATTCTGGTATCAATACTAACATTAACAGATTCATTTGGTTCTAATAAAGTAGTTTGGTAATCACTTTCTGATGAAACATCCTGTTCATAATCAAAATAGCTTGAAGATCTTGTCCTTCCAGAGAAAATAGAATTTCTATATCTTGTATACAATGCAAATGAAGCGTCAGGATAATATGTATTTTCAATCATCATTGGATTTTCTTGTATAGAATTTCTTCTTTCACTAAAATTTTCACCAAAATACCAATTTTCAACATCTATTTCATCATCAACGCTTCTGGTTATGTTATAATTAAGTTCATATCTTTGTAATATTTGTTCTTCATTCTCAATATCGTTGAATATACTTTGTGGAGAATCAAACGCTTTCGGTGAAAAATGAATTGGATTTAAGAATTCTTGTCTACAAAGAGGACATAAGTTTTTTCTTTTTCCATGTCTAACAATACAAGATAAGCAAAACTTATGACCACATTTTGTTACAGCATAATTTATAAAATTCCCACAGACATCAGTTTCAAATTCTTCAATGCATATTGGGCAATTATTGTCATAATCAATCATAATATATTAACTAATAAATTATTTGGTTATAATTTTATATACGTAGTATTTAATTTCTTCTATAGATAAAGGTTTATACTCAAATACAACATATTCAAAAAACATATACTGAAAACCAATAATACTTGCTCCGAAAACAGAGTAATAAAAAGTAAAAATAGCTATTTTTTTTGTTTTATCCATACAATTTTTATTTTTTTCTTGCATTTCAATATAATTTAAATCAGATTCATCTGTTGAATCTTTCCTGTAGCGAACTATAGATGTATTTTCAGTAAAATCATTTTCTAAAACTCCAGTAAATTCTTCTTCACGATCATGAGAAGAGGTTTCTTGGTATGTTGGTTTATGATGCTTTAAATCTTGTTTCTTTTTATAATAAATATATGCGAATTCAAGTATAAATAAAAAAAGACTTAGTGCTAAAATTAAAGTCCAATATTCAACAGTGTGAATAAATAAATGGTTATTGTGTTTTTGTCTACTTAATTCCCCTTGATTAGAATCTTCTTCAAGTTCTTTACCATCATCTGACACCTTGAGTAATTCTTCTAAAAACATTTCTCTATTTAAATGGTATTTTAATAAGAATTCATCTAAGCTTGATAATGGTTCTTTTACTAATTGTCTAATATAAGATAAAAACATGTTTGTTTCCATTGGTCCGATATAATAAAAGAAAAAACATATTTCAAGTATAGTAATACAAGAAACATGCAAAAATATTTTATACATCTAATTAAAATTAGAATACAAAAAAAAACAAATAAAGAAAAAATTTATATGTTTTATATTTTCTCAAGGCCCCTCCAAAATCAAAACGATTTTCCCCGCCTAAAGATGTGGAATCCCGCAATTAACCAATATATTATAATTATCCACCTTTTTTTGGATATCAACTTTGTTTGAATATATATTGATGTTTTTTTATTTGATTCCTCCATTGCCCTTATTGTGACTGTTTGACCCCACCCCTTCAAACATCGTGAGAAGCCTTCCAACTTTTTTTTGTTGTAATATTCTCTCCTTAATTTTATTTATTGTTATGAGCCCCTCCTTACGTCCTTACGCTCATAACAGTGAAACCCTACCTAAACAAACAATTTTCGGTTTCTCCTTATTTGTTCAAAGCCCCAACCTCCGCTTTAAACTTGTGAAGTCCGTTTTTGACTCCTCCATTTCCGAACCATTGCTTATTATTGGGCAATGGCTACCCAACACCCGATGTGGGACTCGAACCCACGGCCACCAGCTTAAAAGGCTGGCGCTCTACCGACTGAGCTAATCGGGTTGTAGTTTAACGACATAACGGTCGGTTTTAAGCCCCCGACCTTCGCTTAAAACTGTGAGTTCCCGTATAATCTAAAGAATTAGATTTGATTTAATATGATTATTTAGAACCCTCCATTTCCTCTCGGGACTTCTGACTTAAGCCAAGGGACTGTCCCATCCCCCACCCGATGTGGGACTCGAACCCACGGCCACACGCTTAAAAGGCGTGCGCTCTACCGACTGAGCTAATCGGGTCAAATATATTTTTATACAACCACATAACAATATATACACAATTTTTCTCCTATCCGGATTCGAACCGAAGTTTCAGGATTCAAAGTCCTGAGTGATAACCACTACACTATAGGAGAAAGTAGTATACGTAGCCAGTATACAAGAGGCATGCACGAAGTGGGGTTCGAACCCACGCAGCTGACGCTACCAGGTCTTAAGTCTGGCTCCTTAGACCACTCGGACATTCGTGCTTATGAACATTTTAAAGCGTGTTCAGCGCTTTGCTCCCATGCGGGCTCGAACCGCAGACCTTCGGCTCATAAGACCGATGCTCTAACCAACTGAGCTATGGGGGCCGCTTCCCCTACCGGGAATCGAACCCGAACCTCGAGCTTGAAAGGCTCGCATCCTAACCGTTAGACTATAGGGGAATCGCTCTCTATAGGGGTCGAACCTATGACCTTTCGGTTAACAGCCGAATGCTCTAACCAACTGAGCTAAGAAAGCTTTTTACGTATAATATTATTTACAATTGGTTTACACTATTTACACACTATAATATAGTGTATATTCTTTAAATCAATTTTTTTTATTTTTATTATTTATGCTCGGCCGGAGAGAACGAATTTTTGCTTGGTGCAAATTTTTTAGTTTTCAATATAAAATTATATTTGCTGCAGAAATCTTTAATTGATATTTGTTTTTCGCTTTCAATGCCGATGCACTTGGTTTGTGTATCTATTGACTGTTCATCTGGTTCATAATTATACAAATTATAAAACTTCTCTAAGCAATCATTATTTTCAAATTCAATTTCTTTTTTATCATCATTTACAATACCATGAAATAGTGTTATTCTTTCATTCCAAATAGGACTTTTACATGCAAAGTAGAGCCAATGATAATAATAATTATTTTTGATTTCGCAGAATTCTGGTAAATCAATATCAAACAATTTGTTTACTTCTTTACGAATTTTATAAACGCATTTAGTTTTTAGAACCATTCTTTGCGTGATATCAGAATTATTATTGAATTTTTCAATATCAGATTCTTTCAAAGAAACTCTGAAATTTTTTTTTTCAGTTGTTTTCTGAATACCAGATACTTTTAAATACACTTTGCAAAATTTAGTTAAATCGTATTTTCGTGTGCTTAAAGTAGCAAGTAAATTTGCAAAATAAATTGGTTTATTCTTTTTGTTCCAATTTACAGTAGTTTGTTCAATATATTCTTTCAGGCCATTATTAACTTCTTCATATAGTAATTCAAATATTTGTTGTAAAAATACAAACACTTCTTCTTCAAACCCCGAATAATATAATTCAAAACCCCAAAACAAAGATTCGTCAATATTATGGTCTAATAATGAAAGGAACAAAGAATGTTTCACTTCGGTTTTATTATACAAGTATCTGGTTAGTATAAATTCAGTATTGGTAGCCATCTTTTCTTTTTTAATGTAAACAAAATACAATAAAAAAGGTCAATTTTATGAAATTTTTGGTTTTTTAATACTTACATTCAACTTTAGAAAAATACTCTATGGGAATAATACCATCTTCACCGATTCCAGGTGATAAAATTACACCATTATCTGATTCATAGAATTTAATACCACCTTCTATAGCTTTATTCACATCAACATAAATATAAACTTCAGCATTTTTTCTAATACCAGATGACACATGTTTACTTTTTGCAAAATGAATATGATTTCTTGACATTCTACAAAGACCATTTAATTTGATTAAGTCATAATTTTTTCTAAATGTGCTATGAACAATATAATTAATGTAATTTAATTTAATTTCATTTAATAGTAATTCATCTTTTATTGTATTTATTGTATGACCTTGATTTGCTCTAATAAAGTATTCATTATTTCTAAATTCCAAGGCAAATCTTTTTTTTTCATTATTATCAACAATATATTTTATATCATTTAAAGATGTTTGTTTGAATTCATTACATTTAAGAATATCATTTAGTTTAACCCAACCTGAGTTATCAATATGTATATTTCTTTTAATAGCTTGATGTCTTAATATCTTAGAAAGGTTAATACTAACTTTTTTTAATTTTTTATCTAAATCCATGATATTTAAAATAACTAAAGTTTTTTTTCAAGTTTTTCAAACAAATCGTTATTGTAAACTAAATTTCCAATTGGTCAAATTAATATGCAAGCAATCCTTGTAAAGTTGGTAAATGTAAACAAGTATTTGGAAATTTTCCACTAATTTCTCTGAAATAAAGAGATTCTAATTTTTTACGATTCTTTACAATTCTCATACGTTCCTTATATATTTTTTTCCATTTCCTTTGAATTATTTTTAACCAAAAAGTTTTTACAATAACACTGCAAAAATCCCATCCATGTATTTTTATTATTTTTACTTTTAAGATTTCTGTAGACTTAATTGTATTTTTTGACATTGAATACTCGTATAAATAATTAGAACAAAGAGTATGATTTATTTTGAAATATGTTGACGGAGAAATACTACTTGATAATAAAAACATATCTTTTCCACCAGGCCAATAAGAACCAATATAGTATTTATTATCTACTTTTTCTGTTAAGCAATGTGCATGATCTAAATTATACACATCATCTATTTCATCTTGAAATTCAATATCTTCTGATAAATAACGATTATCAAAAGAATAATCAGTATCATGTGAGCTATTTTCCATACTATCTGATTCTGAATCACTTGACTCTACTACAACTTCTTCTAATGATTCTAATTCAGTAATATCATTCATCATTTCTAATTCTTGGTTATTTATTATACTAAAATAATTATAAAATATATTTTTCAATTTTTTTTACAATAGTAATTTAAATGAATTTCAATGAAGAACATGAAAAACTTTTATTAGAAAGAAAAGAATTATATAATGAAAAAAGAGAACTTGAATATAAAATTAGATTAAATAAAACGAATTTGGAGAACCTGGAAATAAAAATAGCGAAGAACTGTCTATTTTTTAATAAAAAACACGATTGGATGTTTGAAAGAGAAATCGGACCATATGGAGGATTATTTAGAACGTGTAAAAATTGTGGTATTGAAAAATGATTATAATATATATATGATAACGATTACCACAAGAGCAAAACAACAAATAAATAAACTTATTGAAAATGGAGGAAAAAGTGCCTTATTATATTTAAAAGGGGGAGGATGCAATGGGTTCTCGTATAAGTTTAAAATATTAGAAAAAGATGAAAAACCTGATAAATTAGACGATATTATTAAAGTAAACCAACATAATTTGTATTTATGTAACAAAAGCACAATGTTTTTGATAGGAACGAAGGTAGATTACGTTGAAGATATCATGGGTTCTCGTTTTGACTTTGAAAATGAAAATATAAAAAGTAAATGTGGTTGTGGAACAAGTTTTAATTTTGATTTAAAATGAAAAGAAAATTTATATAAACAAATGCAAAGTATATATATATGGACTATCGTAAAGAAGTGTATGATGAAATAATAAAATTTCCATTACCTGACCATGTTGTAACTTTTAGAGCTTATCCAACTACTATTGAATACAAAGGAAATAGACGCACTACTTTTGATGACTTAATTTATTTAAATTTAACGCAGTTGGTGCCAAATATATATTTGGGATTACATAAGAATAATAGCACTGAAGATTTAAAAAGGTGGGTTGAATTAACAAAAAATTACGGAGATAAGTTAAATGAACAATTGAAAAATTATTGCAATGAAAAACAAACGCAAATTGAACAAATTGAAGAGCATAATAAGAGAACAAACAGATTTGATTATAAGAAAGTTCAAGAATTACCGTGTGTTATACAAGAAGAAATACAAAGTTATTTAATGCCTCAAACAAGATTAACAATATTAGAAGATAAATACAAAAATTTAAAAGAAGATATGAAAAAATGGAAAGTAGAACATTTGAAGAATTTTTTAACACAAGTTATTTGTAAAGTATATGAACCAAAATGTATTGAAGATTATAGATTAAAATGTTTACCAGAAAGTATAATAATATACAAGTCATGCCAAAATAAAAAACAATTTATTGATGAAATATTTAAATTATATCATTTATTTAAAAAAGCAGTGCCAAAGTGCTATAATAAATATCAATATTTTTGGAATACTGCGTTAAAGTTATTTATGTCAATAATGTATGTTCATAAAAAAGTAGCAAAGGTAGAGACAAGTAAAAAAAATAGTAAAAATTAGAGAACATAAACAAAAAAAGGAGGAAAAACCTAAATTTTTGAATATTTTTTTATAATTTTAATAAACGAAAATTTACAGAATATATTTCTTTAGATGAAATATATTATGTCTGCAAAAAAGCATCTGGTTGATACTATGAAAAAGTTGTATTCACAAGGTCATATTAGCATGAGAGATGGTAATATAAGTTTCAAACCTAAAAATTCTGACTATTTTTATATATCAGCCGGTTCTGTTAAAAAAGATGAATTATCATTAGATCAAATAATAAGAGTAGATTTTGATAGTGATAAGAATTTGTATTACAACAAAGATTTTATATATCAACCATCCAGAGAAATAAATATGCATTCTTTTTTACAAACGGATCCAATTTATTATGGAAAAAATACATTTATTGTGCACGCACATCCAAAAAATATAATATCTTTTATGGGAATTAATAAACATAGAGAACTTGATACAATTAAAGACGCATTCCCTGAATTAAATGTAGGAAAAATAGGTAAAAATGTCAAGTATCATGATGCAGGTTCTCAAAGACTCGCTAATAATTGTTTTAATAATTTGGTTAATAAAGATATTGTTGGATTAGAAAGACATGGTAGTTTATCTATTGGAGAAAATGTTGATATAGTATTTGAGAACATAGAAACTCTGGAATACTATATTAAGTGTTTTTTGAATACAAATGAATGAACTTAGTGTAATTCGTTCTCAATTTTCTGTTTTAATTTGCCGATTGCCTGACCAGGATTCAAACCTTTTGGACATGTGTTAGAACAATTCATAATTGTTTTGCATCTATATAATTTCATAGCATCATTTACATATTCCATTCTTTCTTTTGTATTTGTATCCCGCGAATCTTCAATCCAACGATATGCTTGCATAAGAACTGCTGGACCAAGATATCCACCGTCAGAGTTCCACCAATAACTTGGACATGATGTTGAACAACATGCGCATAATATGCATTCATACATACCATCTAATTTTTTTCTATCAGACGGGAATTGGGTATTTTCATGTTCTTTACTGCTTTCAAATACATCATAAGGTGGTTTTCTTTGTAACCATGGTTTAATTTCTTTATATTGTTCGTAAAAATTTGTCATATCAGTTACTAAATCTTTAATTACTGGCATATGAGGTAAAGGATAAATTGTCATATTTTCTTCAATGGGTGTTAAACATGCCAGTCCATTTTTACCATTAATATTCATAGCACATGAACCGCATATACCTTCTCTACATGATCTACGAAATCCAATTGTTTTATCTAAATTATTTTTAATGTGAATTAAGCCGTCTAAAACCATAGGTCCAGTCTCTTTTTTGTTTATTGCAAAACTATCAAACTTAACTTTTCCTGCATTATTTCTATAAATTCTAAAATTACTAAGATATCTTTTAAAAATCATATATATAATAATATGTTAAATTTTCATTTCCTTATAGAACGTATTATATAAATGTCCAAATGTAGAAATGAAATGTAATCCTCCATTAGAGAACCTTGCAAAATTCACAAGACGTTTTGGCTTAATATAGTCAGTAATTACACAAGATGTAGAAACATAAGAATGAAACCCAATATTGAGAACATTAAATACATGTAGGCAATTGTTAGTAATTTTTGCGTCTTTTTTATAAGTTACGTATTCTAATATAAGGAAAGGTGCAAGTAATTTTGTAGATAAATGATATTTACTTAGTAATTTTGTATTTTTATCGGGAGATAGTATGTTATTCATATAAAAACTTAAAAAAAATACTTTTAAATGTTTATATGAAAAAAAACATTTCTCCCCATGTTAATATTTACAGATTTCCAATAACAGCTATATCTTCTATTACAAATAGAATAACTGGTGTTTACTTAACAGGAATATTTATAGGTTCTGGATTATATAGTTTGAGAACCAAAGAACCAATAATTGAAAAATACAATGAAATTGAGAACCCATGGAAGAGATTACTAAACTATTCATTGATTTTTCCATTAAATTATCATATAATAGGTGGTATTCGTCATTTTATATGGGACAAATACCCAAAATTTTTAGAGAACAATTCTGTTAAAAAATCAAGTTTTTTGATGTTTGGGTTCTCCATTGCTTCAACAATAATTCAGGAGAAAATATTAAATTAATTAAATATATTAAAATCATTTGTATAAAGTTAATATATTTATGATAAGAAGAATTGTTCCCAAGTTTTTGTCTTCAATTAGAAATCGTAAATATTCAAGCTTTAAAGTTATTGAACACAATTATGATGCTGTAGTATTAGGAGCAGGAGGAGCTGGATTAAGAGCAACTATGGGTCTTGCTGAAAAGGGTTATAATGTAGCATGTATATCAAAATTATTTCCAACACGTTCTCATACAGTTGCTGCTCAAGGAGGTATAAACGCTGCATTAGGAAATATTACAGAGGATGATTGGAAATGGCATTTTTATGATACAGTGAAAGGTAGTGATTGGTTGGGAGACCAAGATGCAATACAATATATGTGTAGAGAAGCACCAAAAGTAGTGTTGGAATTGGAAAGTTATGGATTGCCTTTTTCAAGAACTGATGATGGTAAAATTTATCAAAGAGCGTTTGGAGGACAAAGTTTGGATTATGGAAAAGGAGGACAAGCATATAGAACAGCTTGTGCAGCAGATAGAACAGGTCATGCAATGTTGCATACATTATATGGTAATTCTTTAAGATATGACGCAAAGTTTTTTATAGAATATTTTGGTTTGGAATTATTAATGAGTAAATGTAAAGATGTTTGTATTGGAGTATTAGCTTATAATATACAAGATGGAACAATACATAAATTTAATGCAAAAAATACAATAATTGCAACAGGAGGATATGGTAGATGTTATTTTTCAGCAACCAGTGCTCATACTTGCACTGGAGATGGAAATGCAATGTGTTTGAGAGCAGGTATTCCATTACAAGATTCTGAATTTGTGCAATTTCATCCTACAGGTGTATATGGAGCAGGTGTTTTATTAACAGAGGGCTGTAGAGGAGAAGGAGGATACTTGGTAAATTCAGAAGGAGAAAGATTTATGGAAAGATATGCTCCAAGTGCGAAAGATTTGGCAAGTAGAGATGTTGTAGCAAGAGCAATGACTATAGAAATTAATGAAGGGAGAGGAGTTGGAGATAAAAAAGACCATCTAATGCTTCAATTAAGTCACTTACCAAAAGAGATATTAGAAGAGAGATTACCAGGAATATCGGAAACAGCCAAAATATTTGCCAATGTGGATGTTTCTAAAGAACCAGTGCCTGTTTTACCAACAGTGCATTACAATATGGGTGGAATTCCAACAAATTGGAAAGGACAAGTTCTTAATCCTTTAGACAAATATTTATATTTTACGACAGATAATGTAGTTAATGGATTGTGGGCAGCTGGTGAGGCAGCATCATCTTCAGTGCATGGTGCAAATAGATTAGGTGCAAATTCTCTTTTAGATATTGTAGTTTTTGGTAAAGCATGTGCAGAAAATATATCGGAAATAAATAAACCAGGAGAAATAATAGAAGAAGAGTGTAATAACGACGAAATAAAGTTACAATTAGATTATTATGAAAGTCTTTTAAATAAAGAAGGAAATATAAATGTATCGGATATAAGATTAGAAATGCAACAAATAATGCAAAAACATGCAGGAGTTTTTAGAAATGATAAATTATTACAAGAAGGAGTAGATAAAATGCAGGAAGTATATGATAAATTTAAACATGTAAGCATAGATGACAAATCAAGTGTATTTAACACTGAATTTATAGAGATGTTGGAATTAAAGAATTTATTAGATAATGCAATAGTAACTATGAATAGTGCAAATTATAGAAAAGAGAGTCGTGGTGCTCACTCACATGATGATTACCCAGATAGGGATGATGAAGATTGGTTAGTTCATACGATTGCCAAACTGGAGAATAATATTGTGAAACTATCAAAACGTGATGTGATAAGAACGGTTTTAGATGACGAAGTAACTTCGGTTCCTTTAAGTAAAAGAGTTTATTAAAATATTTTAATAAGTATATTAAACATAAGTATACAAATTATGTATAAATCGTATGTTAACTAATAGGTTACTATCATGCAAAAATTTACCTAAAAATAAAATTATGAGAATTTTGCAAAGAGCAGAAGAATTTGAAAAAAAACCATCATTTAATAATCAAGGTTATAATTTTACTTTGATAAATGCATTTTTTGAACCAAGTACAAGAACCATGTTATCTTTTCAACAAGCGTGTTATAGACTTGGTGGAAAGGTAATAAACTTTAATAAAGAATTTTCAAGTATTAATAAAGGAGAAAGTCATTATGATACAGTGAAAAGTTTGGTTAATTATGGTGACATAATGGTACTAAGGCATCCAGAAAAAGGATTCGTTGAAAAATTTTCGGAAAAAGAAAAAATGCCAATCATTAATGGCGGTGATGGTGATGGTGAGCATCCAACGCAAGCACTTTTAGATTTATATACAATTTACAAAAAATTTAAATCATTTTTTACAGAAAATTCACATATTTTAAATATTCTCATTGTGGGTGATATAAAACATTCACGGACTATTCATTCTTTAATTGATGTTTTAAAACATTATTCAAGGATTAAAATTAATTTATTGCCATATGAGAATCGTGAACCTGAATATGAAATGATAGAAAATATAGCTCGTGATCACAACCAATTTCCTGATGATATTGTATATGATAAAGATAGTTGTGATTATAGTAAATATGACGTAATTTACATGACAAGATTACAAAAAGAAAGACATGGTGGAACTCAAAATGTGAATTTTATTTTGAATAAACAGGAAATGGAAAAAGTAAAAAAAGACGCAATTATAATGCATCCTTTACCAAGAAACGAAGAAATAGCGACTGAAATAGATGATGACGAAAGATGTGTTTATTTTGAACAAATGAAGAACGGAGTGTTTGTTAGAATGACTATATTAGAAATGATGTTAGGATATACAGAATAACACCGATTCTAATAGTTTTTTGGCATATCTATTATTTCCTTCTCTAATTGTAAAAAAATATAAAAACATAAATTTTTATATTTTAAACAAATGAACTGATTTTATGGGCAATATCTGTATTAAATATACGACGAAGACACATCATATAATGAATTGAACTAAAAAGCTTCTTATAACAATCTAAAGGAATCCAGATTTTCCAATAATAAGACCAATAAATCGTGTCACTATAATTTAAACGTCTTTGAATTTCAGTTAATTTACTTGGTGTTAAAAATTCAAACATCAAATTACTTTTACCGTTTTCCATCATTGGTGAATTATACAAGAATTTATATTTTGCTTCACAAACGTGTATTCCTTCACCGGCATCCATTCCTTCTGGATGTTTATAGACTTTCATAAAAGATATATGTGAACAGTCACAAAAAGCGCTATTTACAAGAACATCACCCTTCCATTCTAACAATATGAAAGTTCCTTCTAATAGTTTTAGGTTTGGTGCTGTTATATATTTTTTATCTAACGAAACAAAATTAGAAAAAAATTCTTTTGAATCGTATATTTCTGAATGATCAGCGCCGTAGATGCATAAATTTTTTCTTGATAAATCATATTCATCTTTACCTTCATCTTCATCTTCATGATCATATTCTGTATAATCATTAATTTTTTTATAATCATTGATTTTTTTATAAATGATGCATTGTGGTAGATACTCTGCTTCATTTTTAGTAAAATATTTTTCAAGAGAATCCATTTTATTGTTATTATGATGATAATTTTAAATTCATTTAAAAAAAAAGAATAAGATTAATTATTTTTTAAAATGGTCATTCTTTGTTGTGCATGTCTCCAATGCATATTTTTAGTAGTTAAAAAATGGGCGGTCGTCATATCTTTATAGGTAGCAAATTCACCATAATCTTTAGCAAACAAACGATAAGATACCCCGTCTTTTTTAAAAACTACATCTGTTTTGTTGTTTATTCTACTATGATCTATTATTTCACCAAATAATTTATTATGAATCTCATTTATGGCTTGTGTATAGACAGTTGGGCCTGTCATTTGATGTATATTGTTAGGAAATCTATTATTTTTTATATTATCTACTACTAATTCTATTGTTCTTTTCAATATCGGATGTTCCTTAACAAACATTAATGCCCATTGCACATAAAGACCAGGATTCCCCTCAGCTGTTATAATTGCATCATCATCTTCTTTAATTAATAAATCTAATGATTTATCTATATTTGAATCCATGTCTAAATAAATACCTCCTTCTTTATACAAAATTAAATATCTCCAAAAATCTACTTTGGCAACAATGATTTGTATACGATTGTAACAGTCTGCGATTTCGCCTGGGAAATTATCATTTACATATTTGTCCATTTCTTCATCAGTAAATAGTTTATACTTATAATCAGGATTCAAACTTAAAAATCTTTTTGTTTTTTGAACAATGATTGGGTTAACATCCTTTGTATGCCAAGACTGAAATATTTGTTTTTCAATCATATTCTTATTTTTATAAAATTATTTTTAATTGATTTTTCATTTAAAAATATTAAAACAAACAAAAACAAAAACTGGAATTTCTTTCTTCTTTAATAGTTTCAAATTTCTCAATTAACTCTTTTGCAGTAAATCTATTTTCTGGAGTGATATGTAACATAAAATTGGTAATTATATCCCTAATTGACTTGGGAGTTTTGTGCCAGAAAAAATCCTTATTGTATCTCTTATTTTCAAAAAGTTCTGCAAATATAATACCACTACTCCAAATATCTATTTTATAATCATACTTTAATCTTTTACTTACTTCTGGAGCCATATATCTTTTTGAACCAACAAATCCAGTTAATTCGGAAGAATCTTGATTTTTAATTGGAGAATCCATTTTTTCATTGCTTTTTGATTTATGTAAACCATTATTTGTATTTAATATTCTACTTATTCCAAAATCAGCGAGTTTTGCTCTTCCTGAAGGAGACATTACTACATTTTGTGGTTTTATATCTCTGTGTATAATGTAAAATGGTTTTCTATTATGTAAATAAGTTAATGCTTTCAGAATATCTAAACAAATCTCAATTTTTTTTGAAACTGATAAACTGTTATTTTTTACATATTTTAATAATTCACCGTTAGGTAGATATTCCATAACAATTATAAATGGTTCTGATACATAACCCATAACTTGAACAACATTTGGATGATGAATTTTTGTTAAAACGTCTAATTCTTTTATAAATAAGTCTTTCGTTTCTTTTGATACATTATCGTTAATAACTTTCGCAACAACTTCCGTAGAATGCCAGTTTGCCAAGTAAACTTTACCAAATTCACCCTCTCCAAGAAGTTTATTTTTATTGATTATTAAATTCCAAGGGGGTATTTCCCAGTCTTCAAATTTTTTTGCTTTTAAATTTTGAAAATCACAAGGCATTCCGTCAATAATTTCATACTCTTTATCTGAAAACATTTAAATCTATATTATATATATTATTATGAATAAATATTTGTTTCCTTTAATTAATAAATACAAATTAACAAAAATAAATTATAATAAACATCCTTGGGGTTGGCAATCACAGAAAATGATTAAGAAAATAATTATAAATAGTGACAAAACAAAATATCAACCAAATGGGTTTAACAAAAATATAAATGAAAAGTTAAAAATTAATGAAGTAGACTTTTTGAAAGGAACAAAGATGGGATATAAAACTATTTTTAAAAGTTTTAAAAATAAAATAAATTTTTTGGAATCAAAATATATGACACCCGAATTATCATTAGCAGTAAATTATATTAATGATATCAACAAAAACAAAGAAAAAGAAATCAAGGTAGATGTAGATAATTTGCAATGTTCTATATTGACTTCTTGGATAGAAGTAGGACAAGCAAATACAAATAAAAATATTCTTGGAAAGTTAGATTTAGATTTGGTAGAGAAAGAAGTTATATCAAGTAGTGTTGCTGATTTTTGGGATGTATATGTAGGTCCTTTAAAACAAAAGGTAAAGGTGTTATATAAAACAAATAAAAGATATGATGTATGGGAATGGGAAAAATGTTTAATGAAAAATTATGATGATTGGACAGTTTCTAATATTAACGATATATTGATAGAATAAATTTAAACATATATAAAAATGACAGAAAAAGAAAAAATAATAATTATTATTGATGAGTATTATTTTGATGTAACAGAATATGCCAAATCGCATCCTGGTGGTAAGAGAATATTAAAGAAATACCATTTGAAGGACGCAACAGATGAATTTAATGCGATTAAAGGTCATGGAGATGAATATGCAATAGATTTATTATCAAAATACTGTATTGGAAAAGTAGATAGCATAGAAATTAAACATTATTTATGATAACAAAAATTACTGGAAGTGATTATATTATTTATCTTTTTATTAAATAATATATAAGTTACTTAACAGAAAATATATTATGAATTGTATTTTAATTGTTGGTTCTGGAGCAAGAGAAGTAGTAATAATTAAAAAATTATTGGAGGATTCAAAAAAAATAAATGAAGAAATAAAAATTATTTGTGTAAAAACACAAGAAAATGATTATGTAGACATATTTTGTTCAAATGTGTATCCAATTAAATCTACAGTTTTTGATACAATGGAAGATATTAAAGATAATATATATTTTTGTATTATTGGTCCAGAATCACCATTAGAAAAAGAATATGCAGACTATTTTGAAAATAAAAATGTGCCATGCATTGGTCCTTTACAATTTTATGCTCAATTAGAAACAAGCAAAGAATTTTGTAGAAATTTTTTGTATTCTCATAATTCTTTAAAAAAATATTCACCAAAATTTACTACTATACATCATAAAGAAAAAACAAGAGAAAAAATTGTTGAAGTATTAAATGATTTTGATGAAATAGTCATAAAAAAAGATGGTCTATGCGGAGGTAAAGGTGTAGTTGTTCAAGGTTATGATTTTCTTGAAAAAAATTCACAAACTGATAATATTTTATATAGTGAAGATAATTTTGTTATTGAAGAAAAATTAGTAGGAGAAGAATTTTCGTTTTTAAGTATTTCAGACGGACATGGAAATATTCAACATTTTCCACCTATGCAAGATAATAAACGACTTTTAGATAATGATAAAGGTCCAAATACTGGAGGAATGGGATGTGTAATAGATGAAAATAACAGTTTGCCATTTTTAACATTAGAAGATATAAATATTACCAAAAATATTAATGAAACAGTAATTCATGATTTAAGTGCGTTAAAAAAAGAAGAAAAATTACCAATAGGATATAGAGGAGTGCTTTATGGAAGCTATATAAAAACTAAAAATGGTATTTTTATTATTGAATTTAATTGTAGATTTGGTGATCCAGAATGTATTATTGCGTTATCGCTGTTGGAAACAAACTTTTATTCTATGTGTTTACAAACAATTTCAGGCAATTTAAAAGACCCTTTTACGTTTTCTAATGATGCTATGATTTGTTTATATGCTGTTCCTGAGAATTACCCAGCATGTAACAATAATGATTGTAATTATGATATTTACTTAGATTCTGGTTGTGATTCTAACCAAATTATATATGGTAACGTAAAATTTGTAGATGAACATATATATTCTTTAAAATCACGAACATTATGTTGTTTGGCAAGAAGTAAAAAATTATATGATTGTTATAAAAATGTGTATAACGATATAAAATTAATTAAAGGTCGTTTACATTATAGAAAAGATATTGGACGTAAATATTTAACCAGCTACGAACAATCAGGAGTCTCTATTATAAATGGAGATCAAGCTATTCAGAATATAAAAAAGAACATCCTTTCTACATATAACGAAAATGTTGTTAATCAAATTGGCGCCTTTGGAGGAGAATATAAATTTGGAAATGAAACTTTAGTAGCAAGTATTGACGGTGTTGGCACTAAATCTATTCTTGCAAAACGTTTTTTTAAAGAAGAAGCTTTTTATAATCTTGGAAAAGATATTGTTGGGCACTCAATTAATGATATTTTGGTGCAAGGAGCTTATCCTTTGTTTTTTCTTGATTATTTTGGTGCAAATAATTTAAATTTAAATGAATTTGAAAAATTTATTAAGGGACTGACAGATTGTTGTATAGAAAACGGACACTTTCCTATACTTGGTGGCGAAACTGCGGAAATGCCTTTGGTTTACAATAGAGACCAAACAGACTTAATAGGTTGTATTGTAGGTAAAAAAGATAATCAGTTTTTTCCTAATCCTGTAGAACCAGGAGATATAATTTTAAATTTACCCTCAGTTAGCCCACATACAAATGGGTTCTCACTCATTAATAAAATAATTGATGAAAATGTTGATAAAGAGATAATTAAAACATTTTTGAAACCACATAAATGTTATTTACAAGAAGTAACAAAATTTATTAACACTTATGGATATGATAAGTTAAATGCTATGTGTCATATTACAGGTGGTGGATTTTATGGAAATATGAAAAGAGTGTTACCTGAAAATATGGAAATTGATTTATATGACATTGAATTACCAGATTGGTGTAAATATTTAATGGAAAAAGGTATTTCCAAGAATGAATTAATGGATGTATTTAATTGTGGAATTGGATATGTTTTAATTGTAAATAATTCTATTGATTTATCAAAATTCAATGTTCGTTATAAAATAATTGGAAAAGTAATTTCTAAAAATGGAAATAAATTATGTAAGCCCAAATTAAAGATTCCTGAAAGTCCAAGAGTGGCAATTATTATGGGGAGTGACAGTGATTTATCGTGTATGAAAGATGCAGAAGATGTGTTACAAAAATTTAACATACCCTATGAGATAACTATTGTTTCAGCACACCGAACTCCAAAGCGTTTATATTATTATGCAGAAAAGGCTGAAAAAAGAGGATTACAATGTATTATTGCAGGAGCAGGAGGAGCAGCACATCTTCCTGGTATGGTTGCTTCTTTAACCACTCTTCCTGTAATTGGAGTTCCAATAAAGTCAAGTTGTCTTTCTGGTAATGATTCTCTTTTATCAATCGTGCAAATGCCAAAAGGAATTCCAGTAGCAACCGTTGCGATTCATAATGCAACAAACGCTGGATTATTAGCTTGTCGCATTTTAGGCACGCAAGATAAATTAATACAAACAAAATTAGAAGATTTTATGATAAAACAAGAAAAAGAAGTAATTGAAAAAGCTAAGAAATTAGAATCTTATGGTAGTTTTAATTATTTACAAAATATAAAATAATTAATTAAGAGTTATTTATATCTGGAAAAGGGAGTGTAGGGGGTCGTCGTCTATATGGTGTAGATGGATTCATATTGATTCGGGTTACTCCCCGAGGGAGGGTTTGTCTTGGCGGTGTGCTTCTTATTCTCCTTTGTCTTGGTTCAAAGTTTATAGATTCTTCACTTGGGGTAAGATCAAAAAAAGAGGAAGTATTACCTGCTTCTGGTCCTAAAATTGCAGACAAATCATCTGAATCACTAACTGTTCCTGATAATGCATTGGTTGTTAAATCATCCATAGTTAATGGTCTTCCAGGAGATGCAGGTTCAAAAATTGGAGATATTGGTGATAAAGTGTTATTTGTTCTCCTTATACTGGGAAAAGTTACATTTGTTAAATTATATGGTGGGTTGTTACCAATTTGAGGTGTATTCAATGTCATAATAATAACATTAATATGATTTTTTAGTTTACTAAGATTGTTAATTCTTTTGTGGTGGATTTCACTTTCATTTGACATTTTTTCTGTTATTCTTCTTACTAATATATCTAAATCATCAATACCAACTTCTGATAAATCTTGGTCAAATGCCTCTTTTAGATGTTCACGGGTATATCCATAAGGAATGATTGAAGAATTTGAAGGAACAT
>MDSV01105075.1_pt1 | contig 24235 bp, 15 predicted proteins | sample 810851 | NCBI WGS metagenome assembly MDSV01 (sample SAMN05326640, study PRJNA326480) | marine metagenome | isolation source: seawater | place: Atlantic Ocean: North East | collected 2012 | reverse complement strand
GTAAATTATAAATAGTATTACAAACTGTGAAAAATATATTCCAAAAATAAAACCTGATAATCCTAACTTTTGAATAATTATATTTGATAATACGAGCGCAAAGAAACTTGATGTTAAATAACCCAAAAATATTGGCTTAGTTTTTGATATTGATCTAAGTCCATATTGCGGAAAATACATTAAAGCTGTTATGGGCATTGTAAAGCTCAAATAAATTAAAATTTTAAAGAAAGTTGCCATTTCCTTCCCGTATAAAATTAATAGAATTTTTTTTGAAAATAAAATTAAAATCAAGGAAAAGAAAATTATGAGTAAAAAAATTTTAATTGAATTGTTTCTTAAATAATTACTCATAGCTATTTTTCCTTTTGTAACTAATATTTTTGAAACTTCTTTTGGATAAATATTTTCAAAGGATTGAAAAAAAGGATTGGCTATACCTATAATTGTTTGACAGGCTCTAATGATGCCTAGATAGTATGGACCAAGTATAACTCCAGCATTAAGAACCCATAAATTACCCGAAAACCACTGCACTAATGATGTTAGTAATAGCCATTTCCCTATAGTCCAATTATCTTTGATTGATATTAACAAGCCAGTTACGGTGAAACTTGCATAAAAAAAAGTTGGAAATAGAAGAATAGAACCTAAAATAAAAACTATAAACAATGACCATAAAATTATTTCTAAATTTAAAAAATAGTAATTTTTAAAATAGTAAAAAATAAACAATATAGTAAAGTAAACAACAAAATCTGATATATTGACTAGTATTAAACTATTTTTATTTATTAAAAATCTTCTACAAAATTGAAATAATTGTGAAGATATTAAGATAAGAGAAAATGGTAGACATAAAGTTTCAACATCATACGCAAAATAAATATTAAAAAAGAATTTTAAAAAAATAAAAACTGTAATAAATAAAGCAATTGAAAGAATAATTTGTTGTAATAATACACCTCCATAATAATACCTTATGTTTCTCTGGTTTAATTTTGGTGCATTGGAAAGCATGGGTGAAATGATAGATGAAAGTTGTATTGAATTAACAAGCATCAAAAAAATCCAAAAAAAAGAGAAAATTCCAAATTCCTGTATGCCCAAATATTTAATCAATAAAATTGTAATTAGAAAGTTACCTAAGCTAACAATAGATTGATCAAACAATATCAAAAAATTTTTTTTATATTTATTCACCTAAATTTTCTACCAAAGACTAGTTTGTTTTTTTCAACTAATTTTTTAAAAAAAAAATGATTGTAGTTAATTTGATTTATAGAGTTTTTTTTTTCTATTTTATTGATTAAAATGTTTCTTTGTTTCAAAAAATATATTTTTTCTAAAAAATTTTTATTATCAGCAAAATCCCAATCTGATATAATATTTTTTTTTTTTAACAAATTAAAAACTCTAGTTAGGCTTTTTTTTTCTTTTTTTTTATTTGCTATATCTAATTTAAAACCAGAAGGTTGAAATATATAAAGAAGCATTAATTCGAAACATCTATATGGCAAATAATAGAATTTTAATGGATTTTTTAAAACAAAATTTAAACAAATTAAAAATTTATAAATATTAACATACTTTCTTAATTTAATAAATTTTTTTTGTTTTATTAAATTTGAAATTTTTAGCAGTAAGCTCTCTTCAAATAAAATATTTTTTCTATAAATTGATTTAAAATTTAATTTAAGAAAATTTTTTCTATATTTTAAAATTTTTCTGTAATTTTTAAATCTATTATTTAATAAAGTATTTATTTGAAAAATATGATAAGTATAAGAAATTTTTTTTTGTATTGTATAATATTTATTTTTAAATAAATCTAAATTGTTATTTTTAATTATATAATAAGGTGTATTAAGTATTGAAATACTTTGAAATAAATCAATTTGTAAAAAATCTAAAGTCCTAAAATTTATTAAATAAAACATTTTAATCTTATTTTTTTTTAAATAATTATTACTTTTTGTTTCATCTAAAATTAAATGTGTCCAACTAAATTTTTTAACACTTTCCTTAATAATTTTTTCTACTTTATGTATTTCGTCATCTAATATTATATCTAAATCACGACCAACTTCCGGTAGCTTTTCAAAATTTCTTAACACCGCATAATTTATCTTTTTTTTTTTAAATTTTGAAGAATGTAATTTACAGTTTTTTCTTTTAAATGAATCATTAATGTATATTAATTAGTTTTATCATATGTCAAAAATTAATAAAATTTCTATAATAATTCCTTGTTACAATGCTGAAAAATTTCTAGAAAATACAATTAAATCTGTTCTCAATCAAACTTATAAAAATTTTAATCTTTATTTAGTTGATAATGGCTCAAAAGATAAAAGTTTAAGTATCATGAAGAAGTATAAGTTGAAAGATGAAAGAATTTTTATTGTTAAAAACAAAAAAAAAACGCCAAAAGGTAAAAGTATTAACAATTTATTGAAAAAAATTAATACAAAATGGGTTTCAATTTTGGATGCTGATGATTTATATTTTAAAAACAAGATAAAAGAACAAGTTAATTTTCTTCAAAAGAACAATAAAGTTAAACATTTAAGTTGTTTGGCTGCTTATACATTGGATGGCAAAAAAACTTTTGCAATGACTAATAATCCTTTTAAAAATTTAAATTCCTGTTTTGAAATTATAAAGAGAGGAAAAAATATAGGTCTTGCTGCTACTGGAGTAATATTTGACAAAAACATTGTTCTAAAAATTGGAGGCATTAGATACAAATATTGGCCTAGTGATGACTTGGACTTATCTAATCGAATTGCTGAAAGTGGCCATATAGTATATTCAATTCCAAAAACCTTGATGATGTACAGAATGAGCGATAACTCTTCAATGGCAACCTTAACAAGTTTTATAGATGGTAAAAAAAAAGCTGGATGGGTAAAACATTCTTTAATACAAAGAAATAATTTTAAAAAAGAAATTTCTTTTAGGAAGTATTTAAAGACAGAAAGAAATAAAAATATTTTTTCTAGTGCTTCAAATTTTTTTGAAGATTGTTCTGATTACTTTTATAGACAAACAATTGTACATATATTAAACAAAAATTTTATATTAATTGTCTTATATTTACTTTCTAGTTTTTTCTGTAACCCATTGAGGTTTTTTAGTAGAGTCACAAAGAGAATATACAATACATCAAAAATTTATGAAATATAGAATACCTTTTTCAAAACCTTTTATTTCTCTTAAAGAGCTTGCTGAAATTAAAAAAGCACTTCTTTCTGGAATGCTCACTAGCAGTCAACAAAATATAAAATTTGAAAATTTATTTAAAAAATATCTTAAAACCAATAATTTAACTACTACATCTAACGCTACCTCAGCTCTAGATCTTGCAATTAAAATAATCAAACCAAAATTAGGTGATGAGATAATGACACCATCTATAACTTGGCCTTCCGCAATAAATATGATTGAGTTGAATGGCTGCAAACCTATTTTTATTGATGTAGATCCACATACATTTAACTTAGATTTAAATGATGTAAAAAAAAAAATTTCAAAAAAAACTATTGCAATAATGCCAGTTCACTTTGCTGGACAAGCTTATGATGTTGATAATCTAAAAAAAATATTAATTAATAGTAAAATAAAAATTATCGATGATTGTTCACATGCAATCGGTACTTTTTATAAAAATGCTCACGTTGGTGCAAATGTTGATTTTGCTATTTTTAGTTTTCACCCAAATAAAAATATAACTACTGCGGAAGGTGGACTGTTATTATGTAAAAGTAAAAAAGATCACATTACTTCTTTAAAACTCAAATATCACGGCCTATATGATCAAACTTATAAAAAAGATTATAAAATTGATAATGCAAGGAAAGAAGTGTTAATGCCAGGGATGAAATATATTCTCAGTGATATTCATGCCTCAATAGGTATTGTTCAATTTAAAAAACTGAAGTTTATTTTAAAAAAAAGAAAAATACTAGCCCATAGGTATAATAATTTTATCAAACAGTTAAAAAATATAAAAACTCTCAATCATAAAAATAAATTTAAAAATGTTCATTCCTGGCATTTATTTGTTATTAAATTTAATTTAAAAAAATTAAAAATTAGTTATAGAAAAATTTTTAATAAATTTAAAAAAAATAAAATACAGGTTGGTGTTCATTATTACCCTGTTCATTTGCATAAATATTATAAGTCTAAGTATAAAGTTAATAAAAAATACTTACCTAATACAAGTAATTTAAATAATACCTATATAAGTCTACCATTGTACCCAGATCTTTCTTATAAAGATCAAGATGAAATATTTAAAATTCTTAAAGGTATAGATAATCTTGAATGAAATTGAATAATACAAATGGAGTAGTTTTATTTATTTATAACGATTTAGGTGTAAAATTATTAAAATTAATAAAAAAAAAAAAAATAAAAATTCATTTAGTTATAACACATGAAGATAAAAAAAAAGAAAAAGTATGGTATTCTTCATGTAGTGAATATTGTAAGAAAAATAAAATAAGATTTGTTTACTATGAAAAAACAAATTTTAACAAAATTTATAATAAATTAAAATACTTAAACTTTGATTGTATTTTTTCAGCATATTTCAGAAAACTTATTCCCGAAAATATTTTACAATTACCAAAAAATGGTGCGATTAATTTACATTGTTCATTTTTACCAAATTACAGAGGTAGAGCTCCAATAAATTGGCAGATTATTAATGGTGAAAAATATTCAGGAGGCACAATTCACTACATGAATAAGTTTGCTGATAAAGGTAATATAATTTATCAAAAAAAAATGATTATAAATAATAAAATTAATGCATATAATTTACAAATAAAAATAAATAATATCTTAATCAAAATTCTAAATAAAAAAGTATACAAAATAATAAATGGTATTTGTCCATCAATAAAACAAAAAAAGAAAGGGTCCTATTTTGGAAAGAGAAAACCATCTGATGGAAAAATTTCTTTCAATGTTCCTGTGCAAGATGTTTATAATTTAGTTCGTGGGCTATCCTACCCTTTCCCTGGAGCTTTCTTTATAAAAAATAAAAAAAAAATAATTATAGAAAAGAGCCAAATAACAAATATTAAATCTTCGAGTTTTAAACCTATATATTTATTCTTAAGAGGTAATTTATATTTAAAATGTATAGATTATTATTTAAAAGTAATTAAGATTAATATAAATAACAAGCAGACAAACAAAGTTGTAAAATATTTAAATTAAATGAAAATACTGATTCTTGGTGTAAATGGCTTCATAGGAAATGCACTTGCAAAAAAATTATTAATGAAAAACATTAAAGTTTTTGGTTTCGACATGAATGATTTTAATATTATTGAAATTTTAAAAAATAAAAATTTTTTCTTTAAAAAAGGAAACATATACAAAAAACAAAATTATATAGAGAAATTAATAAAAAAGGTCGATGTTATTGTGCCACTTATAGCAATAGCAACACCACAAGTTTATGTAAAAAATCCTTTAGATATATTTAAATTAGATTTTGAAGAAAGCTTAAAAATTATAAAACTATGCGCTAAATATAAAAAAAGAATTATTTTTCCATCAACCAGCGAAGTTTATGGAATGAATGAAGAAGAAAATTTTGACGAATATACTTCTAAATTAGTGCTAGGACCAATTACAAAACAAAGATGGATTTACTCTTGCTCAAAACAACTTTTAGATAGAGTTTTAATTGCAATGACGGAAAAAAAATTAATCAAAAGCACTATTTTTAGGCCATTTAATTGGATTGGGCCAAATTTAGATACTTTAAAGAATGCGCAGGTTGGTAATGGTAGAGTTCTTACAATTTTTATTGATAAATTAATAAAAAATAAAAATATTTATCTTGTTAATGGTGGAAATCAAAAAAGATCTTTTACTTACATAGATGACGGTATTGATGCATTAGAAAAAATTATTTTAGGAAATGAAAATTATTTAAACGGTAGAATTTACAACATAGGAAATCCAAGATCTCATATTTCAATAAAAAAACTTTGTTATAAATCAATCAAAATATTCAACAAACTTTCAATAAAGAAATTTAATGCAGATGTAAAATATATTAAAGAAGATAAATTTTATGGAAAAAAATACCAAGATTTAAAGATAAGAGTTCCTAATATTAATAGAGCAAAAAAAGAGTTAAAGTGGAGTCCAGTAACAGAAATTGACCAAAGTCTAATTAAAACAATAAAAAGCTATATTACTAATTAAATTAAATTAAGTTTTTAAATATTAATCAAAATTTTATCCATTGTAATTATAGATTGTTTCACTATTAATTTTTCTTTTTTATTCAGATTTGATTCCAAATCTTTTCTAAGACTGGATATTTTTGTTAATAAATAAAGAAAAAAGTAATTTTTAAATTGAACGAATGATAAATTTTCATACTTCATCACTTTAATGAATAAAAAGAAAACGAATTTTATAATAAAATAATTAAAACAAGTAATTAAAAATCTTTGAATTACATTATGTTTTAAAAGAATTGTAAATTTTGAAAAATTATAAAATAGTAAATGAGATATAAAATTTATTTGATCATAATAGAGTGATGTATGACTAAACTTTTCAAAATCAAAAATATAATAATTTTTATTTGTTTTTAGTAAATTATAACTTGCAAAATCTCCATGAGAATTTGTAAAATAAATTTCATTAGAATTCTCAGAAATATATTTAATTATTTTATTTTTTATATATTTTTTATGATAAAATTTATTTATATATTTTTTAAAATTTCCCCTTTTTTTTTTAACTTTTAATAGTGGTAAAATATTATAGAAACTAAATAAACTTGCATTTTTACCTTCAATAAAAGCTAATTCTAATAAATTATAAAATTTATTTTTTTTTGTTTTATATATTTTTGGTATTCTAAATTTATGATATTTTTTAAAATATTTATAACCTAAGATTTCTTTATGATAACTTGATGCGTCACTTCTATCATAAATTTTTAAAATTTTAATTTTACTTTTTATAAATATTTTTAAAATTAAATTTCTATCATTTTTAATATTTTTAATTGATTTTAAATCTTTGTATTCTTTTAAATTTAATATTTTTTTTATTAAATTTTTCTTTAGCATTTTAGTGTTAACCATAATTAGTAGTTTTTAAGAATAATCGATATAAACTTATGAATCTATTCTTTAGAAAATATTTTTTTAATTTGTTCGTTTATATCTTGCTTTTCTTTATTTTTATGATTTGAGTTTTTTATTTCCTTAACATTTTCGCTTTGTTTAAATGGATTTTGTATTAGATTTGTATTTCCTAATGATTCTGTAAGTTCTGAAATTTTATCTGATATTTTGCTTTTTTCATTTTCAATATCAGTCAATTGTTCTTTCATAATATTATATTTTTTTTGAGTTTTTGATAAATCGTGACTTAATCTTAAATTTTCATCTTGAAAGAAAATGACTTTTTCTTTTAAATTCTTCAACTCTTCTATTTGGTCATTTGAAAACTTTTCAGAATTTTTATTTCTTAGTTTTATTAATTCATTATGCATTTTTTTATTATTTTTTATTAATTTTATCTCATTTGCTCTTAAGGAAGTTAATTCATATTGTAAGCTGCTATTCATTTCATTAAGGATTTTTTGCTCTTCTCCTATCTTCTCAAAAGACTCTTTTTTCAATGAGGAATTTTCTGTTTCTAATAACCTATTATTTTTGATTAATTTTTTTTCTTTTTCGATTAAATTAAACATTTCATCTTTTAACTTACTATTATTTATAATTAATGTTTGCTTAGTATCTTCAATAGTATTATTTAATTTCTCTAATTTTAATTTTTCGTCTAATAATTCAATTTTATCTTTATCTAATGAATTTATTTGTTCGTGGTATTGGTCATTAATATCAATTAATAATTTTTTATTTTTTGTTAATAATGCAACTTCTTGTTGAAGTTTTTTATTACTTTTTATTAATATTTTTTCATTTTCTTTAATTAAATTTAATTCTTCTTTAAGCTGATCTGTCTGTTCTGACAAAATATTTTTTGTTTCTGTTAATGTTAAAAGATTATTTTCAATCTTTTTGTTTGAATCTATGAACTTTTTTTCATTTGAAACTAACATGTCTAATTTATTTTTTAATAATTCATTATTGCTTTGCAAGTTATTATATGATTCTTTAAGAGAGTTTATTGAATTTTGAAATTCTAAATTATCATTTTCAAGTTTTCTATTATCTTTAATTAATTCAAGTTCTCTATTAGCTGCAACCTTTAGCTCTTCCTGAAACTTTGTAAATTTAAAGTTTAAAATTTTTTCATTGTTAATTAGATTGGATATTTCTTCTTTTAATTTTTTGTTAATTTTTAAATTAAGAAATTCTTTTTTTCTAAGATCCGTCACTATATCTCTTAATTTTCTATTTTCTATTTGCTGATCTAAAATAATTTTAATTGTATTTTTTCTTATTTTCTTTTTTAAAATAATGAATAATTCATTTACAACATCATCTGTTTTTGTAATTTCTTTTATTTCTTCTGCAGATTTTGTTGTTAGATTAATTTTCTGTTTTCTTTCTTTCAATTTAGTTTTATTTTTTTCTTTTAACTTTTCTTTATACTTTATATGTTTTTCATCAACAGCATCTGACAATATAAGTGGTTCTTTTTCTACTTTTAAAGTATTCACTTGATTTTTAGAGCTTTTTGATCTTTCATAAAGATTGTTAGTTGCCTGAACAATCTCTTTAATTGAATATATTTTCATAGTCTAAATTTAGTTTTATTTATTTTCTTTGATTTGTCTAGCTCCAAAATTTTTAATAATAATTCCTAATTTAAAAAAATGCTTGTGTAATTTTAATCACCTTTGTGTTTAAAAACTATATAAAAAGTTTTCAATATTATGTATATATCTAATAATACTGTCCAATTATTTAGGTACCACAAATCATGTTCCATTCTTTTTTTCATATTTTCAGGATTAGGTGTGGCTCCTCTTAAGCCATTAACCTGAGCCCATCCTGTTAAACCTGGACTACATTTATGTCTTTTTAAAAAATTGTTAAATAACTTTGAATATCTAATATCATGCTCAACCATATGTGGTCTTGGACCAACGATAGACATTTCTCCGAACAAAATATTTATTAATTGAGGAATTTCATCAATACTGAATTGCCTTATAAATGTTCCACATTTTAGTTTTCTTTTATCTCCATATGTAACTTGAACAGTTTTATCAAAAGATCCTTTTTTTAAAGTTCTTAGTTTGTAGATTTTAAATCTTCTTCCATCCCATCCTGTTCTATTTTGAGTAAATAAAATTGGAAATCCATCCTCCAAAAAAATGAACAGTGAAGATAATAATAAAATTGGCAATGCTAGAATTAAAAATATTATTGATAATATTTTATCCATTGTAATTTTAATTAATAAATTTAATCCATGGAATCTTGATATTTCATATGTTTTAAATTCATATTTACCATTTAGTAAGTCCTGAGAATCTAGATTAGTTGAAGCGTCTAAATCAACTATTAAAATATCTACTGAATACCTAATAATATTTTCAACTAGTTTATCAGGATCGATATTTTTTGACTTTAGTATCCATATTTGACCTAGTTCATGATATTCAAGTATTGATCTTATGTCTTCAGTTTTTTTAAATATTGGAATTCTAATTTCGTTTTTGAGTAATTTTTCAGGTATATCTTCTCCATCATGAACAATGCAACATTTATAAATATTTATTTGATCTTTTTTTTGTTTTATAAATCTTTTGATATCATTAAACTTTCCCACAAGCATAATATTTTTTTGAATAACATCATTGTTAATCATGTAATTATATAAATAATTAAATATCATTTTTGTTACGAATAGATTGAAAAATAGAAAAAGTATTGAATAAATATAATTTATATTTAATTCAAAATTTTCTTTTCTAATAAAGTAAATAGCAAAAATAAATATTTTACATATAATTATTCCTCCAACATCTTGTCTTAGATATGAGATAAAGTTGAATTTATAACTTTTTCTTTTCTTTAAAAATAAAGATAACGTTAGATAAAAAAAACTTAATAATATCGAAAAGAAATAATACTTTGAGTTTATAAATATTCTTGTATTAAAAAGATCATAAATTGTATTTTCTTCTAATATAGAAAAAATATAATAACTAAAAAATACAATTAAAGATTTAAAAATAAATGTAAAATAAATATATGCAGAATCATCGTTCTGTAAAACTTTTTCAAGCTTAAACATTTTTTAAGTCTTGTGTCTGTAATAATTATTGTAATTATAATAATGTGGAGAATAATTATAATAATAAGAATAATAACTATCTTTTGATGTGTCTAAATCATTAATAATTATTCCATGGATTTTACTTCCAACATTCTGAATTTTTTTAATGGAAGACATAAATGTTACCGTTCTAGTTGCTTCTGATCTTATTAAAAATAAATTAAAGTCTGTTGCTTGAGCTAATATTAATGTATCAGAAACTGGCTGCACTGGTGGAGAATCTATTATTACATAGTCATAGTCCATTTTTAAAACATCTAAAAATTTTTTAATTTGATCTTTGTTAACTATATCAGACATATCAAATCTTTTTTCTCCTGAAGTAATAATATCCAAGTTTGTTCCCGGTACTTTAAAAATTGTTTCTTTTACCTGCGAAGATCCTGTAATTATTTCACCCAATCCATAGATTTCCTTATCAAATTGATAAAAACTGTTTAAAACTGATGGTCTTCTAATATCTGCCTCAATGAACAATACTTTATTAGTTTTTTCTAAAGATAGTGCAAGATTAAAGGCATAAGTAGTTTTTCCTTCTGATGGATTGCTTGATGTTACCATATAACTTGAATTTTTTTTAAATTTTGATTCTATAACTGCCCTTGAAGATCTAATTGATTCTGAAAAGTTTGTTTCACTATCTTCTAAAAACATTTGAAGTATGTGAAAACCTCTTTTTAATTTTGATACTTTTGGAAGTACACCAACCTGAGGTATGTCAAGTGAGTCGATTGCCTCTGGACTTTTTACAACAGATGAATTCATTTCTTTATAAAAAACAAGACTATAAAAAGCAAAAAAAGATAAAATCAAACTCAATAGAAAATTTTGGGAAGGTTTTGGCGAAAAAGGGCTAATTGGTAAATTTGGAGTTTCAATAATTTTAAGTTTTGAAACTTGTAAATTTTGCGCTTCGTTTGTTTCTTTAACTCTTTGTAAAAATGATTCATACAATTTTTTGCTGCTATCAACCTCTCTTGCAAATTTCATCATTCCAGATTCTTTTTCTTCAATTATTCGAAGCTCGTCTGTAGCGTCTTTTAATTCTTCTTCAGATAATTTTATAAAACTATCCATATTTCCTAGCTCGAAAGCTTTTTGTTGAATGCTGATGTCTATTTTTTCTTTAAGCTGGTTTTCCAGCTTTTGATGAAATTCATGTGCTTTAACTAATTTTGGATGCTTATCAGTATAAATAAGAGATAAAGATTGAATATTACTTTCATTAGCTGACAAACTATCTTGGATAGAAGAAATTTCTTTTGCAGTTCTTAATTCTTCAATAGCCAATAAATCATCAACATTCCCGTCAGCAACTTTTATAGATAAAAGATCATTTTGTAATTTTTGAGAATTTTGTTCAGCTTCTAATATTCTATTAGATATCGATTCAATTTGTTTAATTTTAAGCCCTTTAACATCGCCCGTATCTATCAATCCATTTTCCTTTTTATAATCTGCTAGTTTTTTTTCAGCAGCATCCATTTGTATTACTAATTCTTTTAACCTATCTGAAATTTTTAAATTTGCATAATTTGTAATCTGAATTTTGCTATCGACTTCATATCTTTGGTAGGAATCAATAATACTTTTTAACGCTAGTTGTGAAATTTTTGGATTATTTGACTCAAATGATAATTGCAATACATCACTTCGGGGAACATTAGTAACTGTGAAATTTTGAGTTAAAATAGATTTAAGATATTCTTTATCAACTGTAATTTTTTTTTTTAAAATTCTTTTAAAAAAAGAAACTTCAGTTTGAGCATATAGATCTTTAAATTCTAACCTGTTTTTTTTATCACCAACGATATATTCTAATACTTCATCACTTTTCAAAATAGCTATTTGGTTATTAACTCGACTTGCTTGATTATCTATAGCATAAACTTCTTCTATATTAACAATACTATTTTCATTCGGTGATATTACTATAGTGGCTTTACTTAAATATTTTTTTTCTAAATTAAGCGAAATAATTAAAACTAATATTGAGATTAATAAAGTTAGAAATAATAAATTTTTAAAATTTTTTTTTCCAACTAGTATAAAAAATCTAATATCCCCTACATCAAAAAAGTGTAAAAAAGAATTTAATTTATCTAGCATTTTAATTTAAATAGTTTAGTTATTTTGATTTGGGCTTTATAGTATAAAATTAAATAAAAAAAAATATTATTTAAAAAAATATCATTTTTACGCCTTTTTTGATCTTTTTTGATGCTTCAATATTGCAAATTTTATTAATTTGAATAAATCTATCTAAGATATGTTAAAATACTATTCAACAAATATGTTTTTAAAAATTTTTAGTTTTATTTTTATATTGATTTTTTTATATGGTTGTAATGCAGAAAAAATGGCTGCAAAATCAATTATAGAATCTTCGATTTCAACTGGAATTTCAAAAAATCCAAAATCAAGATCTGCTTCAAAAAAAAATTATGAAGATTATAATATTGATGATGTTCAAATAAAATTAATTAAAATTAATAAATTAACTGATAAAAAAATTGATCATTATAATAAAAAAAAATTAGAAACATTAGATCATACAGTCAAAAAACATTCCAACATTTATGATTACAAATATGAATATGTTTTGGGACCATCAGATATTATAAATGTAAATTTAACAGACACAGATGATATAGATGATAGTTATAAAATCGATGAAAATGGAATGATAGATTTGCCATTTGCCGGAAAAGTAAAAATTAATGATTTAAGTATAACTCAAGCTCACAACATTTTAACTTCTGTAGTTCAAGAATATTATAAAAATCCTGACCTTCAAATAGACGTTGAAGAATTTAATAGTAGCAAAGTCTATGTGATTGGCGCAGTTGGCAATCAACTAACAATTAATCTAGATCAAGAGCCTATCAATTTAATTGATGCAGCTATACAAGCTAAATTTAATCCTGGCGGAGAAAAGTCAACAGGTACAAAAGGATATATCAGAAGAGATAATAACGTTTATAAAATTAATCTATCTAATGCTTTCCAAAGCAAAGATGACAAAGAAAATTTTTATTTAAAAAAAAATGATGTAATTTTTATTGATAGAAACTCTGAGCAAATACACGTATTTGGCGAAGTTACAAAACCAGGGGTTTATTATCCTAATATGGATTACTCATTAACGGAGTTAATTTCAACCAGTGGTTTAAATCAATTAACTGCGGATGCAAAAAAAATCTACGTAATAAGAGAAGATTATAGTGAATATTTGACGTTAGAAGTTTTTCAGCTCGATATAACTAACCCTGTAAGTTTTACTACTGGAAGAAAATTTAAATTACTTCCAAAGGACATTGTCTATGTACCTCCTACAAAACTTGTAAAATGGAATAGAGTTATAAGTTTGCTATTGCCTCAAACAGATCTGTTTAAATCTTATAATCCTATTATACAAGAAGGTGTTAGCTCGGGTGGTTAAATGTTTATTTTTTTTTTAATAGAAAATTGATTATAAATAAATTTACAAAAAGAATTTGTATTAAAGGTATATGTAAAGAAAAATCAAATAATGAGATTGTAATAATTAAAATCAAAAGAAGTAAAAAATTAAAATTATAATTACTTTTATCTAATAAAATTTTAAAAAAAGAAAAAATAAATAATGCAAAACCAAAAAGACCAAACTCTCCAATAAATTCAACTAGACTTGAATGAGCATGATTGGCATATAAAGGAGCTGCATCAAAAAATTTTAATTTAAAAATTGTCTCAAAACCACCGGCACCATAACCAAATAATAAGAAGTTTTTAATCTGATAAAAACCAAACTGAGCAATTTCTAATCTTGTAATAAAACCTGTATTATTGTCTAATTTTAAATCTTCATTTAAAAATAAAAATCTTTCAAAGAGTTTTTCGCTTCCAAAAAAGTAACCAAAAATCAAAACATCAAATAATATTATAAAAATAATGATATAATTGAATATTTTATTATTAGATTTTTCAATAAATTGATTATTTATAAAATATAGCAGTAAGGTTATTAACATCAAAAAATTCCCTAGTTTTGAAAAAGTAGTTATTATTCCAATTGCAATGAACACGATGAATATTCTCACGTAAATTTTATTAAAAAAATTGTCTTTTTTTATAGATTCTTTTACAAAATCAATATTTTTTAAATATTCTAGTCCACAAATTAAGCAAATTAACAAAAAAATTGAAAAAACAGTTCTATTAATAAAAAAACCTGTTGAAGAATCATAATAAGAATTTTTCAAAAAAAATATATCAGGATTGCCATTAAGGTATAATAAGACTGCACAGCAAGCATGAAAAGCTCCTAGAATAGAAAGGAAATAATAAAATCTAAATACATGTCTATTGTTATAAAAAAGCATTTTCATTATTAATATTACGAACAAAATTGAAAAATAATTTAAAAACTGGAAAAATGTATTAGATGGAGAAAAACTAATTGAAGAACTATTTTTATAATTTAAAATATTTAAATAAATATATTTCTCCCTTGATAAAAAATTTAGGTATTCAACAGGAACAGGGATTATTTGGAATAACAAGTAGAATAAGAAAAATATAAAAAAAAATATTGAAAATTTTCTGTCTAAAAAAAATTTTTTTAAGTGAGAAAAATAATTTTTATCTTTTGTGCAAAAAATAAATAACAAACCCCATAAAATAAAATTAAGTTGTATTAAAATATTTGAATTTCCCCCATTAAAAATACTAACAAATAGAATTATTATAAAAAAAAAGTACTGAAACATTTTATTTTTTTTTAAATTCATAAATTAATTAGGTGAAACATTTTGATTAAATAAATCTCCTATAGTATCTTGGCTTGTTGTGGGCATAGTCGTATCTGTTGTTGGTATTGTAGTATCTGTTGTTGGTATTGCAGTATCTGTTGTTGGTATTGTAGTATCTGTTGTTGGTATTGTAGTATCTGTTGTTGGTATTGTAGTATCTGTTTCTGTAGTATTTGGTTGATTTTTATTTTCTTCTATAATTTGGTTTATTTTTTCTTTATCTTCTTTTGCAACTTCAACAAGAGCCTCGCTTACTATGTTTTTATTTGATTCACTGTTGTTTGCAGTATCAATAATCTTAGATGTAATTGAACTAGAACCTTCAGAGTTTTTAATTATATCAGTAATCGTTTCGGTATCTTTTGTTTCAGCATTATCTACTGCTTTTTCTATTATATTTGTAACTGCTTTATCTGATAATTCATTCATTTTTTCTTCAAAATTTTCCTGCTTTGCTAAATTACTGACTACATTTAAAGATAAATTTGATTCAGTTTTTGTATTATCTATTGTTTCTAAAACTTTATTAGCAGTATCTTTATCAGCTTTAACAATAATTTCTGCTACATCATTTGTAACATTTTCATCTCCTTCGAGTTTTCCTTCAGATTGTTTTTTTGCGGTCTCTACAGCTTTTTCGATTATGTTGTTTTTTGTATTATCATCAATATCATTAATTTTTTCAGGCTTAGTTTCGACTATAGCTTTTAAAACCTTAACAGATAAAGTTTCTTTTTCTTCCGTTGCGTTTTTATTAACTTCTTGAACTACTTTATTTGCTAATTCACTGCTTGCTTCAGAAACAACTTTCGCAATTAATTGACTGTCTTCTTTGGTATTTTCTGCATTTTTTATGGCATTCTCTGTTAGTTTATCTATTGTTTCTTTATTATTTTTGCTCAAATCCGCCAGTTTATCTGAATTTTTATCCGATACACCAGCTATAACTTTAAGTGAAAGATTTGAATCTGTTTGTTCTTCGTTAACTTGTTTAACTACCTTTGCTGCAGTTTCGGCATCTGCTTTAACAATAATATCAGAAACAATACTTGTTAAATCTTCTTCTTCCTGAATTCCCGTTCCTTCTTCTTGATTTTTTGCTGCCACAATAGTTTGTTGGATCATTGTGTCTTTGACTTCATTGTCAATTATATCCATTTTACTTGGTTCGGTATCAACGATGGCTTGAAGAACTTTGGCTGATAAGGTCTGTTTTTCATCAGTTGAGGTTTTGCTAACTTCTTCTACAAGTTGATTTGCCAATCCTTCACTTACATTAGATACAACTTTTGCAATTAATTGGCTATCTTCTTTGGTGTTTTCTGCATTTTTTATAGCATTCTCTGTTAGTTTATCTATTTCAGATTTATTTTCTAAACTAATAAAATCAAGCTTAGTATCGTCCTTCTCTGATATGCCAGCAATAACTTTTAATGAAAGATTTGAGTCTGTTTCTGTATTATTTACCTCTTTAATTATTTTTGATGCAGTTGCAGTATCAGTTTTTACAATAATTTCTGATACCAGATCTGTTAAATCTTGTTCTGTACTGATTTCATTTGATTCTTGTTGTCTCTTAGTGGCATCTATAGTTTGCTCAATTAAAGTATCTTTTATTTGTTCATCTATTGCATTTATTTTGTCAGGCTCGGTATCTACGATAGCTTTCAAGACTTTCGCTGATAATGACCCTTTATCAGAATCATTTTCTGCTACTTGACTTACTGTTTCAACCATATTATTTAAAATCTCATCATTTGCTTTGGAAACTACATTTGCAATTAATTGACTATCTTCACTTGTATTTTCAGCTTTTTGAATAGCGTCTTCAGCTAACTGTTCTATCTGTTCTTTATTGTTTGCAGATAATTCATTTAATACTTCAGAATCTTTTTCTGACACTCCAGAGATAATTTCTAATGATAGATTTGTTTCAGTATCAACATTATTAATTTCTTCAATTACTTTAGCTGCGGTTTCGGTATCAGTATTAACAATAATATCAGAAACTATACTGGTCATATCTTGTGATTGTTGTATTCCTATTCCCTCTTGTTGATTTTTAGCTGACTCGATTGTTTGTTCAATCATAGTATTTTTTACATCATCATTGATAATATTTATTTTATCGGAGTCGGTATCAACAATGGCTTTTAGAACTTTGGCTGATAAAGTTTGTTTTTCATCAGTTGATGTTTTGCTTACTTCTTCAACTACTTTATTTACCAAGTCATCACTCACAGCAGAAACAACTTTTGCAATCAAATCTACATCTTCATTAGATGAAGAGGCTTTGCTAATTGCATCAACTGTTAATTTTTCAACTTCTTCAGCATTTGTTTCTGCTAATATTTCTAATTTTTCTGGATTTTTTTCAGAAAAATCTGCCATTACTTTAAGAGATAATGTTGATTCTTCGTTAGTATTTTTCTCAGTGATGTTTGAAATTACGGCAGCAACTGTTTCATCATCTGATTTTGCCATAACTTTACTTAGTATCTCTGCTGATTTATCTGTTTCTTTTGAAACAATAGTTTCAAATATTTTTTCTTTTATTAAACCTGCTCCTTCTGAAGTCGATGTTGTAATAAATGAATTTTCTTTATCTGATAAATTATCTACAACGCCCTCTACCAAAGTATCATTAGTTTCAATAATTTTTTCTATAGTTTCACCTATATTCTGTTCATCAGATTGATCAATCACATCAGATAAAAAAGTTGTATTATCATCTTTACTATTCTCAACAATAAAATTTATTTGTTGTTTCTTTTCTTCTTTAATGATCTCTTTGGCTGCTTCAATGTCAGTTGCATCTACAACACCATCATTATTTGCATCTTGGAGATTTCCATTGGCGAGTTTTTTTTCGAGTTGCTGTACTAATTCATTTTCATCTATTTTTGAAACTTTTACCAAAGTTTCATTTACTGATTTTAATTCTTCTTTTTCTTCATCAGACTGTTGCCTTGTAGCAATTTCTCTGGATTCACTTATCTCGACAACTTCTTCTGTAGATGTAAGATTGGTCTTTTGACCTTCCGATGTAATTTCAATTTCACCAACATCACCGAAGCTATCTTCGGCAAGTGCCACTTTTGATTTTCCATCAGTTTTAATTCCAACATTTATTCTTGTTCCTCTTACACCAAGTGACATATTGGACAAATCTACTAGCATTTTTCCGTTGTTATTTTTTGCAATTGAACCAGACTCTATAATTATTTCTCCTTTCCCAAGTGTTGATTTGAAAATATTTTTAGCACCTGATTTTTCAAATTCATTTATATTTATTGAAGTTAATTCTTTTAAAATTATTGTTGTATTGTCATCAAATTGAATAGTTGCTGAAGAATTTTCGCCAATTAATATTTCATCTTTAAGAAAAATTTTGTCAAAGACTGCTAGCTCTCTTTCATCACCTTCTTCTGTTATAGCTATAACATCTCCTGCTATTTCTGTAATTGAACCAATTTTAGTTCCTTCCGAAATTGCTATATTAAAAGGTAGTGCGGAAAGTAAAATTACTTTGATTAAAAATAGACAATAATTTAAAGTATTCTTTTTATGACTAATTTTCATTATTTAAAATTATTTAAGTATATAGCTATAGTATTAGTCATTTATAACATTATTACATTATTAGTTTTATTATTACCTTATAAAAACTTTAAATATAGTGCTTGGAAATTAACACCTTATGATTATAGCTTTTTAACAGGATATCCAAATAATTTAGAAAATTTGTCAATTCTGAATTCTACAAATAGAGATGAATTAAGAAAAATTTTAAATAAAAACATTTCAAAGAATATATTGAATGTTGATTTTTGGAATTATAAATTGAGAGTTGAAAATTACACAAAAAATCAAAGGAAAGATTTTGAAAGATCATTTTCAAATCTATTTCTTTTGACAAAAAACAGTAAAAATAAAAACTTTGATTTGCAAAAATATTTTGTTTCAAATTATAATTATTTTAGTAAGGAAAATATAAAAATTATTCTAGAAAACTTTAATTAGCTTTTTTTTAAATCTTTTTTTTGTTTTTCTAATTTCCTTTTTTCCTTTAGATCAATAAGTTCGGTATTTTCTAAGTTCAAAGCTAAACAAGTAATATCATCTCTTAATTTTTCTGAACCCCAATTTAATTCAGCAGCAACAGAATCTACTATATTTTTTGGAGTAATTTCTTTTATTTCATTTACTATTCTTTGTACTCCTTCAGCACCAAGTTCTTGACCATTTCTCAAATAACCTTCTGTAACTCCATCAGTATAAACTACAAATGTTTTATCATTTAAACTCATAGTTTTTGATTTAACCATTGATTCTGAAAAATATTTCATTATTCCAATTGGTGGTAAATCTGAGTTTATAAATTCAAAATTTTTATTCTTATCAAATATCATAATACTTTCATGTCCTGCGTTAATAAATGTTACATCACCTGATGCCAAATTCACTTTACCAAAAACAGCGGTAACAAACATTCCTTTAAATTTGGCTTCTACTAATTCGTTGTTTACCCCATAAACTACTTTTTCTAACGGAAACTTTAGATTAGTTAATGTTCTAAAAATAGATGATGCTTTTGCCATGTACATTCCAGCTTTAACACCTTTCCCGGATACATCGGCTAATGTAAAAAAATACTCATCTTTACTTATACTAACTACATCAAAATAATCTCCTGACACATCTCTAGCTGGAATATTTTTTGCATAAATAAAATTTTCATATGCTGAAATATCAGGAAATAAACTTTTTTGTACACCGCCAGCAAGTTCTCTTTCTTTTAAAAGTTTTGCTTCTTTTTGAAGATTTAAAAGAGCTAATTTACTTTCTTCTACGAATCTGAAGTAAAGTCCTGTCAATAAAGTAATTGCCAACATAAAAATTGGATAACTCATATCAATTAATTCAGCTCTAATCAGAAAAAAACCAAAACCTATTATTAATACAATTATTATACTTCCAAAAAATATTGCCAAACTAAATTTTGGTTTGATTTTTTGTGAAAGTATAAAAGTTACAGTTGCTATTAAAATAGATAATAATAGTTCAAATATATAAATTCGAGGATTTCTTGTTAAATAAGTATCTTCTGTAATATTTTCTACTACATTTGCATGCACCTCAACTCCTGGAATAGTAATTCCTAAAGGTATTTTGACTAAATCAAACAATCCTTGCGCAGATGCACCAATAAGAACATACTTGTCTTTAAAAAAAGATTCTTCAAAATCGCCTTCAAATACTTTTGCAGCTGATATATATTGACTTTTAATTGGTTTTTTATATCTGATCCACATAATTGCATTAGGATCTGATTTTATTTTGTATGGTCTAACGTTAATTTCTTTAATACCTGTTTCATCTAACATTACTATTAAATTTTTTTTTTTTGTTCCTGTTCTAATTAGCTCTAATCCTAAAGTAGGGAAAAGTTTTTCATTAAAACGTACGATTAATGGAAGAGAACGAATTATTCCATCTGATTGATCTAAAAAAGAAATTGAGCCTAAGCCCTTAACGTTTTTTTCTAACCTTTCTAGTGAACCTATGGAATAAGGAAAATTATATGTAAAATTTTTTGGATTACCACCTTTTGAAAAAAACTTAGCTTTAGGAATTCTATTGTAATTTCCATGAGAAGGGACATTACTTCCAAGGACAGCTAAAACTGTATTTGATTTACTTAATTGATTTTTAAATATTTCATCTGGATCTTTTAAATTCTGCAAGTCTTTAACATCTGATGGAATTATATTATATGCAGAAATAATTTCTTCGGGAGACTGCTTGTCTCTTTCAGCAAAAAAAACATCGAAAGCAATAGACTTTGGTTTATTTAATTCTACATTTTTAATTATTTTTGCAAATATAGTTCTGTTCCAAGGAAACTGACCAAATTTCCCTAAACTCTCTTCATTAATATCAATTATAACTACGTTAGAATGATTTTTTTTTAAAGGAAATATTTTTTGATATAAATCAAAACTTAAAAAAGATACTGATTTTACAAAACTTGGGTTGATGATTTTCAAGGATATTAATAAAATTAATATCGATAAAAAAATTAAATAATTTTTATATTTAAATAATAAAGATTTCACATTAGAGAACTTATATAGATTTAATTTAAAGTAAATAAAACTTGATTAAGTGTTAGCGTCTATTTGTTTTTAGATCTTTTATTTTTGGCCTTCTTTTTATTTTTAACTTGTTTTTTCTTCTGAACTTTTTTCTTTTTGGCTGTTTTCTTTTTAACTACCTTTTTCTTTTTAGGTGCTTTCTTCTTTACTACCTTTTTCTTTTTAGGAGCTTTCTTCTTTACTACCTTTTTTTTCTTAGGTGCTTTCTTCTTTACTGCCTTTTTCTTCTTAGAAGCTTTCTTTTTAACTGCTTTTTTCTTTTTAGTTGTCTTTTTCTTTTTTACTGCTTTTTTCTTTTTACCTTTTGTTTTTTTCTTAACAGCTTTTTTCTTTTTACCTTTTGTTTTTTTCTTAACAGCTTTTTTCTTTTTAACTTTTGATTTTTTCTTGACAGCTTTCTTCTCCTTATCTTTTTTATTTTCAGCTTTAGCTTTTTTCTTTTTAGCTAATTTTCTCTTTTCAGCTTTTTGTTCTTTATCCTTCTTTATGTTTCCCTTTATCAAAACTTTAATTTCCTCTTTATCTAGTCCTGCAGCTTTAAGATCTTTTCTGATCTGCTTTCTAATTTTCTTTTTTTCATCCTTAGAAGAGCCTTCTAATTTTGCTACTTTAAGAGCTTTCATTTTTTTCTTAAATTGTTTTAATTGTTTTTTTGTTATTTTCTTTGCTTGTCCTGGTGGCTTACCTTTTTTCATTGTCGAAACACTATAAGGATTACTTAATAAAGTTTTTCCTAATTTATTTCCCACGAGTACAGCTCCTGGTCTCAATCCAAGTGTGTTATTTTTACCTGGGCCAATAAGCAATGTGCTTGTTTGCTTTTGTTTTTTTGAAACTATTGTTTGGAATTCTGTACCTCTAGAACCTAATGTTCCTTCTGGAACCTCAACTGTCAAACTATCAGGATTCTTTTTGCTTATTAAACCTGATATAACTTTTAGACTCCCTTGTTTAACACTTGCTACAATCTTTCCATCATTTGTTTCAGGATCATAGATAAAAGTATCCATTACAACTTCTGAGTCTGAACCAATTGTAAAAGTTGATTGATCTAATAAAAGAATTTGTGTTCCAGAATTGTTTCCAGCAAATATTGTTTCGTTTAAATAAATTTTATCGCCAGTTTTTAATTCTCTCGTAGATGTTTTAATGGTACCTGAAACCGCACCTACAATACCAATCAATTGCTTTTCTATATTAACCTTTTCTTCTGAATATGTAGTTTCGAAGATTAATAAAAATCCAAATAGTATAGAAAAAAAATTTTTCATAAATTTTTACTATTATATTAATTTAATTTAAATGATCTAGAAAAACTTAAACCAAATGAGTCTACAATATAATCATAATTCAATATATTTGCGTCAGATATAATCTTTTCGTATGAAAAATTAATGAAAAAAACTCTATTTGGGTCTAATGATGGAAAAAAATCACCTAATGCTTTTGTTATCATAATATCAAAAGTATTTGTGTTATCAGACCTTATTCTATTTGAAGTAATACTTGTATCAACTTTTTTATAATCATTAAAACTTAAAGCGTTACCTACCGAAATATAAGCCCATGGAAAATTAAAATTTAATCTTAGATTTAAATCATAAGTTTCATAATCATTTCCAGCATCAACTTTTGCATCAGAGTCGCTGTATCCTAAGCCAATAGATGTTGAGATTAACTCATTAAAAATATAGTCATGACCAAGACTATAACTGTGCCCTATAGCATTAGTTTCATTTGCTATAAAATCTGATGTATTACTATTTCCTTTAGAATCTGAATAAGAATAACCATAACTAAATGAATGTCTTTCACCTAAAGAAAAATATCCACCAATACCAGACATAAATGAAAAACTGTCAGCATCATCTTGATAATCTGTTTTGCTTAACATCAGATAAGGACTTAAACTTTGATTACCAACTGTAGTGTCTAGTGCAAAAGTTAAACCATAACTTTCATAATCATCACTTGTTTCGAAATACTGTTCGGATTTTGTTTGAGATATATTTATCATAAAAGATGAGTCATCCCCAACAAGTCTTGTTGCTGTAAGACCAAAACTTCCAGATAAAGTTCTATCATGCTTGGCTGTATTAAATCCTACAATACTATCAGAACTACTCTTGGTTCTACTTTTAGATACATTGTTTACATTATCAGTATGAATGACTCCAGCTGATAACTCTGCATAAAAATTCCATAATTTTGGTTCTGACCTTCCTTTTAATTCATCTTCTATTTCTGTAACACTTTCTAAATCTTCAGAGCTAACATCTTTTCTTAATTTAATTTCATCAATTATACTAAATGCTTTTTGTGGAGCATCAGTTTGTACTAAAATTGAAAGTAAATATAATTTAATCTCTATATTTTCAGGATAGAGCATATTTAATCTTTCCAAAGTTGAAATGGTTTGTTTATGATTTCCCATTTTACCCTGTTGTTGTGCATATTTTAAATTTAGATCTAAATCATTTGGATTTTGTAAAATTTGCATATAGGTAATATTTTTATCCGCAGAATAAAGTTTAGTTGAGAAAAATATGATAATTATAACTTGATATAATATTTTTACTGTTTTATCCCAAAGTAGTTTTTTCATTTTAAATTAAAAATTTTAATGAATATATTATTTTATTTAAACAAAAAGTATCAAAATTTTTTTTAAAAACATACTATGTGATCAATATTTATTGGCCGTTTAATCCCAAATTTTTCTTCAACTTCATGTTGATGAATATGGTGGGAATGAACAAATACAGGTATTAATAAATTGTTATTTGTTTTTAAAGTATATATGAAATTTGTTCCTCTAAATTTTCTATCAACAACTTCTAATTTAAGATTACTTTTATCATCATGCTCTAAATCTTCTGGCTGTAATAATAATTTGACATTAGTTCCTTTTTTATAATGTTTTATAAAATTTCCTTTAATAGTTCCTAAATCTTTATTTTCTAAACTATCTTC
>MDSV01160358.1_pt1 | contig 24237 bp, 22 predicted proteins | sample 810851 | NCBI WGS metagenome assembly MDSV01 (sample SAMN05326640, study PRJNA326480) | marine metagenome | isolation source: seawater | place: Atlantic Ocean: North East | collected 2012 | reverse complement strand
GAATCTGTTGAAAAGATTTGTTCATATTTGGTCAACAAAAAACAACAGAACAAAAATGTTGACAAAGCTTTTAATTATGTTTGTGATAATTTTTCACAAGAAAAATTTAAAAGGAAAATACTTACTACAATTGAATAAAAATTTAAAAATAGCAATAATTGGAAGTAGAGGATATCCTTACGTTTATTCAGGATATGAAACCCTCGTTAAAGAACTTTCTGAAAGACTTGTAAAATCAGGTCATAAAGTAACTGTTTATTGTCATAAATCATTATTTAAAGAAAAACCTAAGGTTGTTAATGGAATTAAATTGGTATATACACCATCAATCGAGACTAAATTTCTCTCTCAGTTAGTAAATTCTTTTTTTTCTTTTGTGCATGTTTGCTTTACTAATGTTGATGTGTTGTTAGTTGTAAACTCAGCCAATGGACCTTTTGGAATTTTAACAAAAATCTTTGCTAAAAAAAGTTTTATCAATGTTGATGGATTAGAATGGCTTAGACCAAAGTGGAAAGGCTTAGGCTCCGTATATTTTTATTTTGCTTCTAAATTAGCAACAATTTTTTTTGATGAAATAATTACAGATTCATATGAAATGAATAAGATTTATAAAAACCTTTTTCAAAAAGATTCAACGATTATAGCATATGGCTCAACGATGACAAAGACAAAGGGAAATAAAGAGCTTAACAAATATGGAATTGAAAAGAATAGTTACTATTTAATAGTTGGAAGATTAATCCCTGACAATAATTCACATTTAATTTGTGAAGGGTATTTAACTTCAAGCTCAAATAAAAGCATTGTTATAGTTGGGGATGTGCCTTACAATGATAAATATGCTAAAAAGATAAAATCAAAGGCCAACAAAAAAATTATTTTTACTGGCTATATTAATTCTCAAGATAGCCTAACGGAGTTATATAAAAATTGTTTTGGCTATATACATGGACATGAATTTGGAGGAACAAACCCTACAATGATTAATGCACTTGATTTAAATTGTGAGATAATAGCCTTGGATACTATATTCAATAGGGAAATGTTGAAACAAAAAGAAGTAATTTTTTTTAAAAAAAATATAGAATCAATAGAAAGTTCAATTATAAAATTTGAAAAAAAAATAAATTTTTTAAAAAAAATAAATAAAGATTATACTTTACCAAATAATTATTTATGGGAAACAGTAACTAATAAATATATAGGATTATTTGAAAAGAGCGTTCAACCCAAAGTAAGTTAATTTAAAATTAAAATGAAAATTATTTAAATCTCTTCCATTGTGATAGTATGGTTCTATTAAGTCGTCAAGTTGCCATTGGTAATTCATACTTCTGATATATGTTAATGAACTGGAGATTACAAAATCATTAAATTTTCTATTAAAATTTAGTCCTATATTTAAGTCTTTCCAATATCTTCTATAATCATTAGCTGAATCAAAAGCTTCATAATAAAAATCATTATCATTATCTACTATTTCAAAAAATAAACCTATGTTTTTGTTACTATATATTTTACGTATTGAAATAAAATGTGAATTGCTTCCGGGACCTATAGAACTTCCAAGAACTTCACCTTTATTTGTGTAACCGTCATATACATAGCTATGTTCATACCAAGAACCAGCATTTCTTAAAAGCCTGCCAGCTGTTTGTTCCATTTGAGTCCACTCCCAACTAAATAAGTAATCATTATTTTTAATTTTAAAAATTTTTTGTAAGCCTAAAGTTACAGCTCGACTATGATCAGCATCAAGGATTAAATCTCTTAAATTTTGTTTAGAATCATTATGATGAAATTCAAAATATAATTCTGATCTAGAATCTTTCCAAACCCACCTTAAAAATATGCCTGCAGCTTGATTTGTTTGCTGCTCATAATTTTCAAATTTATCATTTCTTCTAAATAAATTTTTAAAAACTGGAAAATATGATGGGTTGCCCTCTAACCAAGGGTATCTGCCTTCAACTAATGCAGAGTACATTTGTACCCATCTTGAAAAACCAAAAGACAGGCCATCAATCCATTTTGGTGAATATGAAATTATTAAACCTTGAAGATATCTCCAGTCATCAGTTTCACCTCTTTGATTAATTTTTGGAACATATAATTTAGTTCCAGCATAAATATAATCTGCTCCTGGGGGAGTATATCCGGAATTTTCAAGCCTACCTGTAATAAATTGCCATTCTAAATTTCCTAAAAATGTTTCAATTGGTTTATTAGTATGGAATGTTATATGTTTAAATCCTTGAGCATGATTACTCATCATTATGCTATTTCTTATTGATGGTCCCCACCAAATATTTTCATTACTGACACCAAACGATAGCTTTTTCCAATTAATTTTAATGCTTGATTGTCCTAAAGTAGTTTTATTATGTCTTTTTTCCCCAAATCTTTCCGGCATATCAATATGATTCCATAATTTATATCTCTTTGCCCAAACTTCTGGATAATGTCCCTCCCACCATCCTTCAAATTTTTTGTTTTGACTATAATGATGTTCAGGCTTTAATTGAATAGATAATGGCCCCAATTTTATAAATAAACCTGGAGATATTATGTGTTGATATCCTCTGTTAGGAATCATTGTACCATTATTTCTATTATAAGGGTGATTTGAATTATATTCAATAAAATAATCTACTCCCAAATTTTTTATTAATAATGTTTCTTTCTTATTAGATATAATAGTTTGATATAAATCACTAAAGAGTGTTTCAGTACCTATAGGCCTTACATTTAATGAATAGTTATCTAGTTGATTACCATTAAGACTTGAGATTCTAAATTCATTATAAAAAAAATCATTGTTAGTATCTAAACTTTGACCATTTACCCCTAGGATAAAGAAAAAAGATATAATAATACCTCTCATTCGTATTTTATCAATCTAATCTTTAAGTTATCGATTGACCAGCTTTCGTCACACTTACTTTGAGTTACTCCATCTTTATCAATTGCATTAGGTTGATATAGTTCATCATAAAACCTAACTACAATATTATTCCCAGAACTTTTAAAACCTTTTTCAATTTGATAGAGAGTAGAGGGGCCTCCAAAAAAATTATTTTCACATTTAGGACTTAAGCCTGTTTGAAACATACCAGTTTTTGGATTGTTTTCAAAAGGGTATGATTCAGGAAATGATTGTCTTAAACAGTAATTAGGCCAACAAGGACTATTAGAAAATGTTGTTACAAATCTCTCTGTTGAGGGGTCTTTAAATAAATCCATATCAGGATTAAATTCCATTATCCATTTATCTGGTTTATCATTATCCATAAATCCATTAAAATTACCATCCCATGATCCATGGATATATAAATCAAAGGAAATAAAAACATAATCATGTTTACCAACATTATCTAGAAACAGAATAAAACCATCATTATTAAAATCTCCTAAAACTTTAGAATTATTAAATGTAGAAATACTACCTCCATCAATTTTATTTAGATTATTATTCTCAAAATCATTTTCATATACCAGTTCATTTCTTACCATTTCAGGATACGAGCATGTTATTAATGTTAACGACAATAAAACAATTATTCTTTTCATTAGTTACCAAAAATACATTTTTAGAATGTAATTAATATTTTTTTTTAATTATTGATACTAATAAAATGGTTAATTGTAATTTTTAGACCATCAATTAGATCAACTTTAGGTTCCCAATTTAATATTTTTTTAGCTAGACTTATATCTGGTCTTCTAACTTTAGGGTCATTTTCAGGCAATTTAGAATACACAATTTTTGATGAACATGGAACAATAGATTTAATTAAATCTAAAAGTTCATTTATGGAATATTCAGATGGGTTCCCAATATTTACTGGTTTTGAATAATTAGACAGCATTAACTTATATATTCCATTAACAGTGTCATCAATGTAGGTAAAAGAACGTGATTGTGTACCATCACCATAGACTGTGAAATTTTTATTGTTTAAAGCTTGATTAATAAAATTTGGAATTGCTCTACCATCAAAAGTTCTCATATTAGGCCCATAGGTATTAAAGATTCTTACAATTCTAGTTTCTAAACAATATTTATTTTTATAAGCCATTGTTAACGCTTCTAAATATCTTTTTGCTTCATCGTAAACACCTCTTGGCCCAATTGGATTAACATTACCAAAATAAGATTCCTTTTGTGGGTGAATTAGAGGGTCACCATAAACTTCAGATGTTGATGCAACTAAAATTATTGCATTTTTTTCAAGAGCAATATCAAGCATATTCTCAGTTCCTTTTGAGCCTATTTGTAATGTTTTTATTGGGTATTTTAAATAGTCTACTGGACTCGCAGGTGATGCAAAATGTAATACATAATCAATTTTTTCATTTAAATCAATTTTTTTGCATATGTCGTGATTGATAAATTTAAAATTAGGATTAGATTTAAATAAATTAATATTAACAATACTTCCAGTTAATAAATTATCAATTCCTATAACTTTATAATTTTTATTTAGAAGAAATTCACATAAATGAGAGCCTATAAATCCACAACAACCAGATAATAATATTTTTTTCAATAATTAGAATTTAATATAATAAAAGTAAGCTTTTTAAATAAAAATTATTAATTGTATTAACACATATTTGCCTTAAAATCTATATTTTTATAGATTGTAATTATTATATTAGCATCAGAAATTTTATTCTTAGATTATGGGATTTCTCGGCGAAGCCGTTAACTTAATTAACTCTATTGTAAGTATGAATTTCTTATATTCTCATAACTTTTAATCACTTCAATATAAAATTGATGTCTAAAAATAAAATTGGTGTTATTGGAAACGGCTTTGTTGGGGAAGCTATAGCTTTTACCTTTTCACCTATCGATGAAATTTGTATATATGATATAGATCCTCTTAAGTCAAATTGTTCAATAAATCAGGTTCACGACTGCGATTATGTTTTTGTTTGTGTTCCTACTCCAATGAATAAGAACGGGTCTCAAGATTTTGGCTACATTGAAGATGTTTTTAGTAATGCATCTGAGAAACCAATATATATAATTAAATCTACCATAATCCCTGGATCAACTGAATTATTATTAAATAACTACAGAAATTTAAAAATCATTTTCTCACCTGAATTTTTGACCGAGAGAAGAGCTAAACTAGATATGTTAACTCAGTCCAGAATTATATTAGGTGGAAATAAAATTTATGTGGACGATGTTGAAAAATTATTTTTAAAAAGATTTAAAAATAAAAATATTATTAAAACAGACTCAAAAACTGCTGAACTTATTAAGTATATGAATAATACTTTTTTTGCTACAAAAGTTAGTATTATGAATGAATTTAAATTAGTTTGCGATGCTATTGGTGCTAATTGGGTTGATGCTCTAAATGGTTTTTCATCAGATGGAAGAATTGGAGATAGCCATTTGAACGTTCCTGGTCATGATGGTAAACTTGGCTATGGTGGAACTTGTTTTCCAAAGGATGTTAGCTCATTTTTAAAGTTCGCAGAAAAATTAAATATCAAATTGAATTCAATCAAAGGAGGTTGGATTACAAATCTTGAAGTTAGATCTGAAAAAGACTGGGAAAAAAAGCAAGGCAGGTCTGTTAGCTTTAAAAAGTAAATATAAATTAGTACTTGCAATAAGATTAATTGTTTAATTAAATTAATATTTACATATAAAAAAATGGTCTTTATCTAGAATTATTATGAAGATTAATCTTAAAAGTAAAAAAATTTTAATAACAGGAGGAGCTGGATTTATAGGCTCTCATGTTGTTAGATATTTTGTAAATAAATATTCCAATTACCACATTTACAATTTAGATTTTCTTACCTATGCTGGGAATCTAGGTAATCTAAAAGATATAGAGAATAAAAATAATTATTCTTTTTTGTATGGAGATATAACAAATCAAAACTTCATTGATTCCATTTTTAATAAATATAATTTTGATTCAGTAATTCATTTAGCTGCCGAATCTCACGTAGATCGATCTATAGATGACCCTCTTGCTTTTGCCAAAACTAATATCATTGGAACTATGATAATTTTAAATGCCTTCAAAAAACTTTGGCAAAAAAATTGGCATGATAAGTGTTTTTATCATATAAGTACTGATGAAGTTTATGGGTCTTTGGGGGAAACAGGTTTATTTACCGAAACAACCTCTTATGATCCAAATTCACCATATTCAGCCTCAAAAGCAAGCTCTGATCATTTTGTTAGATCCTACGGCGAAACATATGGAATGCCTTTTTTAATTACCAATTGTTCCAATAACTACGGTTCATACCAATTCCCTGAAAAACTTATACCATTATTCATTAATAATATAATAAATAATGATCCATTACCGGTTTACGGAGATGGAAACTTTACCAGAGATTGGTTATATGTAGTTGACCACGCCAAAGCTATTGATTTGGTATTTCACAAAGGTAAAATCCATCAAACTTATAATATTGGAGGGTTTAATGAATGGAAAAATATAGATCTTATTAAACTACTTTGTGATCTTATGGATAAAAAATTGGTGAGAAAAACTGGCACTAGTCAAAAACTTATAAAATTTGTTAAAGACAGGCCAGGTCATGATTTTCGATACGCTATTGATGCTTCTAAGATAAAAAATGAATTAGGTTGGAGTCCATCTGTAACATTTGAGAAAGGGTTATCTGAAACAATCGATTGGTATTTACAAAATCAAGACTGGTTAAAAAATGTAACCTCAGGTTCCTATAAAAATTATTATAATAAACAATATGATTAGATAATGAGAGGAATTATTTTAGCAGGAGGTTCTGGAACTAGACTTTATCCAATTACTCTGGGAATATCTAAACAATTAATTCCTATTTACGATAAGCCTATGATATATTATCCATTGTCAGTGCTAATGAAGTCTGGTATTAAAGAAATTTTAATTATTTCTACTCCACAAGATTTACCAAATTATAAACTTTTACTCGGGAATGGCAGTAAACTAGGATTAAAAATTTCTTATAAAGAACAGCCTTCGCCTGATGGATTAGCTCAGGCTTTTATTTTAGGGGAAGATTTTATTGGTAATGAGGAAGTGTGTTTGGTGCTAGGTGATAACATATTTAATGGGCTTGGAATTTCAGAGCTTTTATTTAACTCTGTTAATAATGCAAAAAAAAATAATATGGCAACGGTGTTTGGATACTATGTTAGTGATCCTCAACGATATGGTGTCGTTGAATTTGATTCAATTGGCAATGCTCTTTCAATTGAAGAGAAACCATTAAAACCGAAAAGTAATTATGCTGTTGTCGGCTTGTATTTTTATCCAAACTCCGTAATAGAAATTGCAAAAAATATTAAACCAAGTCCTCGCGGTGAGTTAGAAATTACATCTATTAATCAAGAGTATTTAAATCGTGGTGAATTAAAAGTGGAATTAATGACTAGAGGTTTTGCATGGTTGGATACTGGTACTCACGAATCATTAATAGAAGCATCTAATTATATTAAAATGATTGAAAAAAGACAGGGTTTAAAAGTGGCATGTTTGGAAGAAATTGCCTTTAAAATGGGTTATATTTCTAAAAAAGATCTTTTAAATCTTGCTGAACCTTTAAAAAAGAATGGTTATGGTAAATATTTAATTCAACGTGCACAAGAATTATAATGAAGTTTACCAGATTAGAAATACCCGATCTTATTTTATGTGAACCCCAAGTTCTTGGTGATAAAAGAGGGTATTTTACTGAAGCTTTTCGACAAGACAGATTAGACGAATTTTTAGGATATAAAATAAAATTTTGTCAAGATAACGAGTCTAAATCTTCTCAGGGGGTTCTGAGAGGCCTACATTATCAACTGCCACCTTTCGCGCAAACGAAACTTGTTAGGGTTATTCAGGGCTCAGTTTTAGATGTTGCAGTGGATATTAGAAAAGGTTCTCCAAGTTTTGGGAAACATGTGGCTATTGAGTTGACATCCAATAACAAAAAACAACTTTTGATTCCTCAAGGATTTGCACATGGCTTTTTGGTTTTGAGTAAAGAGGCTATTTTTTCTTATAAAGTGGACAATTATTATAATAATGAAAGAGATAGAGGAATAGCTTTTGATGATCCTAAAATAAATATTGATTGGCGAATACAGAAAGATAAACTAAAATTATCTGCCAAAGACACTAAACAGCCTTCTTTGAAAAATGCTGAGCATTTTAAATACGAAATTAATTTAAATGTATAATATACTAGTTACTGGATCTAATGGTCAATTAGGTTCAGATATTAAACTTCTTTCAAAAAAATTTAAAAACTACAACTACTTTTATACAGATATAAATGATCTTGATATTAGTGATATTGAGTCTGTTCAAAAATTTGTTAGAAATCATAAGATTAATATTATTATTAATTGTGCTGCGTATACTAGTGTAGATAAGGCAGAAACTGAATTGGAACTTGCAAATAAAGTTAATCACATGGGTGTAAAGAATTTAGCTTTGGTTGCAAAAAAATATTTCTGTAAGCTTGTCCATATTTCAACCGACTACGTATTTGATGGCAAAAAAACAACTGCATATGCTGAGCATGATATGCCGAACCCACTTAGTGTTTATGGAAAAACAAAATTAGCTGGAGAGGAGTCTTTAAAAACTATAAATCCTAAAAATTGCATTATCATTAGAACGTCTTGGGTTTATAATAAAAATGGAAAAAACTTTGTAAATACAATGCTGAAACTTGGACAGGAGAAAGATGAAATAAGTGTTGTAGATGACCAATTTGGCTCACCTACCAATGCAATTGACTTAGCAGAAATTATTTTACAAATATTACCTTTAATTAATAATAAAAAGATATCAGTTTTTCACTACACTAATGATGGTTTCTGTAGCTGGGCAGATTTTGCAAAGGAAATATTTAAAATTTCAAATATTAATTGTTTAGTTAATAGAGTATCATCTTTAGATTATCCAACAGAAGCTAAAAGACCTCACTTTAGTGTCTTGGATAAATCTAAAATCAAAGAATTTTTTGATATTGAGATACCCAGTTGGGAACAAAGTTTAACTAAAATGTTAAAATCATAAATTTTTTAATTTTATGAATTTTATTTCAGTTCAAAGAAAACTTGAAAAAATAATTGTAGAAAGTGTTCTTAAATTTATTAATCCTAAAGGTATTATTCTTTATGGTGGATATGGAAGAAACGAAGGTAGTTGGGTAATTGGAAAGGATAAAAAGATAAAACCTTATAATGATTTCGATATTTTATTAGTTCTAGAAAATAACCTAAATAAAGACATAGTAAATCAAATAAAAAAAAATATCAAATCACATGTTTCAATTAGATGGATTGATATATCTCAAATCAAACCATTTAAGTTAGAAAAACTTAAAAATTCAATTTTTAATTATGATTTAAAATATGCTTCTAAAGTCTTGTATGGAGATAAAAAATTACAAAATATTATACCTGATTTTAAGTCTAGCAAAATACCACTGAAAGATATTGACATATTATTTAGAACTAGAATTTGGACTTTAGTTGGTTGTTTTTATGATAAAAGTTTTGATCAAATTTCAGGCTCACAATCAATGTTTTTTAGAAATCAAATGGCAAAAGCGGTTCTTGCTGGTGTAGATTCATGCCTAATATTGGAACAGCAGTATCATTATAGTTATAAAAAAAGGGTTAAACTTTTTCTAAATTTTAATAATTACAGTGAATATTTTGATTTAGTAAATTGGGCTTTGAATGAAAAGTTAAGACCTAAAGATACTATAATGAGCTCAAAGGAAGTTAAAAAAAATTATTTTTTGGTTGTTGATTTTTTTATTAAATGTTTTTTTAAAGGATTATCGAGATACTATAAAAAGAGAATAGATAATGATAGGGATATAGAAAAAATTTATTTATATAATCCAAAAAATTTTGTAATTAGGAAAATAAAAAACATACTAAATAAGTCAGGAGATAAAAATGCCTACATGACTGTAATACAATTTTTGTGTGTTATTTATCTTAGGAAAAAGAATGAAAAAACTTTGAACAGAATAAAGTATTTGTCAAAAAAAATTGGTGTTGTTGAGGAATCATTTGAAAAGTTAAGATTGAGAATATCAATGCTCAGATTATCTTAATTTTAGATTCTATCTATATAATATTAAATTATTTTTACATAAAAATTAACTTAGTAATTTAAAATAAATTAAATAAAATGAAAAAAATTTATATGGCTGGTTGTGGCGGAATGTTGGGCGAAGCGTTCTATCAACAGTTTAGAAAAGATTTTGAGTTAAAATGTACTGATAAAGATGTTAATGACTCTTGGTTATCCTTTTTAGATTTTAGAGATTTCAATGAGTATAGGAAGGATGTATTAAATTTTAAACCTGATTTTTTATTTCATATTGGAGCTTACACAGATCTAGAATTTTGTGAAACTGAAATTGAAGATACTTATGCAACTAATACTATTTCAGTAGAAAATGCTGTAAAAATTGCTAATGAGTTAAATATTCCATTATTGTATGTTAGTACAGCAGGTATTTTTGATGGAAAACTTGATAGTTATGATGATTGGGCTTTACCAAATCCATTGGGACACTATGCTAGAAGTAAATATGCAGGTGAACTTTTTGTAAAAGAAAATATATCTAAGCATTTGATCTGTAGAGCTGGATGGATGATGGGAGGAGGGCCTAAAAAGGATAAAAAGTTCATACAAAAATTAATGAAACAAATTAAAGAAGGTAAAGAAGAGTTATTTATAGTAAATGATAAGGATGGTACACCCACATATACTCATGATTTTGCCTTGAATGTAAAACTTTTGCTTCAAAAAGAATTTTGGGGCTTGTATAATATGGTATGTGGTGGACAAACAAGTAGATTGGAAGTTGCGAAAGAGTTAATTTATTTAATAGGGAAAACAGATAAAATAAAGCTTACGGAAGTTGATTCTGATTATTTCTCAAAAGAATACTTTGCTGAGCGCCCACCCAATGAACGTCTCGTTAATACAAAGTTAAATATAAGAGGAATTAATATTATGAGGGATTGGAAAGTTTCTTTGAAGGAATATTTGGAAAATTATTATACAGATTATTTAAAAAAATAATATAGATTATGGATTTGTCAATAATTATATGTTGCTACAGGGGGCAAGAAACTATTGAGGATTGTTTAACAAGCTTGTGTAATCAAAGTTATGATAGTAAGAGATATGAATTGATTATTGTTGATGATGATTCTATAGACAACAGCGGTTCTATAATAAATTCTTTTATTAAAAATAGAGTTGAAAACTACCCTAAAATTAAATACTTCAAAAAAGAAAACAAAGGATTGAGCGTAGCAAGGAATTTTGGTATTGATAAAGCAAATGCAAATTTGGTGTCATTTATAGACGAAGATGCGAAGGCTGATAAAAATTTTGTATTAAATATTATAAAAACGTTTAAATTAAATCCTAAAACTAATTGTATAGGTGGTAGAGTTGAACTTTGGAATAATGATAATTATTTTGCTAAAATTTATCATTATGGTTTCTTTAATTCAATGATGGATAATAATGCCATAATTGGTACAAATATGTCTTTTAGAAAAAGGTTTATTGAAAATATTGGTGGATTTGTTCCCCAGTTCAGTAAAAGAGGAGATGAGACAGCATTGTTTATTAAAGCTGGTAATAGTTTATCAAAGCTAATTTCAAACAATATTATAGTTTATCATACTCAACCTAACAATCAAAAAAATTTTTTTTCTGTTAGAAAACAAAATGGGTCAGTTGGTTATGAGGTAAACAGACTCTCATTGTCGTACGGTCATTCCCGTTTAATAATGTATATAAAATCATTATACCATCTATCTTTTGTAGTATTACCTATTATTATTTTTATTCTTTATTTATATAGTCAGATTCTTTTTCAAATATTTTTAGGTATATATACACTTATTTTTGTTGTGAGATTTTTTGTTTTAAAACATTTAATAAAACCTTTGAGATTTCTTCACAGGTCAGATTTAAAAAAATCTATTAAAGATTATTTTTTTCTAAGCTGGATTATTGTATATGGTGATTTTCAACAAGACATTGGTTATGTCAAGATGCTAATGTTTAATAAACATAGGTAAAAATTTAGTTTAAACTTATTTTGAATATTTCTGACCAATAATTTAACGAAATTATTAAGTTAAGTATTATGTATAATGAATATTTTTTTGTTTTGGATGCTTTGAGAGCTGATCATATTAAATATATGCCATGGCTAAAACAGAAAACAAAAGAGGGTATTTTTTGTGATAATTTCACCATTTCAGAGGGATTTTGTGAAAGAATAGAAATTTTCACTAATACCAAGCCATTAAATTTGGGTTTTTTAACGGGTATGAAACTAAGTCATAAAACTAGGTTTATATACCCTTATAAATGGTTAAATCCAAATATTGCAAAATTTTTGGCTTTATTTGAGATTAATAATTTTTTTACAAAAGTTATTAGAAGAATTTTATGGAAAATATGTCAAAATTTTTCAAATTTTCCTATTTATCCTCAGCGCATTCCTTTGAATATTTTACACAAAACTGCTATAACGGAAGATTCTATTAGTTTTGAAAGATTTAGTTTAAAAAATAAGAGAGGATTGCTTTATAAACTTAGAAAGAAAAGTTTTAAAATTGAGTGGGACTTATTTACATCATTACTTTCATCATCAAATATGAGCGATGAAACTAGAATGAAAAAATTATTATTTTTTAGGAATAAAACAAAACTATTTATACCTATATATATTGGTCTACCAGACAAAATAGGTCATAAATATGGTCCTCATTCATATGAACTGATTGATTCATTATTAGACCTTGATAAAAAAATTGAGAAAACTATTTCGGAACTTTTAAAATCTAATCCTAAGTCAGGAATTACAATAGTTGGAGATCATGGTATGGACTCTGTAAAATCATTAATAAATGTTGATAATATTTTAAATCAAATGGAGTTAGATACAGGATGTAAAAGATTCCAAGATTTTGATTTTTTTTTAGACTCAACGATTCTTAGAATTTGGTGGAAAAAAGATGATATTAATAAAAAAATATTTTTTGAATCTTTGAAAAGTAATAAAGAACTTAATAAAAATGGCTACTTTATTGGTTCTAAAGATTTGAAAGTAAATGAAGAATCTTTTGAGCAGTTAGCCGATTTGATTTGGTGGGCAAAAAAAGGGATTATGATTTCTCCAGACTTTTTTCATAATTCAAATGCTTTTTTAAAGGGCATGCATGGGTATTTGGAGAGAGATAACCCAAGTAGTGGATTTTGTCTAAGAATTAAAAATAATTTAAAAAAAGTAAAGTTGAAAAAGATAAATTCTGGATCAATTGATAAATTATTTTAAGTAGATAAATTTTATGGAGAAGGAAATTATACTTAATAAAGCTATTAAAGGTGGTGGGGTAGTTGGACTGTTTGTTGTTGGTCAGTATTTTATTGCAATCATTACTCAAATAGTTTTAGCAAGAATACTGGAGCCATCCAATTTTGGAATACTAGCTTTCGTATTAATGGTAACTTTCTTCTTTAACAATTTCGTAAATATACATGGAGACAAGTATATAGTTTATGAAAACTTTTTGACTAATGATAAAATTAATAATGTATTTACATTAGAACTTATTCTTGCGATTATTTTTTTTATAGTGGTAGTTGTACTTTCACCATATTTCATGCAGGTTTTAGAAAAATCAAATCAAACTAGTTTTATTCAATTTCTTTGTTTATCATTTTTTTATATTCCATTATCAAGGATACGTGCTTTACATGAAAGGGAACTATCTTTTTATAAGGCTAATTCTCCAATGTTTTTTGGACAATTACTTGGTGGGATTATAGGAATTGTTTTAGCACTTAACAATTATGGTATTTGGAGCCTACTTTGGTGGAAAGTAAGTATCCTATTTATCGAGATTATTATTCTTTGGTCTATTTCTTCTTACAGGCCTAAATTGTCAATAAATAAAGTTATTTGTAAAGAAATAATTAATTATGGTAAGCCTCTTTTACTAAGTTCTGTCTTAGTATACTTTGTGGGAAACTACGACTATGCTGTAGTTGATAGATTAACTAGTGTTGAACAGTTGGGATATTACTGGTTAGCTTTCCAGATTAGTCATTATTTCTTAAATGCTAGAACTGCAATTAACAAAGTAGTTTTTCCAGCTCTTTCAAGATTAAACGAAAAAAAAGATCGTTTTAAAGTATTTGAATTTATAACAAATCTCATGTCAATTATATATTTAATTCCTACAATAGTAGTATTGATTTTTGGAGATGAATTAATTGGTCTTATTTTTGGATATAAATGGTTGCCTGCTACTACATCTTTTAAAATATTTTTTGTTATCGTTCTAGTCAAGGCAATTGCAAGTAATGCAGGACCATTATTGCACTCTGAAGGAAATACTGTTGCAGATTTTAAACTATCTATCTTAAATGTAATTATGATAATTCCTATTGTTTATCTCTGCACATTATATGGTGGAATTGAAGGTGCTGCAATTGGAATTTTAATTGTAGGATTTATTTCTGTAGTTGTTGCTTATCATTTTTTTGTTAAGTCTATGACAGGACATGGTTTTTTATATTATCTGTGGAAACCACTCTTAATTGTTTTTTTATCTAGTTCATTTTTTTTCTTCACATTTGGTTTTTTCTATAAATTATTAATCTTATTTATTTTATTAACATTAATAATTATACTTTTTTTCTCAACTATTAAGGTTTCTTACAAATATTTATTTTCACAAGTTTTTAATTAAGATAAATGCATTTTATAATTTATTCAGGATCAGAAAATTTAAATTCACTTGGAGCGACTAAAAGCATAGATGTGATGTTGGTTAAACACCTCTTAAGAAATGGGTGTAATATTACATGGGTAGGTAGAGGAAACTTAAAAAATACACCATGTAAATATTATAATTTAGGATCAAATAAACTAGGAGAATTATTAAAAAAAATTATAAATAAGCTCAGACGTATTTTTTTTAATACAGACATACAACAAATATTATTTGAGGATTTTTTGTTATATGACAAACTTATGGCTAATAAAATTAATAAAGGAATTATTGAAGTGGATTCAAATACAATTTTTATTGGTAGAAACGGTATGTCGCTTAATTCATTTAAAGAAGTAAAAAATAAAGGGGGTACAACGATTTTACATTCTCAATGGATGCATCCATTCACTCAGGAAAAGTTATTAATTAAGGAGTTTAAAAGGATAGGTATTAAAAAAAAGCCTGTAATAACAGAAAGGATAAATAGACAAATTGAGGAGGCTGAACTTGTAGATATCATTTGGTGTATTTCAACATTGGTTTATGAATCATATTTATCTAATAAGTTTGATATTAATAAGTTGTTAAATTTATCATTAGGTGTTAATTATGAAAAATATAACACAGCAAGTAATAATTCAGTTAAATCTAATGATGAGTTTGTTATTCTTTTTGTTGGTAATGTTAATCCTGAAAAAGGTGTTTATGTTTTTTTAGAAGCACTTAAAAAAACCAATATCAAAAATATAAAAGTGATTTTCAATGGTGCAATTCCAAAATATTTTAAATCAATTTTCAATAAGAAGGTCAAAGAATTAAATGATAAAAATATAAACTTTGTTGTTAGTCCAGGTATTCCTCTTGAGAATTATGCTGCTGCATCAGTTTTTGTTTTACCATCAGTTCACGAGTCTTTTGGACTTGTTGTATTGGAAGCTATGGCTGCTAAACTTCCAGTTATTGTTTCAGATATGGTAGGAGCTAAAGATTGTCTTAGAGAGGGGGTTAATGGTTTTGTTTTTAAATCTGGAAATTCTGATCAACTTGCTCAAATTTTATGTAAGTTTTATAAAAATCCAATATTGATTGAGGAAATGGGTAGACAATCAAGTTTACTAGCTCAAAAGTTTGATTGGAATTTAATAGTTGTTGAATTATTAAGACTAATTAAATCTCAAAATAGATGATAAATTCAGTATCCATTTATAGTTTTGATAAACGTAAAGTCGTTTTCTATTCTTTTTTAATATTATATCTGATTTTTATTACTATAAATCTTAAAGATTTTATTGGGTTTAGCTCTATTGATGAGGAGATGTATACATCTTGGGACAGATCATATACTGAGGCTTCATCTGTTGGAATATTACCTGGTCATTTTATCTGGGGGTATTATATTTCTAATTTATATGTATATGGTACTTCAATACCTGTTTATGTTAGTGTTCTTTTCTTTTTTTACTGTTTTAAACAATATTATACTAAAACTAATTGCAGTAATATTCAAATGATATTGATGCTAACTCAACCTAGTGTCCTATTTTATTCACAAACATATTTGAGGGATGCTACATTAATGGCATTTATGATGTTTTTAATATCGCTATTATGTACTGTAAATCGTAATAAGGCATGGTATATAATCACATTTATTTGTCTGTCATTTCTTTTGGTTCTTAGACCATATGTTGGAATATTTATTATAATTTGTTTTGTTTTATCTACATCAAAATTAAGTAAGTTTAAATTATATAGGTTATTCCCTGTTTTATTTATTGCTGTAGGTTTAAGTATATATTTAAATCAAGAAATTTCGGATTTTTTTAAATATTTGGTTTTATCTTATGAATCAGGGATTAGTAATTTTGGCTTGGTTGGTTTTGAGAGATCAAACCTTGATAATTTAAGTGTAGCTTTAACTTTTTTGTTAAACTGGATTTTTTATTGGAATACATATACATTATTAACTATAGATTCTTTGTTAAAATTGATTTTTGTTTATGATTCAATTTTAATGTTGTTTTTTCTTGTAAGTATTTTATTCACTTTTAATAATAAAAAATTTATTTTTGACAGAGCATATCGATTTTGTTTATTTATGGTATTAAGTTCGTTAGTGTTAGCTTCCTTTGAATCAGGAAACGCAACTTCATTGAGGCACAAATTAGTTTTTGTTCCTTGTTTATACTATTTATTTTTTTCAGTTAAAAATTTTGTTATCAAAATTGAAAGTAATGAAGATAAAAAGTAAAGTTCTTATTTATGCTCCCAATATTCACACAGGTGGTGGAATTGAGTTATTGAAGCAGTTAATTAATGAATTTGATAGTCAATTTGAGTTAAACATTGATGTTCGATCCAAAAATATAGACGATTTGGAGTCAGTTAAAGTAAATTATATTAATCCAAATATTTTTTCTAGACTATTTGCTGAGTGGAAATTAAAAAAACAATCGTTCAAGTATGATGTCATTTTGTGTTTTAGTAATTTACCGCCATTATTAAAATTAGATTCAAGAGTAGTTTTATTTCTTCAAAATAAGTTATTAATAAGCAATAATTCTTCAAATGATTTTCCATTTTCTCAAAAATTAAGACTAATTATAAAGAGATTGTGGTTAAGGCTTTTTATTAAAAATGTAAATAGATATGTAGTTCAAACAGATCATATGAAAGAAGCTTTTTATAAATCTTTAGGTAAAAATAGTAAAGTTATGGTTTGTCCATTTTATGATTTTGTGAAACCCAATTATTCTATAGATAAAACATATGACTTCATTTATATAGCTTCAGGTGACCCTCACAAAAATCATAAAACATTAATAAATGCATGGGTTAGTCTAGCTAAAGAAAATTGTTATCCAATTTTAGCATTAACATTAGATACTAACAAATATAAATCTCTAATAGAGTGGTGTGATAAAATGAGAATTAAATATGGATTGAAAATTATAAATTTAGGATGGATAAAAAATAAAAATGAATTAATTAATTTGTATTTTCAATCAAGAGCAATGATATATCCCTCAAAAATTGAATCATTTTCTATTCCGTTAATTGAAGCGAATGAGTATAATATTCCAATTATAGCATCAGAGCTTGATTATGTTAGAGACGTTTGTAATCCAGTTGAAACTTTTAACCCAAATTCAGCTAAATCAATCTCTAGATCAGTAAAAAGATTTTTAGGCGTAAAACACGAATTGGTTAAAGTTAATAGTTCAAAAAACTTTTTAAATGAGGTTCTAAGTAATTTTAAATACTAAGCCTTAGCATTAAGAATACAATTTAAAAGATTTAAATATGAAAAATGAAATCATAAAAAATAAAAAATTACTTATAACTGGTGGTACTGGATCATTTGGAAATGCTGTTTTAAATCGTTTTTTAGACACCAAACATTTTTCTGAAATAAGAATTTTTTCTAGAGATGAAAAGAAGCAAGATGACATGAGAAACTTATATAAAAATAAAAAAATTAAGTTTTATATAGGTGATGTAAGAGACTATAGTAGTTTGGAAAAAGCAATGAAAGGAATTGATTATGTTTTTCATGCAGCTGCGTTAAAACAAGTTCCATCATGTGAATTTTTTCCTCTTGAGGCTACAAAAACTAATGTTTTGGGAACTCAAAATGTCATAGACGCTGCTGAATTTAATAATGTTTCTAAAGTTATATGTTTAAGCACTGATAAAGCTGCATATCCTATTAATGCAATGGGAATATCAAAAGCCTTAATGGAAAAGGTTGCTATTGCAGCCTCTCGTAATTGTATAAATACAACTGTTTGTCTAACTCGTTATGGTAATGTTATGGCATCAAGAGGCTCAGTAATTCCATTATTCATTGATCAAATTAAGAATAAAGAAAGCATAACTATTACAAATCCAAAAATGACACGTTTTTTAATGTCACTTGATGAAGCAGTTGAGTTGGTATTGTTTGCTTTTGAAAATGGAAATTCAGGTGATTTATTTGTAAATAAGGCACCTGCAGCCACAATTGGTGATATGGCAAAAGCTCTAAAAGAAATATTTAATGTTGAAAATAAAATTAAAATTATTGGGACTAGGCATGGTGAAAAGCTTTATGAAACACTATGTACCAGAGAAGAAATGAACAAGGCTCAGGATATGGGAAATTTTTATAGAATACCCTCAGACAATAGAGATTTGAATTATGCTAAATATTTTTCAAAAGGAGTTGAGGAACCTTCAAACTTACAAGATTATAATTCACATAACACTGAACAATGTGATATAAAAAAAATTAAATCTTTACTAAATAAATTACCATTGATTCAAAATGAATTAGAAATTTTCTAATTTATTTTTTATGTAATTTATAAATGATTATTATGAAAATAGTAGTGTTAGGAATATCTGGATTAATTGGAAGTCATATTTTCAAAGAATTCTCAAAAAATTTTAATACAATTGGAACTTTGAGAAAATCTATTGGCAACTATGAAGGTGTAAGTTTATTCAAAAATGATAATGTAATCGATAATGTTGATGTTTTAAATTTTGAAAATCTTTCTAATATTTTGATTAAAGCTAAACCTTATTATATAATTAATTGTGTAGGGATTACTAAAAGAAAGATTAATAATAATATTTCAAAAGCAATTGAAGTAAACTCAGTTTTCCCACACAAATTAGCTGATTGGGCTATTAAGAATAATTCAAGATTAATTCACTTTAGCACAGATTGTGTTTACAATGGATTTGAAGGGAACTATAATGAAAAAAGTCCAACAAACGCATTGGATATATATGGAAAAACAAAAGCCTTAGGTGAAATAGATTATAAAAATTGTCTAACAATAAGATCATCATTTATTGGTACAGAGTTATTTGATAAAACAGAATTATTAGAGTGGGTGCTTTCTAATAACAGAAAAAAAATTAAAGGATTTAAAAAAACAATGTATTCAGGTGTTTCGACATTGTTTTTAACTAAATTTATTATGAGAATAGTAAGTGAAAGAATTCAAATTAATGGTCTTTATAATTTAGCACCAAAAATTCCTATTTCTAAGTATGATCTTATTTGCCTTATTAAAAAAGAATTTAATTTAAATTTAGAAATTGAGCCTGAGAATGAAACAATTCATAATCCAACTCTTGATGGATCAAAATTAAGATCAATTGTAGATATAAAAATTCCTTCTTGGGATATTATGTTAAAAAATTTATCACTTTATAAAATTTAAGAAAATGAAAATAATGACTATAGTTGGTACCAGACCAGAAATTATAAAAATGAGCAGATTAGTATCAGAAATAGAAAAATATTGCGATCATATATTGGTTCATACTGGCCAAAATTACGATTATGAACTAAATCAAATATTTTTTGAAAATTTAGGGGTTAATAAACCTAATTACTTTTTAAATGTTGCAGGAAAAAATGTTGCAGAAACTATTGGCAATATCATCTCAAAATCTGATGATGTATTTGAAAAAGAGAAGCCAGACGCCGTTCTTCTTTATGGAGATACAAACAGTTGTTTGGCTGTAATTTCTGCTAAAAGAAGAAAAATTCCAACTTTTCATTTTGAAGCAGGTAATAGGTGTTTTGATGAAAGAGTTCCTGAAGAACTAAATAGAAAGGTTTTGGACCATCTAAGTGATATAAATTTTCCTTTAACTGAACATGCAAGAAGATATTTAATTTCTGAGGGTATAAAGCCAGAAACAATAATGAAACCAGGATCTCCCATGAAGGAAATTTTACATTATCATGAAAAAGAAATTGAAGAATCCAAAGTATTAAAGGAATTAGATTTAAATCCTAATAAATTTTTTATTGTAAGTGCTCATCGTGAAGAAAATGTTGATTCTAAAGAAAATCTAAATGACTTATTAAACTCATTAAATGCTATTGTTGAAAAATATGATTTTCCAGTTATTGTATCAACTCATCCTAGAACTAAAAAACAAATTGAATTATTAAGCAGAAATGATTTAAATAAAAAAATAAATTTTTTAAAACCCTTAGGTTTTTTTGATTATAATAAAATGCAAAAAAATGCATTTTGTGTTATATCTGATAGTGGAACAATTACAGAAGAGTCCTCTATTTTAAATTTTCCTGCAATTACAATTAGACAAACTCATGAAAGACCAGAGGGTATGGATGAGGGTATTTTAATAATGACTGGTCTCAAATCTGAAAGAATACTCCAATCAATCGAAATTGTAACAAAACAATTTTTGTATAAAGAACAAAGAAAAATAGTATTTGACTATGATGTTGATAATTTTTCAGTAAAAGTCTTAAAAATCATTGTTAGTTACATCGATTATGTTAATAGAAATGTATGGAAAAAAAACATCTAGTTTTTTTTTATTGAAGTTATGAGAGTTTTAATAGTTTCTCAATATTTTTGGCCAGAAAATTTTAAAATCAATGATGTTGTTAATGGGCTAAATGATAGAGGCTTAGAAGTTTCTGTTTTAACAGGAAAACCTAATTATCCAAGTGGAAAGTTTTTTAAAAACTATTCATTTTTTAGAAATAGTCATGAAATATATAATGGAATCAAGATATATAGATCACCACTTCTTCCTAGATCAAATGGTTCAGGATTTAGACTTTTTTTAAATTATTTGTCTTTCGCTTTTTTTGCTTCAATTAGATTAATATTTATAAATAAAAAATTTGATAAAATTTTGGTTTATGAACCATCTCCAATAACAGTTGGTATCCCGGCTATCGTAGCTAAATATAGATTTAATTCTCCAATTTATTTTTGGGTTCAAGATCTATGGCCAGAAAGTATAACTGATGCTGGCGGTATTAAAAACAAAAAATTAATAGATTTAGTTAATAAACTAACAATTGTTATTTATAAAAACTGTAAAAAAATTTTAGTTCAATCAAAAGCCTTTATCCCTTACATTTTAGAACAAAAAGTTAGTAAACATAAATTAATATATTTTCCAAATTCAACAGAAAATTTTTATAGGCCAACTAATAAGAATAATATTTATAAAAAATTAATGCCTAATGGTTTTAAAATTATTTTTGCTGGAAATATAGGGGAAGCTCAAAGTTTTGAAACTATAATTAATTCTGCTTTATATCTAAAAGAAAAAAAGATAAAAATTAATTGGATTATTATTGGTGATGGTAGACAAAAAAATAATATTAAAATGAAAATTAAAAATCTAGATTTAGATAATACATTTCATTTCCTAGGTTCTTACCCAACAAATCAGATGCCTCTTTTTTTTAGTCATGCTGATGCTTTACTAGTAACATTAAAAAAGAGTAAAATTTTTTCTTTAACAATACCAAATAAAATCCAATCATATATGGCTTGTTCTAAACCAATAATTGCAAGTTTAGATGGAGAAGGCAGTAGGGTTATTTCTGATTCAAATTGTGGCTTTGCCTCGCCTTCTGAAGATCATATTTCAATGTCAGAATCAATAATCAAGCTCATGAAATTGTCTAAGAAAGAGAGAGAAACTATGGGGAATAATGGTAGAATTTATTTTGAAAAAGAATTTGAAAGAGAAAAACAACTTGACAAACTAATAGCTATCCTAGATGAATAATTCAATTACAATAACTGGTGCTACAGGTTTTGTAGGAAAAAATTTAAAACAATATCTATTTAAAAATTTTGAAATCAATGACCTAAGTATAAGATATATAAAGAATCAATCATTTGAATTTAAGTCAAAAAGTATTATACATTTAGCAGGTATTGCTCATGATTTGAAAGGTAATTATAAATATGAAGATTATCATAAATCTAACTTTGAATTAACTAAGCAGGTTTTTGATAGTTTTCTTTTATCAAATGCTGAGAAATTTATTTTTTTGAGCTCTGTAAAAGCTGTTTCAGATTCTGTTAAAAATGAACTAATTGAATCGATAAACCCCGAACCTAAAACTTACTATGGTAAATCAAAGTTGTTAGCTGAAAAATATATTCTTAGTAAAAAACTTCCGTTCAACAAAAAAGTATATATACTCAGACCTTGTATGATTCATGGCCCACATAACAAAGGAAATCTGAATTTATTATTCAAATTGTGTAGATTAGGAATGCCTTGGCCATTGGGGCTATATGAAAATGAACGCTCATATTGTTTTATTATGAATTTTTGTTTTATAATTAATAAATTATTAACAAGTAAAAATATAGTTTCAGGTGTATATAATATTTCTGATGATAAAACAATTTCAACAAATGCCTTAATCATTTTAATATTTAAAATTTTAAATAAAAAATCAAGAATTATAAAAGTACCTAAAATTATAATTAACATTTTTGTGTTCTTTGGTGATCTTTTTAAGTTTCCATTCAATTCGGAAAGCTTAAAAAAATTAACAGAATCTTACATAGTTTCTAATAAAAAAATTAAAGAAAACTTATCTATAGAAAAAATGCCTGTGAGTTTAGAGGAAGGTTTGAGAATTACTTTAAACAATTTTAAAGATTTATGAATCTTAATAGATTAATCGCTTTTTTTTTAATTATTGCTTTGAGCCCACTATTCTTAATTATTTCAATTTTAATTTTTTTTGAAGATGGATTCCCTATTTTCTTTAGACAAAAGAGAGTTGGATTAAATTTGGCATTTTTCGAAATATATAAATTTAGAACAATGAAAAAATCAACACCTAATACTGCAACTAATTTGTTAGTTAATCCTAATACTTATATTATTAAAAAAATTCAATTTTTAAGATTCATGAGTCTTGATGAGCTTCCAAATTTGATAAATATTGCTCAAGGACAAATGAATTTTGTAGGACCTAGACCTGCTCTATACAATCAGGATGATTTAATAAGTTTGAGAGTTTCTTATGGTATTCACTTATTGAAGCCTGGTATAACAGGCTTGGCTCAGATTAATGGAAGGGACAATTTAACCACGAATCACAAAGTCAAATTAGAATATGAATATTTAAAAAATAGGAGTTTACTCTTAGATATAAAAATAATTGTATTAACCATATTTTCATTAATTTTTAAAAAAAATAAAGTAATACATTAGTATAAAATCTTCATGATATGAATTTAATTTATTAAGCTTATACAATTATGGAATTAAACTTTAAATACAATAGTCTTGATTTTGGTATTGATATAAAATCTCATCTAAATCATATAAATGTATCTACTGTTTTAATTATTGGTGGAGCAGGAAGTATAGGTAGTAACTATATTAAACAAATATTAACCCTATCTCCCAAAAAAATTGTTGTGGTAGATACTAATGAAAATGGCTTGACTGAATTAACAAGAGATTTAAGAAGTTCAAAAAATTTGGATTACAATCCATTATATATTACCTACCCAGTAAATTTGTTGAGTGATACATTTAATAAAATATACAATTCTGATAAATGGGATGTAGTGGCTAACTTTTCTGCTCACAAGCAT
>MDSV01047527.1_pt1 | contig 24237 bp, 35 predicted proteins | sample 810851 | NCBI WGS metagenome assembly MDSV01 (sample SAMN05326640, study PRJNA326480) | marine metagenome | isolation source: seawater | place: Atlantic Ocean: North East | collected 2012 | reverse complement strand
TTCTGCTTGGGATAATCCGTACTTAGATTTGATAAAGTATCTGATTACTCTCCAATATTTTAAGTAATCAAGCATTCGATTTAATTTAATATCTTTGTAGCAAAGATACGTTTATTATGTCAGACGAGAAAAAAACCAAAAGACCTAACGAGCAAAAGGATGAGAATAAGTATAAGTCGGGTTCAGCTAATAGTGACAAAACTAAAGCTGACTTAGATGCTATTGCTTTTAAAAATTCTACTGCTAAAAAGTTAATGGAGTTGCAAAAGAAAAAAAAGAATACAACTACTCCTGACCCTAATAAAAAAAAGAAACCAAAGAAAACAACAGGCTCTAGAACTTTAGCTTTTGGAAAAACTGTTCTTGGTCAAAGACGTAGGAAACAAAGAAGAAAGAAAAAAAATAACAGATTATCATAATGAGTTTATTAAGTAAAGGTAGTGCACATAGAAAAAAAGAAATCTTTGAAAGACAAGAGTTTCCTATTAAGTCAGGTAGATTTAAAGGTTTAGACGAACAAGAATATAAAGATGAAATAAGAAGACTTCGTAAAAACAAAAAGGAACGAGACGAAAAGAAGAAAAAGCAAAATGGCTAGAAGAGCAAACGTAGCTACTTATACAAAGAAAAAAAGAAAGTCACACGCACACAATAAGAATGCGAGTAAAGGACAAGTAAAGTATAAGAAAAAATATAGAGGTCAAGGAAGATGAGTAAATTAAAAAAAAGAAATAAAATTTGTGCTAAAGGTATAGCTTGGGCAAAAAGAACTTTTGATAAGTATCCTTCTGCTTATGCTAATATGGCAGCAAGTAAGTATTGTAAAGACCCAAACTATGCAAAGGGTTCAAAAGGAAAAAAGAAATAAAAATTAGAAAATATGCCAACAGTAAAATATAGTTGTCCTGATTCAGGAAAAATGAAAACAAAAAGCTTTCCATATAACGCAGTAGGAAAAGCACAAGCAACAGAGTTTGCTAAAACTATGGGTGGTTCTTTAAAGAATAATCCAAATAAAAAGAAAACCGAAATGGGTTATTAATGGGTGAGTTAAAAAAATGGAGAGAACAAAAATGGGTAAGGATTGGAACAGATGGTTCAATCTTAGGTGCTTGTGGTACGAGTAAAAATAAAAAAAACCCTGACCGTTGTTTACCATTAGCTAAAGCTAAATCATTAACTAAGTCTGAAAGAGCAGCTACTGCTAGAAAGAAAAAAAGAGAAGGAGGATTCTCTAAACAATTCGTATCTAATACAAAAAAAGCAAAGGTTAGAAACGCATAGTGGAAGTAGTAAAAGAAAATAAAAGAGACGAATCTTGGTATGTAGACCAATATAATAGAAATCGTTTACCTGAAGATTGGATAAAATCTTATAAAGAGATTGTTAGACTAATTGAATTAAAACGTCTAATGGAATCATTAAATAAAAGAGATGGCAGTAAGTAAAAAAAATATGAAGTGTAATGTGGTTAGACCAAGTACACGACCCGGAAAAAAGAAAATGGTTAAGGCTTGTGAGAATGGAAAAGAAAAGCTAATTCATTTTGGTGCAAAGGGTTACGGTCATAATTACTCTTCTGCTGCAAGAAAATCTTTTAAGGCTAGACATAAATGTGGAACTGCAAAATCTAAGTTGACTGCAAGGTATTGGAGTTGTAAAAAATTGTGGGCAGGTAAGGGTGGTTCAACAAAATCGTCACCAAAAAATAGGCAAGGAAAATATTAGTATATTTGTAGAATAAATAATTTTTAAAAATATTTCAAAATGAAACAAGGATATAACGCAAGACTCGATGAGTCTTTAGGTATGAGAAACGGTAAGAAGTCTCAGTCTTTAAAATCTCGAAGAGATGAATCAAAAGGAATGGAAAAAGCAATGGGTAAAAAAGCTTATTCAGGAAATAAGTCTTCTGCTCAAGGACCTTACCATAGTATGAACATAAAAGTTCACAAGCATTAATAATGGATGCAAAAAAATTAAAACAAATTTCAAGTGAGTTGAAGAAAGCTTCAGCAATGCATAAAGGTCAAGCTGCAAAGATTGACAGAATGCTTAAATCACTGAAACCCAAAAAGAAAAAATAAATGGGAAAGCTATTAGTAAAACTAGGAATGTGGATGCAAAAAGCGTGGTGCAAACTATGTTGTAAATGGAATTGGTTAATTTCAAAATTAATCATAGATGTAAATGAATGTCCTGTGGCTCAATGTATGTGTAAAAAATGAAAGCAGAATACAAATCGAAATCAAAAGGATTAGGCTCTTCTATAGAACAATTTACTAAAGCAACAGGCATTAAGAGAATTGTAGATACAGTTTCTAGAGCAACAGGAAAAGACTGTGGTTGTGGAAAGCGTAGAGACTTTTTAGACAACCCTGACTTTTTAGTAAATAAAGTATTATATAATAATAAAGAGAAATAGATATGAGTTATCAAAAATTACAAGGATATATAGCAGTTGACGTTTTTAGGTCTGACAATGCTAATGTACCATTTCCTAATATAGCAGCAGAAGGAGCAGCAACAAGCACTTCGGGTTCTAAACTTGTAGACAGTAATGCAGGTTTTGTTAAAGTAGGAATAAAAGAAGGAGATATAGTTTATGACACAACAAATAGAGCATCAGCAACTGTCATCGAAGTTATAGATGATAATACCCTTATGCTTAATGTTGCAATAATGGTAAGTGGTGACACCTACATTATATATGTAGCTAATCCTGCTAGTGGTGCAGATGATGCAAACAATGGATGTGTATTGTATGTAGGTGAGACAGGAGATTTAAAAGTAACAACAATCGGTGGTTCAACAATAACATTTAAGGCAATGCCTGTTGGGTTTGTTCCTGTTCAAGTTAAAAAAGTTTGGGCAACAGACACTACTGCAAAAGACATAATAGCATTATGGTAACATTAGGAATCGCAATATCAATAAGAATATGAAAAATTATTATACAACTACAAGTACGTTAGGAGACAATATCGAAATTATTTATGAATATATAAAAAATGAATAATTGGATGTCAGACATAAAACTATACTTACTTAATGTAAGTGCTCTCGCAATTTCTTTCTCGCAAATCGAAATGATACTAAAAATTCTTCTACTCCTAGTTTCTATTATATATACGGGGTATAAGTTTTGGTTATTGCAGCAGAAAGGCAAAGATGAAAATTGAAAAATTAATAGTACACTGTTCAGCAACTAGAGAAGGACAACACATTACGGTTGATACTATTAGAGATTGGCACGTTAACGGAAGAGGATGGAGAGATGTGGGATACCACTATATCGTCTATCTAGACGGTTCAATACATAAAGGAAGAAAAGATAATGTTCCCGGTGCTCATTGTAGACAATACAATAAAAGCAGTTTGGGAATTTGTTATATTGGAGGGGTAGAGTCTGACGGAAAAACACCTAAAGACACTAGAACAGAAGCACAAAAAGAAAGCTTAGAAGCTTTGTTGCTTACATTAAAAGCTACTCACACCGATAGCATAGTTCACGGACATAGAGACTTTGCAAATAAAGCTTGTCCAAGTTTTGATGCTACAGAAGAATATTGTTATATAAGCGAAAAAGAATATGAAAAAAATAGTTGAATGGTTCGGAGGAAGTGTAGTAAAAGATATAATGGGTGGACTAGACAAACTCTTTACATCTAAAGAAGAAAAAATGATAGCAGAAAATGCTATCAAACAAATCTTAATTCAAAAAGAATTAGAGTTGCAGAAAATGCAAACTGAAATCATAGTTACAGAAGCAAAAGGTAATTGGCTTCAAAGAAGTTGGAGACCAATATTAATGTTAGCTTTTGGTTTTATAGTTATCTATGTAAAATTTATTGCACCTTTATTTGATTTAAGAATACCTGAACTAGAAAATGAATTTTGGAACTTATTACAATTAGGTATAGGTGGTTATGTTATTGGAAGAACAGGTGAAAAAATGATGAAGTCATATAGTGACTCCAAAAAATAATCCTGAAATAAAATCCTTACCTTTGTAAAAAACTTCTGATGTCCAAAATAAAGTTATATCCACTAGATGTTAATATCACAGGAAGCGATAAATTATTAGGAACAGACTCCGGAACGGGTCGTACTAAAAATTTCTCCTTGCAAGATGTTATAGACTTTTTAAATAAGTCGGCAGCTATTGATTCACAAACTTTAAGATATGTTTTTCAAGTTCCAACATCAGCAGACCCTAGAAAACAGGGTTCTTTATCATTTAGTCCTAACCAAGGAGACACAGTTCCGTTCAGCACTTTAACAGGATTTTTATTAAGTGCATATTCATTAAAATATGTAAGCCAACCTAAAGCAGGAGATATATCTTCATTCTATTCAGCATTAGTTGGTTCTATAGTTTTACTTACTAATGTACACGACATAAGTAAGTTTGCAGTATTTAATTGGGATAGTTCTGTACAAAATCCAACTGAAACTAGCTTTTATAATATTGGACTATCAATAATTGCCTCAAGTGGCAGCTTTGAAAAGGATGAAGAATATTTTATATCTTTGTTACAATATAATCCATCGGCAACAGGAGGAGATAAAACATTTGTTTTTTCACAAGGAGTTCCTGCTTTTCAATGGGATATAACACATAACTTAGATAAGTTCCCCTCAGTAAGTGTGGTGAACTCATTAAAGGAAACAGTTTTTGGAAGGGTGGATTATATTAATAAAAATAGATTAACAGTTACTTTTGCTAATAAGTTTTCGGGAGAAGCTTATTGCAATTAAATAAAAAAAAGAAATTATGGCAATAAAATTTTTAGATGCAATAGACTTAAATGGTTTAGAGATAACCAATGTACTATTGCAAAATGTTACCGGAACACCCGGTTCAAATTTAGGAGGTGGACAAATCGTTTATGACGATGCTGCCGGTACAATAAAATATTATGATGATGTTAGTAATGCTTGGGTTGAATTAGATGGCTCAGGTAATATTGATTCTATTAGTGCAGGAGACGGTATTAAAATAACCGGAACAAGTGCAGTAACAGTTGCAATAGAATATGGTTCTGCATCTAACGCTATACTTAAAGCTAAAAATGCTGCAGGTGCTACTGTAGCAGCAACAGATAAAATTTGGTACTCTGATGTTTCATCCAATGATATACAGTATGCTAATGTTGAAGACTTGCCATTCTCCAATAATTCAGGTACTGTTACTTCAGTAGGTACAAGTAACTCTACATTTATTTCAGGTTCAGGTGGACCAATTACAGTTTCAGGAAACTTATCTTATAGTCTTTCTGCAACAGGAACTCCTAGTGCAACTACATATTTAAGAGGTGATAACTCTTGGGCAACTATCCCTGCAGGATTCTCAGGATTCTCTTTTACTGATGGTAAATCACCTTTCTCAGTTTCTTCAGGACAAACTGTTACTCTTACATCATCTACATTAACTTGGGATACAAGCACTGCAAGAACGATTGATATTGAAATGCCTCCTTCAGGTGTTAGTGCAGGTTCATATACCTCAGCTAATATTACTGTAGATGCTCAAGGTAGAGTAACTGCAGCGAGTACGGGTGGTTCAGGAACAATGACATCTTTTGATGTTAATTCAGATAGTGGTACTAAACAAACTATAACAAACGGTGAAACACTAATTATTAGTGGTGGTACTGCATTATCAGGTGTTGTAGGTGCTACTGATAAAGTAACTATAAATCACGACAGTTACGGAACTGCAGGTACTTATAATTATCCTTCACAAGTAATCACAAATGCTCAGGGTCACGTTACCTCAATTACTGCAGGTAGTGCTCCGGGTACAATGAGTAGCTTTACTCTTACTGCTGATTCAGGAACTAATCAAACAATTTCTAATGGAAACACATTAGACATTTCAGGAAGTAAAGGTATTGACACATCGGTAGGTGCTACTGATACAGTAACTATTAATCTTGATTTATGTGAACTAGATGAGGAAGATGCAATAGCATCAACAGATTATTTAATTGGATGTGTTAGTGGTTCTAATGCAAAAGTACAAGTAAAATCTATTACTCTAAATGAGTTTGCAAAACCAACAGGTGATTTAGATTTAAACAGTAATCAGATAAAGTCGTTAGCAGCACCAACTGCAAGTACAGATGCAGCTAACAAAAACTATGTAGACACTACGTTTGCAGGTTCAGGAGCATTAATCTATCAAGGTGGATATGATGCAACAACTGCAGCACCAACAGGTACTTCAATTAAGAAAGGATTTACTTATGCAGTAACCGTAGCAGGTACAGGAAGTCCTGCAGGATTCTGGAGTCCTACACTAGAGGTTGGTGATTTAATTATTGCACAACAAGACAATCCTGTAAATGCAGGTGATTGGACAGAGATTAACAAGAACATTGATGTTGCAACTGCAACAGTTCAGGGTATTGCTAATTTCCCAACTGCAGGTGGATTAAGTGTTTCATCAGGAGCAGTAAGCTTACCTGCAGTAGGTAGTGCAGCAACAAAAGGTGGAGCAGCTAAATCACTAGAAATAACTACTGATGCTAAAGGTAGGGTAACAACAGTAAAAGAAAATGCTATTGCAATTGCAGCATCACAAGTTACTAATTTCTGTACTGAGGTTCACAGTTGTGTTTCTTCTACAAGTAGACAACAAACAGGAACTATTGGTGGTGCAACAAGTATGACGATAAGTCACAGTTTAAATACTAGAAATGTAATGGTTCAGATATACTCTAATGCATCTCCGTATGATACGGTTGAATGTAAAGTTGAAAGAACAAGTGTATCTCAAATAACAGTTAAAGTAGCTAAAACTCCTGCATCTAATGCATTTGCTTATATGCTACAGAAAATAGGATAAAATTAAATAATGGCAATAGAGTTTAAAGAAGCAATTGATGTTGCTGACGACATCAAAGTCGATGGCACATCTTTGGGTACTAATGCATTTACTAACACAACTATTCCTACCAATAATAACCAACTAACAAATGGTGCAGGTTATGTAACATCTAGTGGTAATACTGTTATAGGAACTAGCACTAATTATAGTAATACATCAGGTGCTAATATTCTTCAGACACTTGCTTTAAGTAGTGGGGTTATAACAGGGTTTAATAAAAGAACCCTAACTCTTGGTGACTTAGGATATACAGGAGCAACTAATGCCAACTATATAACAGACAATAAAAGTTTGACAAATGGTGCAGGGTATATAACATCCTCATCAATTGGTAATGGAACTATTACTATTAATGCAGGTACTAATCTTGGAGGAGGAGGTTCTTTTAGTGTAAACCAAGGTAGTGCTCAAACAATTACAATTAATAATACTCTAACCAATAATAACCAATTGACAAATGGTGCAGGTTATACTACAGGTTCAGGAACAACAAATAAATTAGCCGGATGGTCATCATCTAGTGGACTAAGTGCATTTAAGATGACTCAAGATAATGGAAGTTCAGTAATGAATGGTAGTTTTACACTTGATAATTATACTGCCTCTGCAACTGCAACTTTTAATGGAAGTTCAGGAACTGCTGTAAATCCTAATCAAAACTATCAAGCAGCATCGGCTGATACATTGGCTCATTTAGCAGTAGACACTTCGGGTACTGTAGTAAGAGGAGACCAAGAAGCAACGATAACCGTTACAAGAGCAGCTATAAATGCAGGGTTTGGTGGTAGTGGAATGGAAATATTAAAAGGTTCTTCAACAACTGCAAATTCATTTGTAGTAATTTTAGATACCACATATTTATGTGTAGCTACAAGCACCTATAGCACATCAGGAAATGTGGGTTTTGAATTAAGACAAGCTTCACCTGATAATTCTTTTGCAGTAGTTTCAGCATTCACTACAACTCAACTTAATAATATAGGCAAGAATGTAGCAATAGGATTACAATCAAGAGATGTACCTTTAACACAAAGAGGATATAAGAGTAATCAAAAAACTATGATACATAAAATTGGTTCAGGAACTTTACCTTCTCAATTTACAGAACTCAAAATAAAGATTAGATATAGAGTCTACGAGGCTAGTACGTTTTAATTATAGTAAAGATATATTTTACTATCTTTGTACTTATTAATCTAAATTAAATTTACATAAAATGGCGAAACAAAAAAAAGTAACCGAAAACGAATTGAAGCAAATTCAATCTATGTTGAATGCATTCAATCAACTAAAGTTAAAATTGGCTGATACTGAATTATCAAAACAACAAGTTTTAATTCAGATAACAGACTTGAAAAAAGACTACTCGGAGGTCGAGTCTAAATTAACTAAAAAGTATGGAGTCGATAATAGAATTGATGTCCAAACAGGAGTTATAAGTGAAAAAGAAAATATAAAAACTGAATAATGGCAAAGATAGCTACTTACGCAATAGATGCACAACCAACTATAAATGATAAATTAATTGGAACTAATGTTGATGATGAAAACATTACACTCAATTATAAGATATCAGATATTATTGCTCTTGTGCCGGGTGGAAGTAGTTCAGTACAGTCATTAAATGGACTAACAGGTGTATTAGATATTGTTGGTGCAGGAGGTCTTTCAGTAAGTGCTTCAGGTACAACTATTACTTTAACTCAAACAGGAGGTTCAACTTTTAATAAGTGGACTTTTAAAGGAACGTCAGGTACTGACCAAGCAATAAATGAAACTACTGACACATTAGAAATCAAAAGCACTGAGTTAGATTTTAAAGGAGTAAATACAGGTATTGTAGAGGTTGCTCTAAGTTCTATATCAGGTTTAACACCGGGCAGTTATACCAATGCAAACATCACAGTAAACGCTAAAGGGCAAGTTACACTTGCATCTAATGGAAGTGGAGGTGGTGGAGTTGTATCTGTAAATGGACAAGTTCCTATTGCATCTTCAGGAGGTAATAATCCAACTATAAGTATATCACAAGCTGATGCTTCAGGTGATGGATATTTAGATTCTACAGATTGGAATACCTTTAATGATAAACAAGTTGCACTTAATTTAACTACTACAGGTTCAGGTGCAGCAAGTTTAGATGCAGCAGGAAATTTAAATATTCCAACTAACGCAGGAGGTAGTGGTACACCTGCAGGTAGTGATACACAAGTTCAGTTTAATGATAACGGTGCTTTTGGAGCAAGTACAAATTTTGTGTTTGATAAATCGAATGCTACATTACAAGTAGGTAAATCTGATAATCCTACAAATCAAGAAGGTATAATAAAAATTGATGGTAATGGTAGTACAACAGGTGGTAAACTAGAACTTGAAACAGGAACTTCTAAAGGAGCAACTCCTGAATCAATAGGAATACAAGCACCGGCAACAGGAAGTGCTTTTAATCTAATATTACCGGGTTCTGCACCGGCAGCTTTTAATCAAAGATTAAAAATTGATACTATCTCAGGTAGCAATTATTCAACTGCTTGGGTAAATGAACTTAGTCTAACGACAACAGGAACGTCAGGAGCAGCAACTTATAATTCAGCTACATCAGTTTTAAATATTCCACAATACAGTGGTGGTGGTGCTGCATCAGGTTGGCAAAAAATTACTGAGAATCAATCAAAAGAAACAGGTTCTTCACAAGTAGGAACTACTGCAATGAGGAATGTAACTTTTGGTCCTGCAGCAAGTTATACAGGAGTTTCTATTGCTAAGACAGGAGAAATTACTTTTGCAACTGCAGGTAACTATTTTATAAACTTTAGTTGTAACTTTAGTAATAATGATGTTGCATCTAATGCAGCCGTTTTATTAGCACCATATACTGCAAGTTCTCAATTTAGAGAAACTGAAACAGTACAGGTAACGGGAACTGCTACTCCAAATGGTTGGAATTTAGGTTTCCCTTTAGTTGTTGTAGACAATACTGTTATAACCTTAAAGATGGTTGCAACAAGTGCAATAACTTCAATAGCACCATACGGTGCTCCGGTTGGTGGAGTTGATGCAGTACCTTCTGCTGCAGTTGCTATTTACAAATTAGTGTAATGGATATTAGAAAAATTTCTATAGGACCTGATTATAAATCAGGAGCAATGCACTATATAGTTGGACAATCTGTATTGGGTGGTAACTATACTATTCATTTAATCAAACAAGATTTTGATAGAGAATCAATAGTGATATACATTGAAGATGAAGAAGGTATAAGAATGTGGAAAGAGTTCACAGACACTATGCCTATATCAATTGAATATAATATAAACTTTTAATTATGTCAAATCATACTTTAAATCCTTCTAGAGTAGAAAATGTTACAACAAATGAAACAAGTAGCAAGACAAAAAGGGGTAAGACTAAAGTAAAACAAACTTTTAAAGATGATTTAAAAGTTACTGATTTAAAGACAGGAGAAGTTGCTACTAAAAAGACTACACAAAAAACTAAAACCAAAACAAATAAAAGAGGTAAAACTAAAACTAAAACTAAGCTTAAAGAAAAGTTTGTTGTTACCAATAAGGATGGTAAAGTTACAATGAAGGATAGTAAAAAAGTTACTTCTAGAAATGGTAAAACTCGTATGAATAGACATAGAGGAAGACTTACCAAAAACTATAGAGCCTAAATAAAATGAAATTTAATGCAATCACCATATTCATTCATCGTAAAACCTATAAAAGGTAAAAGGTATAACAATACAAAAAATGTATCAGGTATTGAATTAATTATAAGTACCTCCAAAGAAGACTCTAATTTTTCAAATAGACAAGCTAAGGTTATAGAACTCCCCCTAGGATATAAAGGTCCAATACAGGTGGGAGATATTTTGTTGGTACATCATAATGTATTCAAATACTATAACGATATGAAAGGTAAAGAAAGAAGTGGTAAAAGCTTCTTCAAAGATGATTTATTTTTTATTGAAGCTGACCAATATTTTGCTTATAAACAAAACGGTCAATGGAATGCAGTAGATAGATATTGTTTTGTAGAGCCTGTAAGTGTAGAAGATAGTTATATCTATAAACCAATAAGTGAAGAACCTTTAGTGGGTTTAATTAAATATCCAAATAAATATTTATTAAGCCAAGGATTAAATAAGGGTGATAAAGTTTCCTTTCAACCTCATAGTGAATATGAATTTAATATTGATGGAGAAAAATTATACAGAATGTATGACCATCAAATAACATTAAAATTATGAATGTAGGTATATACGAAAATGTAATTAAAGAAATAGACAAGTATGTTGATGACATACTAGAAAAAGGATTTGAAGATATACAACTAGAAGAAGGATTATTTAAAAACATACAAGTACGTCAAATAGATGAGTTAGTAATGTTTTTACATAAAAAATATCCTATGTATAAAGGAGTTCTTAATTTTATTAGACGTTCACCACTTAATCAAGAAGAACCTAATTGGATTCACACAGATGATATGATGGGTGATTTGACTGCAATACTTTATTTAAACGAAGAGTCACCTGAAGAAGATGGAACAACTCTTTATTATAAAGGAAAAAAGAGTTGTATATTAAGGTCTAGATATAATAGGTTGATTGTTTTTCCATCACACTTATATCATTCAAGAAATATATTTGAAAACTTTGGATATGCAGAGAAGGCAAGATTAGTACAAGTTTGTTTTTTAAAAAAAGATGATGATGAACGACTTTCATAAAATGTTAGAAGAACAAGGAATAGATTTAGAAGAACTTAATCAATATATAGATTCAGATGAATTTATATTAGAAGCAGGACCTGTTGTTGATTATGGCAATAAAAATTATGAACTAAAAGATTCCGACATAGATGGATTAGGAATATTTGCAAATAAAAATTTTAAGAAAGGAGAAACTATTGGTTATGGTAAAATTGAAGGAACAAGAACTGTCGCAGGTAGATATACCAATCATTCAAAAAAACATAATGCAAAATTTTATTATTTTAAAAAAAATGACAATATGATATTATTAGCAGATAAAGAAATCATTAAAGGAGAAGAGATAGTAACTAATTATAGAAATCATACATATAATAAAGAATACTATGACTGATTATATTTTTTGGGAAGACGAGTGGAATGAGCACGATGGCTCACCAATTCCAATAAGAAAAAAGAAAAGAATTAAAAATGAAATCAAAAGAAACAAAATTAAAAATAATAGAAGCAGGTCACAGGGCAGTGGAACAATTGATAAAGGTTGCGAAGGAAGCGATTATTAAACACGACCCTGAAGATGACTTATCTGCAGACAGATTAAAAAACGCTGCAGCTACAAAGAAGTTAGCAATCTTTGATGCTTTTGAAATACTTAATCGTATTGAAGCAGAAAGAGAAGCTATTGAATCATTAGAAAAAGGTGTAAGTAAAACAGATACTAAACAAGGATTTGCAGAAAGAAGGTCTAAATAGCGTATATAAAAAAATTGATAGTCTGATACCTAAAAATGTTTTAACGTCTAAGAACAAGGCTAAAACGTGGAAATACGGGTATGATTCTAAGTATGATATTATTGTTATATCTAAAACAGGACAAATAGGAGATATAATATCAATTCAAGGATTAGTTATAGCTTTACCTTTAACACCAAAAAAGTGTCTTCAAAGACACTCTAAAAAAGAAGAACAGTATTGGGAGAGAGTAGAATTACCTAAAGCTTTATCAAGAATACAATCTATATTTCAATGGAATGAAATGTCATCAGAATTTAAAGATAGATGGGTTGATTATATAGAAGAGGAGTTCGATAGAAGAGAGCAGGGTTTATGGTATATGTCAAATGGAATACCTACATATATTACAGGAGCACATTATATGTATTTACAATGGACTTCTATAGATATAGGATATCCTGATTTTAGAGAAGCTAATAGATTACTATTTATTTTTTGGGAAGCTTGTAAGGCTGATGTAAGAAGCTTTGGGATGATATACCTAAAGATTAGACGTTCAGGTTTTTCATTTATGAGTTCATCAGAGTGTGTAAACACAGGAACATTAGTTAAAGACTCTAGGGTAGGTATCTTATCTAAGACCGGTTCTGATGCTAAGAAAATGTTTACCGATAAAGTAGTTCCCATAAATAGTAGACTACCATTCTTTTTTAAACCCATTATGGATGGTATGGATAAACCTAAAACTGAATTAGCATTTAGGATTCCTGCATCTAAGATTACAAAAAAAAATATGTATGAAACAAATGATGATGAATTATTTGGATTAGATACAACTATTGATTGGAAAAATACAGACGACAACTCTTATGATGGAGAAAAACTTTTATTGTTAGTTCACGATGAAAGTGGTAAATGGATAAAGCCAAATAATATTTTAAATAATTGGAGAGTAACAAAAACTTGTTTAAGACTAGGTAGTAAAATTATTGGTAAGTGTATGATGGGTTCTACATCAAATGCACTAGACAAGGGTGGAGATAATTTTAAAAGTTTATACAACGATTCTGATGTAGGAAAACGAAATGCAAACGGTCAAACTAAAAGTGGTTTATACAGTTTGTTTATACCTATGGAGTGGAATATGGAAGGCTTTATTGATAAGTATGGGATGCCTGTTTTGAAAACACCCAAGCAAGAAGTATTAGGTATTGATAATCAAATGATATATCAAGGTGCAATTAACTATTGGGAAAACGAGGTAGATTCTTTAAAAAATGACCCTGATGCATTAAATGAATATTATAGACAGTTTCCAAGAACTGAGTCTCACGCATTTAGAGATGAAAGCAAACAATCTATTTTTAACCTAACGAAGATATATCAACAAATTGATTACAACGACTCTTTAATTATGGAACACCACGTTACTCGTGGTTCTTTAAGTTGGAAAAATGGAATACAAGATACTGAAGTAATATTTAGTCCAAACAATAGAGGAAGATTTTTAGTTTCTTGGACACCAAATAAATCTTTACAAAACAAAGTAGAAACAAAAAGAGGTCATAAATATCCCGGTAATTCACATATAGGTGCTTTTGGTTGTGATAGTTATGACATATCAGGTGTTGTAGGTGGTGGTGGTTCTAATGGTGCACTTCACGGAAAAACTATGTTCACTATGGATGAAGCACCAAGTGATGAATTTTTTTTAGAATATGTAGCTAGACCACAAACTGCTGAAATATTTTTTGAAGATGTTTTAATGGCTTGTGTGTTTTATGGTATGCCAATACTTATAGAGAATAATAAACCTAGATTACTATATCATTTTAAGAATAGAGGGTATAGAAATTATTGTTTAAACAGACCCGATAAACATTATACAAAATTATCAAAAACAGAAAAAGAATTAGGGGGTATACCTAATTCAAGTGAAGCAGTAAAACAAGCACACGCTTCAGCAATAGAATCTTATATTGAAAGTCATATAGGATTAAAGGAAGAATTAGAGATGGGTGATATGGTTTTTACACGAACATTAGAAGATTGGGCAAAGTTTGATATTACAAACAGAACTAAGTATGATGCCTCTATTAGTTCAGGTTTAGCAATTATGGCTACGCAAAAACACTTATATTTACCTGAGAAAAAACTTTCAAAAATAAAGGTTAACTTTGCAAGGTATAGTAACAAGGGTAAATATAGCGAAATTATTAGATGAAGAAAATAGATATTAATATATCATCTGCAGGATTTCCTAGTCAATTTGTATCAGATAGTGAAAAAGCCACTGACGAATTTGGGTTGCAAATTGGTCAAGCAATACAATATGAATGGTTCAAAAAAGACGGAAACAGTTGTAGATATTATAATCAGTTTAGAGATTTTCACAGACTGAGATTATATGCGAGAGGTGAACAACCAATAGGTAAATATAAAAACGAATTAGCAATTGATGGAGATTTGTCCTATCTTAATTTAGATTGGACACCTGTTCCTATACTTCCTAAATTTGTAGACATCGTAGTCAATGGTATGCAAAGCAGAGAATTTGTAGCCAACGCTTATGCACAAGATGCATTATCACAATCCAAAAGAAGTAAGTATCAACAAATGATTGAAGGGCAAATGGTTGCTAAACCTATGCTCGAAACTATACAACAAAAAACAGGAGCAAACCCTTTTACTGTAAACCCTGATGAACTTCCTGAAAGTGATGAAGAACTAAAGTTGTATATGCAACTTAACTACAAACCTGCAATTGAAATTGCAGAAGAGGAAGCTATAAGTACAATTTTTGCATCTAATAAATATAATGATATTAGAAAGCAAATTGATTATGACATTACCTGTATAGGAATTGGATGTGTTAAACACGAATTTTTAGAAGGCAATGGAGTTAAGTTGTCTTATGTTGACCCTGCCAATATTATTTATAGCTATACAGATGACCCACATTTTAAAGATTGTTTCTATTGGGGTGAAATAAAAACTTTACCAATTATAGAATTAAAAAAGATTGACCCTTCTTTAACCAATGAGGATATGGAAGAAATATCTCAATATTCTCAAAGTTGGTATGATTATTATAACACTGCTCAATTTTATGAGAATGATATTTTTTATAAAGATACTGCAACCGTTATGTATTTTAATTATAAGACTACTAAAAAAGTAACTTATAAAAGAAAGGTAAAAGAAAATGGTAATGTAAGTATGATTGAAAAAGATGATACTTTCAATCCACCACCTGAAATGCAGGAAGAAGGGAACTTTGAAAAAGTTCAGAAAACTATTGATGTATGGTATGAAGGTGTAATGGTTATGGGAACAAACATTATTCTTCAATGGAAGTTAATGGAAAATATGGTAAGACCACAGTCTGCTACACAACACGCTATACCAAATTACTTTGCAGTTGCACCAAGAATGTATAAAGGTGCTATAGAATCTTTAGTTAGAAGAATGATTCCTTTTGCTGACTTGTGTCAAATTACTCATTTAAAATTACAACAAGTAATATCTAGAGTTGTACCTGATGGTGTATTTATAGATGCAGATGGATTAAATGAAGTAGACCTAGGAACAGGAAATGCATATAATCCTGAAGATGCTTTAAGATTGTATTTTCAAACGGGTTCTGTTATTGGTAGAAGCTATACTCAAGAGGGTGATTATAATCAGGGTAAAATTCCTATTAAAGAATTACAATCTTCTTCAGGTGCTAGTAAAACTCAAATGCTTATTCAAAACTATAATCACTATCTAAACCAAATTAGAGTAGTAACAGGATTGAATGAAGCTAGAGACGGAAGTTCTCCTGACCCTAACTCTTTAGTTGGATTACAAAAACTTGCAGCTTTAAATTCAAATGTAGCCACTAGGCACGTTTTAGATGCTGCATTGTATTTATATAAATCATTATCGGAAGCTATTACTTATAGGGTTGCTGACATATTACAATATGCAGACTTTAAAGATGAATTTATAAATCAAATAGGAAAATACAATGTAAGTATTTTAGGAGATATAAATGATTTATATATATATGACTTTGGAATATTTATAGAACTATCTCCTGACGAAGAACAAAAACAAATGTTAGAAGCCAATATACAAATGGCTTTATCTAAGGGAGATATTAATCTTGAGGATGCAATTGATGTAAGAGAAATAAAAAATCTAAAACTTGCAAATCAATTATTAAAACTAAAAAGAACATCTAAGCAAGAAAGAGAAGAAAAAATGGCTATGCAAAAACAAGCTATGCAAAGTCAACAAATTCTTAAACAACAAGAGATGGCTCAACAAACTGCTATGCAAAAACTTCAAATGGAAACTCAGTCCAAGATGCAGTATAGACAAGCAGATATTGCTTTTGAAATTGAAAAGCTAAAAGCTGAAGCTGATTTAAAATCTAGATTGATGCAACAAGAGTTTGAGTTAAACTTACGGTTGAGACAAATGGATGCTCAACAATTATCTTCAAGAGAAGATAAAAGAGAAGATGCTAAATCTAAAAGAATTAGTCAAGCTAATACAGAGCAATCTAAATTAATACAACAGAGAAAAAATAATTTACCACCGGTAAATTTTGAATCTAATGAAGATAGTTTAGATGGTTTTGATTTAGCAGAGTTTAACCCAAGATAACTCGTCTAAATCACAAAGAAATTTTGTGTAACTTTGTAAAAATTAAATTTAATATAATATGGAAATAAAAGTAAAAGCCGTAGATGTATCAGGCGAAGAAAAGTCTGTACAACAAGTGGAACAAGAATTGCTTGACAAACACGAGCAGCAACAAGAAGAAACACCAAAAGCTGAAGTAGCTGAGGTTAAAGAAGAACCAAAGGTTGAAGAACCAAAGGTTGAAGAAAAAATTGAAACTCAATCCTCGGAGTTAAAAGAGGAAGACGTTCTTAAATTTATTGGTAATAGATACGGAAAAGAGATTAAATCTCTTGATGAATTAAGTCAACAGAGAGAGGAAGAACCTCTACCTGAAGATGTTTCAAAGTATCTTAAGTATAAAAAAGAAACAGGTCGTGGATTCGATGACTTCGTAAAACTAAATAGAAATTACGATGAAATGGAATCAGACCAATTGCTAAAAGAATATCTGACTGTAACTGAAAAAGGTTTAGATGCAGAAGATATTGATGACCTTATGGAAGATTATTCATTTGATGAAGAAATTGATGATGAAAAAACTGTAAGAAAAACAAAATTAGCAAAGAAAAAAATTATTGCTAAAGCAAGGGATTTTTTTGAAACACAAAAAGAGCAATATAGTGTACCTCTTGAGTCGAGAAGGGAAGCTGCTCCGATGGATGAATCAGAAGAATACAAAGCGTATAAGCAATATATAGCAGAAGCGAAGACAATTCAAGAACAAAATGCCCGTAAGGGTGAGGTGTTCACAGAAAAGACGAATAATGTTTTCAGTGAGTTCAAAGGTTTTGAGTTTACGTTAGATGATAACAAAGTTTATTTTTCTCCCGGTGATGCTGATGAATTGAGAAAAACACAGTTAGACCCTACAAACTTTATAAAAAGGTTTTTAGATGAAGATGGTGTTATGAACGATGCAACAGGTTACCACAAGTCACTAGCGATGGCAATGCATCCTGATAAATTTGCTAAGTTCTTTTATGAACAAGGTAAAAGTCAAGCTGCTGATGAGCAAATGAAGAAGTTAAAAAATATAAATATGACTACTCGAACTGCTCCTGAAGTAGGGAAAACTAAATCAGGTATGCAAATAAAATCTTTAAACCCTGACTCAGGTCGAGGATTAAAGATTAGGAAACGTAAATAAATGTTAAACTTAAAAATTAGAAATTATGCCCGTACAAAACGTACCCGGTTTTGATTTACAACCAAGTGCACAAAGAGTGCCGTTGGAATCAAACTATATTACTAATTTCGATTTCTTGAATCAGTATCTACCTGATACTTATGAAAAGGAATTTGAAAGATATGGTAATAGAACAATTAGTTCCTTCCTGAGAATGGTAGGAGCAGAAATGCCTTCTAACTCTGACCTTATTAAATGGGCAGAGCAAGGTAGATTACATACTAAATATGTAGATGTAACAACAGGAGCAAACGCTGCTGATGACGAAGCAACTTTTACAGTAAACGATGCAGGTAACCCTGCGTTTGGTGCTGATAATGGTATTGCTATTAGAACAGGACAAACTGTATTTATCTCTGATAATGCAGGTGGTGGTTCTGTAAAAGGTCTTGTTACTGTAGTAGATTATCCTAACAAGCAGTTCAAAGTTGCTTTCTACCCTGCAGCAGGTATACCTGTAGCAGGAGCAGGAAAGAAATTTTCTGTTTGGATTTATGGTTCTGAATTTAAAAAAGGAACTATAGGAATGGCTAACTCTCTTGAAGCTGATGATTTCATCTTTGAAAACTCACCAATTATCTTAAAAGATAAGTATGAGGTATCAGGTTCAGATATGGCTCAAATCGGTTGGATTGAAGTTACAACTGAAAATGGAGCATCAGGATACTTATGGTATCTAAAGTCTGAGCACGAAACAAGATTGAGATTTGATGACTATCTAGAGACTGCAATGATTGAAGCAGTTCCTGCTGAAGCAGGAGGTGGTGTGGTTGCACAAGCAGATTTTGCTGACGGTGGTAACAAAGGTTCAGAAGGTATCTTCTACGTTGTTGGAACAAGAGGTAATGTATACGGTGGTGGTAACCCAACTACTTTAGCTGAGTGGGATTCTATCATTTCAAGACTTGACAAGCAAGGTGCTATTGAGGAAAATGTTGTATTTGTAGATAGAGATTACTCTTTCGACATTGACGATATGTTATCTCAGCAGTCATCTAATGCAGCAGGTGGAGTATCTTACGGTCTTTTCGATAACGAAAAAGAGATGGCTCTTAACTTAGGATTCACAGGATTTAGAAGAGGTTATGACTTCTATAAGTCTGATTGGAAATACTTGAATGACCCTACTATGAGAGGTGATTTACCAAGTGCAGCAGGTAGTGGAAAAGTAAGTGGACTTTTAGTTCCTGCAGGTTCTACTTCTGTATATGACCAAATCTTAGGTAAGAACGCTAAGAGACCATTCTTGCACGTTAGATATAGAGCTTCAGAAACTGAAGACAGACGTTACAAGACTTGGATTACAGGTTCTGCAGGTGGAGCAAGAACTTCTAGCTTAGATGCTATGGAGGTTAACTTCCTATCTGAAAGAGCAGTATGTACTCTTGGAGCAAACAACTTCTTCTTATTCAACGCATAAGAAGATAAATAATAGGGGAGTGTCTTCAAAGACACTCCCTTTTATTACTTAATAACTTTAATTTAATTCTAATAAAATGAAAAAAGCAAAAAAAATATTTATAGATAAAAGCTATAAACTAACACAGGATGCAGCACCTCTTTCCTTTATGCTGCCAATAAGACACTCTAAAAGATTTCCTTTAATGCACTTTGATGACACTACAGGTGTTAACAGAGAACTAAGATATTCTAGTAATCAAAAGAGTTGTTTTAGAGATGAACAAGACGATAATGTAGTATTAACTCCTGTCATATTTGAAGACGGATTTTTATTTGTTCCTAAACAAGAACAAGTATTACAAGAGTTTATGCACTATCACCCTTTAAATGGTAAGGTGTTTGTTGAAGTAGACAAAGCTAGAGATGCTGAAGATGAAGTGTCAACATTAATGGTACAAGCAGATGCATTAGTAGAAGCCAAGTCTTTAAAATTAGAACAACTTGAAAATGTGTGTAGAGTATTATTTGGTAGTAATGTATCAACTATGTCTACTGCAGAACTTAAAAGAGATGTTTTAGTTTATGCTAAAAGACAACCTCAAGATTTCTTAGAAGTAATCAAAGACCCTGACTTACAACTATTAGGTACTGTACAAAGATTATTTGACGATGGAATATTACAATTCAGAAAAAGTCAAAAGGAAGTATGGTATAATACTAAAACCAATAAATCAAAAATGTTAAATGTTCCATTTGGAAAAGACGGATATGATTTGGTTGCATCATTCTTTAGAAGTGATGAGGGTATTGATGTGTTAAAACACCTAGAAACACTAATAGATTAATTTGTATCTTTGTGGCTAGTCTTATACCACGAAGGTATAAGTTTTTACTAACCTTAAATTTTTTACAATGTTAAAGTATTTACAAATTACAACCGGTGATGGTGTTGAGTTAATTGCTGCTGACGATATTCTATATTGTGAGTCAGGAACTTCAACTGCCGTTAAGATGGCTCTTAAAGGAGGTGCTTCGCACATCCTAGTTACAGGAACAGGCTTAACAAGTGGCTTCGCTGAAGCAGTTCACGCTGCTTTACAAGTGGCAGGTGAAACTAATTGGATGAAAACAACATCAGTTGTTGAATTACCAATTGGTGTAGTAGTTACTTCACTAGCAGTTACTGCAGGAGTATAACCCCTGAACTAACCGAAATTAAGAGACCTCTTCAAAAATGAAGGGGTCTTTTTTTTTCATTATCTTTGTAGAAAAAGAAACAGATGATTAATTCAGTTAGACAAACAGTTATGTCAGTTCTGAATAAGAATAATTATGGATACATATCCCCATCTGACTTTAACTTATTTGCTAAACAAGCACAGTTAGATTTATTTGAAAATTATTTTTATCAGTATAACTATCAGATTATGAAAGAAAATGCCCGTCAATCAGGAACGGGATATGCTGATATAGTTAAAGGTATAGAAGAGGTTATTGATACATTTTCTGAGACAAAGCCTTTGACCCAAGTAGTAGCTAATACTAATAATTTTTTTCTACCTTCTTTAACAACTACTGATAATGACTATTATCTTATTAATAAAATGCTTATTAATAACAAGGTGTTAGCAAGTGGAACTACAGACGGAACAGTGGGGGGTCAAAACTCTATTGTTGATAGTACGGCTACATTTACTACAGATGGTATTTCAGTGGGTGATATTGTTGGGATAAAAATTAGTGGTGTAACATATAATTATAGTATTACAAATGTAGTAAACGATACCACTCTACAAACAAGTGGTAATAATATAAATACTCAACCTTTGTTTTATACCGTATATAAAAAAGGAAATACAAAAGAAGCAGAAAAAGTTACGCATTCAAAAATTACAATGCTTAATCATTCAATTCTAACTTCTCCCAATTTAATGTTTCCTGCTTATACACAAGAGGGATTGACATCAGATTTATTCCCTGAAGAAATAAACGGAATTGGTCAAGTTGTATGTCAATATATAAGATTTCCTTTTGTACCTAAGTGGACATTTGTGACACTTACAAATGGAGAGCCATCATTTGACCCAACTCAGCCTGACTATCAAGATTTTGAATTACCTAATGATGATGAAGTAAACTTAATTAATAAGATACTTCAATATGCAGGAATGTCAATAAGAGAAATTGGTGCAGTACAATTTGCTCAAGCTGAAGAACAAGCTAATAACCAACAAGAAAAATAATTATGGCATATATAACGCAATATCAATATTATGAGAACGGAGGTCTTGCACCAACAAACGCTAATTGGGGTTCATACCAATATGTATCTTTAGAAGATATAGTAAACAATTTTATGCTAATGTATTCCGGTAATCATAGTCTTGTAAATAATGAAGAAAGATATAAAGTTTTATTTCACGCTAAAAGAGCAATACAAGAATTAAATTACGATGCTTTCAAAGAAATTAAAATACTTGAGTTAAACGTATGTGATACATTAAGATATGTTTTACCTGATGACTATGTTAATTGGGTTAGAGTATCTATATATCAAAATGGTTTATTAAAACCTTTAACAGAAAACATTCAAACAAATTGGTCTTCAGCATACTTACAGGATAACGAGTGTAGAATATTATTTGATATTGATGGTAATGCCTTAAGACCACAGGATTCTACTATTGATTATGAAAGAATTAGAGGAGGAAAACAGTCAATCTATTTAAACCAAAACTCTGAAATGTATGGAAGAGCAGGTTGGTGTTGTGATGGAGAATGGTTCTTTGAGTACGGCATTGGAGCAAGGTATGGATTAAATACTGAAACTGCCAATGCAAATCCCACTTTTAAAATCGACCCTAAAGGTGGTGTAATTAATTTTAGTTCAGGAGTAGCCAACGAATTAATAATACTTGAATATGTTTCAGACGGTATGGTAAACGGTGATGATAGTTTAGTTACAGTCAACAAACTGTTTGAAGATTATATTTATGCTGCAATTGAATATGCGATTTTAGGTTCTAAAGTTGGTGTACAAGAATACATTGTAACAAGACTTAGAAAGAAAAGTGCAGCACTTTTAAGAAACGCAAAAATTAGAATTAGTAATATACACCCCGGAAGACTCTTAATGAATATGAGGGGTAGAGATAAGTGGATTAAGTAATATGGCAAATGTAACAAGAAACTTTACGGCAGGTAAGATGAACAAGATGCTTGATGAACGTCTTGTTCCTAACGGTCAATATATTGATGCGTTAAATGTTCGTATGGGTTCTACTGAACAAGCAGAGATTGGAGTTATAGAAAACTCTTTTGGTAATACTCAGCTTACTACATTAGAATTTAATAGTGTAGAATTATCTAGTCAAGCTAGATGTATAGGTGCATACGAAGATGGTGCAAGAGAAACTATCTATTGGTTTGTTCACGATAAAAATTATACATCAAGTCCTACAGGAAAACTTGATATGGTTGTCTCATACAATACTAACACAACCATAGTAACCTATCATTTAATAAGTGTAAATGATGGAAGTGGTGTAAATACAACTTTAAATTTTAATGAAGACTTTTTATTTACAGGTGTAAATATGGTTGAAGATATGTTGTTTTTTACAGACAACTATAACCAACCAAGAAAAATAAATATTAAAAGAAACTACGATGAACCAAGTGGTGCTCCATTAGTTGACGGATTTATTAATGAGGATATACTTGTAATTAAAAAACCACCTGCTGCTGCACCATCGATTTCTTTGGTTAGAACAGGAGGTCAAGAAAACTACTTAGAAGAAAGGTTTATTTGTTTTGGATACAGATATAAGTATGCAGATGAAGAATATTCTGCAACTTCACAATTTACAAGTGCAGCTTTTGTTCCTAATCTTTTTAATTATTCCCCTGATAATTATTTAAACGAAGGTGTTACAAATCTTTTTAACACGGCAGAAATAACATTTAACACAGGTGGACCTTTGGTTATAGGTATTGATTTATTATTCAAAGACAACGCAAGTAATGTTATTAAAATTATTGAAAAGCTAACTAAATCAGACCAAGGTTATGTAGACTATCAAGATGTTACATTTAGTTTTTCAAGTAGTAAGATTTTTACAATTTTACCTGATGCAGAAATATTAAGGTTGTTTGATAATGTACCTAGATATGCTCAAGGTCAAACTATTATGGGTAATAGATTGATGTATGGTAACTATGTAGAAGGATATAATATGGTAGACCATAATGGTAACCCTGTTAGGTTTGATTATAGTTTAGAAGCAGTAAAACAAACCTTTGAACCTGAAGCAAGAGATGGTGTTTTGTCTCAAGGAAATTATAGTATTCAGGGTGCACAGGGTTATGCAGGTTCTGTAGTTACTTTTGATTTAAACAATTTAGATTTAGTAGAAGGAGCACAGTTATCTTTTACTTTTAGTTTTGAGCACGAATTTTGGGCAGGAGATGCACCATTGCCTGATGACCAAAACAATGGACTAAACCTTCCTCCGATAGATGTAATATTTGTATTTCAACTTACACAAGATTATAATAGTGTATATGAATTAGCTACTAGCGATGAGTTTGCAGCAGCAATAGGAACAAGTTTGCCGGGTGGTAA
>MDSV01020718.1_pt1 | contig 24244 bp, 24 predicted proteins | sample 810851 | NCBI WGS metagenome assembly MDSV01 (sample SAMN05326640, study PRJNA326480) | marine metagenome | isolation source: seawater | place: Atlantic Ocean: North East | collected 2012 | reverse complement strand
GTCGTCCACGTAGTACTCTGCCCGAACGTTGCGGCCGGCCAAGCGGTTCAGCCGGACCAGCGTGTCGCCAAGGATGGCGTTGCGGGCACGCCCGACGTGAAACGGGCCGTTCGGGTTGGCCGAGGTATGCTCGATGAGCACCACGCCTTCCTCAGGTGCCACGGGGCCGTTCAGCGGCCCGGCGTCATCGAGGAATTGTGCGGCCAGCCATGACGGGTTGGCGACCAGGTTCAGGTAGCCGTTGGTGGCTCGGACCTCGGAGAGGGCTTCATGGCCCTCCATGGCCGCCGCAATGGCTTCGGCGATCTCGGCCGGGGGCCGTCTGACGATCTTCGCGAAAGGAAAGCATGGCAGAGCAACGTCGCCCTCCTTGCGTTCTCGGGCGGGCCCAATGACGCGCTTCCAGAGGTCCCCTGTGATGCCAACACTGGACAAGGCCGCTTCGAGGTCGTCGGCCACCGCATCGAGCAGGATCTGCATGCGTTCACCTCACATTATCGGATAGCGCAACAGCGCCGCAAGGCCCCCGAAGCCTTCGTAGAGCTGGGCGCCTTCTTCGGTGTCCACCGACACGTAGACCACCCCAGTGTTGCTCTTCGTTGCCAAACCGACCAGCTCATCGATGAGCGGGCGTTCATCGACCACGCTGACTTTGTGGCTGTCGCAGGACGTGCAAGACGGCAGGCTTTCATGGCGGTCGACGGTTTCGGTCCACGTGTGTTTGCACGTGTCGCAGGACAGATCGGTGATGTTTTTCCTGAGGCTTTCTGAAATCAGCAACCGGTCCACAGCACCTGCTGCGAGCGCCTCTTGGATCATGCGTTCACCGTAGGTGGCCTTCGGACTTGGCTTGATGAGTTCCGAAAGGAAGGCCGTCATCACCTCACGCTCGGCATCAAGTTCGATTTCCTGCATGAGGTTGCCCGCATTGTCAACCAATTCTCGGATGCCCGATTCGTTCGAGTAGCCCACGTCGAAGGTGGTTGCAGCGATCTTCTTGGTGATCTCGTGATGGAAATACTCCTGCTTCACCACGTAATCCTTCGTGGCACCCGGGCCGCCGATGATGATCGCCTGAATGTTCTCGATTTCCGGCAACCAGTAGTCGCTCGCATGTTCGGTGGCCCGCTTGAAGAAATTGTGCGCTGCTTCCTCGATGAGGCGTTCGAAACGCTGGGCCGACTGACCACCCTGTCGGTGCTTCCCCATGATGTTGGACACGAGTTGCTCTTGCACGTGGATGCGCTTGCCGCTCGCGATGCCGTACGCGGCTTCTGCCCGGTCGATGACGAAGAGTCCGTAGGATTTCTTGTCGACGAGCATGTCCTCCAACTGAGAGAGTTCGAAGGTTGAGTCGCACCGGTAACGGAAGGAAAGCAGGGGTTGTGGAGGTTCTTCGACCACGACGTTGACCATCCGCGACTTGTTGTTTCCAATCACGATTGAGCCGACAAAGATGGCCAACCCATGATCGCCTGGCGTCTTGAATCGGTTGAGGGTCGAAATGGCGGATTCAATCGCGCCCTGAACGTTCTTCTTTGTCCCCTTTGATTTGATGTTGGCCGCTTGACCGTGCTCCACCTGAAGCATCGAGCGGGCGTCGGAAATTTGCCGGTCAGGCGGGATGATGAGGGTCACGAGTTCGGTGCCGAAACCCCGCATTTCTCGCAGGTCTTCGAGGGCCATCTTGAGGCGCACGCGGCGGGCGGACAGTTCAGCGTCGTCGACCATGACCTTCCCCCCGCAATCCAAGGCCCGAACGAGGACGCTTCAACCCTTTGGGCGCGGGGATAGGATGAAGGGACGAGGGCGAAAGTCAGCGTCGATGGGTCGAACCTTTGTCGTGGCCCTAGGGGGAAGCACGCTTCGCCCAGAAGCCCAAGAGGACCGTGCGCGTTGGTTTGGTCGCCTTCGGCACGTCGTGCTTGGCTTGGAAGGCGAGGGCCGACGCCTTGGCCTCGTGGTCGGCGGCGGCGCTCCTGCCAGGGAAGGCATCGCCCTTGCCTCCACCGTGCTGAGCGACCGCGCTGCCTTGGACCACGTCGGCATCGCCGCCACGCGTCTCAACGCCACCGTGCTCCAACGCGTCCTGATGGACATTGGACTCGACGTGGCTCCATCCGTCCCGACAACCGTCGACGCGGCAGCCGCGATGTTGGACGAACATCACGTCGTGGTGATGGGAGGCACCGTGCCAGGTCACACCACCGATGCGGTCGCTGTGGAACTCGCCCGGGCCGCAGGAGCCTCCACGTGCATCATCGCCACCAACGTGGACCGCGTGTACGACGCGGACCCACGGACAAACGCTGACGCACAATCCTTCAGCGAAATGACCGTCGATGAATTGGCGGCGATCACCGGAATCGACACCCCGTTGGCCCCGGGGGCCTCCTCCGTGGTTGACCCGATGGCCGTCGGGCACGCCAAGCGTGCCGCGATTGATCTCGTGGTCCTTGACGGGCGGGATTTGGCACGTTTGGAGGCCGCCCTCGAGGGCAAAGCCTTCGACGGCACCCTCATCCGAAGCAACAGGTGAAACCCATGGTCGACGCAAAGGCAGCCAAAGCCCGTGCCAAGCCTGCAGCACAAGCCACCGCACGAGGTGGAACCGCCTTTGCTCCACACGCGCACTGCCGGATTTGCCAATGCCCGGTGGACGTGAAGGCCGACCCGAGGGTCTGCAAAGACCCCACGTGCATCGCGGAACTTGAGCGCCGGGAAGCATCCGAACGCCGGATGCGAACGTGGATGCTGATCTTCTTCGGGCTGTTCGCCCTCACGTTCATCGGACCGGTGCTGCTTCGCACCTTCGGCTGAGGCTCAAGCGCGGTCGGACCGATGCCATCCTTCTGGGAGGCTCATTGGGTCCATCTCGCGCTTTCCTTCGCACAGACGCACAAGGTGCATCCGCAGGGCATCAAGGCCGACATCTTCGGTGGCCGAAATCGTGATGCGACCCTCTTCGTCCTTCAGCAGGGGCAGATCGGGTTGTCCCTCTGAACCGGAATCTCGCCATGCTTGTTCAGCGTCTTTGACGTCCTCCCAAGCCGAAGGCACCGGCTTGAGCAGGTCCGCCTTGGACGTGATAACCTCCAAAGGCGTCCCGGGAAGCAAGGTCTTCACTTCCTCGAGAAGGTGGAGTTGTTCTTCGGGAGGCGTCCCACATTCGCCGGTTGCATCGAAGAGGAAGAGCGCCACGGAACCGACGTGTTCGAGCGCTGCGATCGCTTGCTGCTCGATGGCATTTCGATCCTCCATGGGCCGGTCGAGCAAACCAGGGGTGTCGAGCATCTGATGGGCCAAACGCCGGTGTGTGAAGTGACCCACGTGGAGCTGCTTGGTGGTGAAGGGGTAGTGATTGACTTCCATGGTCCCGGTGGACAGAGCACCGATCAGCGCTGATTTGCCGACGTTTGGTGCGCCGCAAACGACGATGATCGGTTGCATGGCGTCAAGGTGAGGCAGTCGCTTCAGGGTCTCACGGGCTTCGCCAAGCCAGAGGAGGGAGGCCCCCACGCGCCCCATCACTGAAGCGATGCGCCCATAGGCCTCTTTCCGTGCATCGTGCATGAGCGGAATCTGAGCGGTACGCGTCATTTTTCGAACGTTTTGGGTCGAAATGCGACCGATTTGGGATGCGGCCCACTGGAGCATGGACAAGTGATGCCGGTATTGATCCGTACCGACGCAGGCCTCAATCATGGCCACGTCGAAGGTCGGCGATTGATCAAGCGAGGGCCACAAGCTGACCGTTTCTGTCAGGGTGGTGCACAACACGTCGGACGAGGTTTGGACCATGCGGCTCAACTGTTTCCTCGTGCGGAAGATTCGATTGGGGTCGTCAACGCGGTCTGCGGCCTTCTTGGCACGCCCGAAGGCCTTGTCCAGCAACTCGTCCTCGGTCAGGACCGTTGGGAGCCTCCGCCACTCGATACGCATGAGTCTCCCTAGACCCACGGCCGCCGCCCCCGATTTGAAACCACGCCCCATTGGAGGGTTCAAGAAGTCCGGACGTTGAGGCGCTGGCATGGCCAAGAAGAAGTCGACCGTTTCCCTCCCAGATTGGGCCACACCGTTGTGGAAGGATTTGGGCTCTCCCGACCTCGAAACCCACCTCAGCGTCGCGACAGGCGACCTCTTCGATCGCCGACACGGTCTGCGCCGAGACGACTTCGTCGAAATCATGCTTGACGTCCGTGCCCTTCCCGAGGGCGAGGACCCTTGGATTCGGGGCCGAATGATGTCCAGAACGCCGACGTCCGTCGAGATCCTGACCACTGAAGGGCGACACGTCTACATCGCACGTGAAGCCGTGGTGCGCATCGATTTGGTGGCGCACACCCGCCCTGCCTACATCGACGACGAGGAACTTCTCCGCTTCGAACGACGTGACCAAAAGCGCCGTTCCTCCCTCCATGAAACCGCAGAACGCAAGGCAGAGGGCAAGGACGACGGGCATCTTTGGGGTTGAGCCTCATCGCCAACTGGAACGAGGTCGACGGCGCGTTGGAACGTGCTTGGAATTTTGACGACATGGCGGAAGCGGCACTGGCTGCTCAGAGGATTGCGGCCTTGTGCGACGAGTTGGACCATCACGCTGACGTCACCTTTGGGTGGGGCCATCTCACCGTTCGCTCCACCACACACGACGCAGGCCATACGGTGACGGAAAAGGATCGGACCTTGGCCGACCGAGTGGACGCGTTGATGGCGGGCACCTTCGCAGGATTCCGAAAGCACGTCTTTGTCTGCACCCATGAACGGGCTGAGGGGGCACAGCGACCGTCCTGTGGACGACGTGGCTCGGTGGAATTGATGATGGCCCTCAAGCGTTCTGCAAAGGCGATGGGTCTCGGGGACGTTCGGGTCCAGAAATCTGGTTGTTTGGACCGATGTGAGGAAGGACCCAGCGCCGTCGTCTACCCAGAAGCAACGTGGTGGACCCTCCCGACTGAGGTCGATGAGGCCGCGGCCCTCGTAGAGCGTTTGCGCTGATCAGAGTTTGACCGGGCGTGTGGCACCGCACGCCTGGCACTTGAGCAACGTCGTCCGGTCTTCCTTGATGAACTGGGTGTCCGGAGCACCGCATTGATTGCACTTGATGTACATGTTCACGTAATTCACGATGGTGCGGCGAATGCGCTTTGGCGGAATGCGCCCCTTGAAGCGGACACGGGGCCCGTCGCGTGAAGCCGAAGTTCCCAGTTCGTTCTGGATGAATTGGTAGACGTGGTTGTCGTCCCTGTCCATCATCGAGACGACCGCGTTGAAGTTCTGGAAAATCGTGTTGCTCCCCTCGATGAGGATTTGAGGCTCGGGCAATCGCCATCGCCGGCGGTTTGAGATGTCGTCGGGAATGTTCTCTCGGGCCCGGTCGAGCAAACCTTCGTAATCGAAATCGCTCATACCGACGGCTCCGCCGCCCCCATTTTCAATCTGTTCATCGCAAGGCGCTTCCTGAGGAAGGGTTCATGGCGCAAGAGCAGCAGGAAGAAGCGAGCCCAATGACGATGAGCATCGAGGAACTTCGGGAAATCGCAACTCGCCTCCGGACGGAGGGGCTGAACTCCCAGCAAATCGCAGACGAACTGTCGCTTTCGCAGGACACCGTGTCCTGGCTGCTGACGGGCACCCAAGGGCGCGAAGCCCCGACGGACGTCCGCATCGGATGGCGGACCATCGGCGTCAAGCCGGAACGCATCGAGGCCATCGGAGAGATCATGGCCGACGTGACCGCCGAGGAAACCAATCATGACCCCATCGATACGGTCGTTGGCATTTCCATCAACGGCATCGTCTTCGCTCAAGAAACGGCCAAGATCCTGGGTGCCGAAGTGGCCATCCTCAGAAACATCGATGGCGGTCCAGGCCTCGGCGCCCTGTCCGACAAATACGGTCGTGTGTCGGGCAAGCGCGTCGCCATCATCGACGACGTGTTGTCCTCGGGCCTGACCATGTCGAGGACCATCGAGGCCATCCGTCAAGCGGGAGGTACGCCGGCTTTGGCCGTCGTGCTGGTCAACAAAACCATGCGAAACGAGATCGACAACGTCCCGCTTCGCGGCGTCATTCGGGCCGTTCCAGTCTGAGGTGAACACGTGGTCCACTGGTCCGACGTCATCGGTACGCAGCTCGTCGAGCAACGTCCCGACCACCTGGTCAACACCGGCATCACGCCCAGCGGTGAATTCCACATCGGCCACCTCCGAGAAATGCTCACGGGCGAGATGATCGCCCGCGGCGTCCGACGCGCGGGCGGAACGGCCGACCTGTGCTTCATCATCGACAGTGCAGATCCGCTGCGAAAGGTGTACAGTTTCCTCGACGAGACCTACAGCGCCTACATCGGCGTCCAATTGTTCCGCATTCCTCCTCCTGATGCCGAAGGCAAGCCAGACCTTGCCGCCTTTGATGCGGGCACCACCTACGCCGACCATTTCCTTCACCCCTTCCTGCAGGCATTGGACATGCTGGGCGTCCGCCCTCGCCTTGTCTATAACCACGAGGCCTACGCTGAAGGGCGCTACGTTGAACACGTTCGAACGGCCCTGAAGGAGCGAAATCGCGTTCGCGAAATCATTGAGAGCATCTCTGGCAGGGAGTTGGCCGACGCGTGGTGGCCGTACTCACCCGTCGACGAACGTGGCTGCATGGACGGCTTGACCGTCACTGGATTCGACGACACCCACGTCCACTGGAGCGCCGAAGACGGACGAAGCGGTTCTTGCGACTACACCAAAGGCGAAGGAAAACTCCCTTGGCGCCTTGATTGGCCGGCCAAGTGGTGCTGGTTGGACGTGACCTGCGAAGCCTTTGGCAAGGACCACGGCACCACCGGAGGTTCGTACGACACCGGCGCAGAGTTGTGCCGCTTGTTTGGATCTGAGCCGCCTCAAGGTTTGACCTACGAATGGATCAGCCTGAGGGGTCAAGGGGCCATGTCCTCTTCTGCAGGCACCACCGTGGGCCCCATCGAAGCGCTCCAACTCGTCCCTCCCGAAATTCTGCGTTACCTCATCGCCTCCACCAAGCCTGCAAAGGCGATTGAATTCGACACGGGTATGGGCTTGGTGAACCTCGCGGACGCCTATGAACGCCTGCTCCGACACGACCTCGAAGCCAAGTTGGAGGACGAGGAATTGAGCCGAAGAAAGCGTGTGGCCATCGAGGACGACATTTCTGCGACCAGGCTGTCCTCGGTCGAGGAGCGAAGCGTCCGACCCGGCGCGGTGGGTGTCACCTTCCGCCATCTGGCCATGCTGGCCCAAATCAGGTCCTCAAACGACGAAGTGTGGGGCATGATTCCCAATGAAGGCGTGGACCGCACCGAGTTTGATGCACGCCTCGATCGAATGCGTCATTGGATTGCAAGCCACCATTTCCCTGACGAAATGCGGGTTGGCATCCGTGAGGAGCCAAACAGCGAGCGTCTTGCCAACCTGACCGCTGAAGAAGAAAACCTCCGGAAGGCCTTGATTGCAAATTTTGAGCAGAGCCAAGAAGAAGGGTGGACTGAGGCCAACCTTTCCGCCAATGTTCCGGATGCAGCCCGTGAGGTGGACCTGCCGCTTCGGGAGGCCTATCGGCTCACCTACGAACTCCTGCTCGGCGTCGACGTGGCTCCAAAGTTGGCACCGCTCCTTGCAGCGATGGAGCCCAGCCGCGTGCTTCGCTTGATGCGTGGCGTCTGATCAACAGGCGTCGAAGGCCTCGATCAGATACTCGGTTTGTGGGCTGGTCCACGCCAAATCACTCACTTTGTCTCGACCGCCGCTTGCGTAGGCGTGAATCACGTCAACGACGCGAACGTTGCCCTCCGATGACCGGGCAAGAATGGTCTTGGGCTTGAGCGACTTTCCGGTGCCATGAGGGTCATAGACCGTTTCCAGGGCTTTTTCGAGGAACCACTCGCCCTTGCCGTCTTTGGGCCCGTCGTAGGTCATTTTCGGTCGCTTGGCGCCAAACATGCCTCCTCCTTTCTTCGGCTTGGATTTCCCTTTGCTCTTCGCCTTCGCCTTCGTGGGCGCGGAGGTGGAAGGTGATTCCTTTGCAGGAGCCTTTTCTGCAGACTCTGGTTCCGCATCCGCATCTTCTTCAGCGGGCGAGGATGCTCCAGAATCCTTCATTTCTGCACGAATTTCAGCCTCAATCTCAGCTCGCAGTGCAGCGACATCGACGTCAGAACCTGTTGAACCGGCCTCTTCCAAGCGAACCTCGTAGTGGGCGGCAAGGTCCACCAAGGCCGCCTCCATGGCGGCCTCGAGTTGGAGCACCAAGACCCCGTCCGCAACGCCCCGCCATTTGGTCCATTGGTGTGTGGTGAAACTGTTGATGTCCGAACCGCACTTGGGGCAGAAACTGCGTTGAGGTGGCGTCAATTGAGAGACGTCTTGCATGGCCTCAGGATCGGCCCCCTCATGGGCTCCAATGGCCACCGAATGGAGATGCCGACCTGCTTCAAAACCACGGTCGAGGGCGGCACGGAAGGCTTCGGAATCACGGTCAATGGTACCGGCTTCGACCATCCCCATCGCCCTTGAGGAGCGTGCGACGGTTTCGCTTGCAGCACGGACCGCCGAAGATTGACCCCAACCGCCCAACGGGGCTTCGAGCGTCGGAGCGTCGACAGATTCGGCCTCGCCTTCAGATTCATCCACATCCTCGGCAGGGGCTTCTGCAGGTGCTGCAATACCGAGCAAAATCGGGTTGGCGCCTTCTTCGACCTTGGCAATGAGGTCGAATTTCTCGGCCATCGAGAGGTCTTCACGGTGACGAACCACCTCTTTGAGTTGGTTGAGATCGTGGCCCGTCGACGTGATGGGGCCTTGCACAGTAAGGTCGTGACCGCAAGCAAGGCAATACGCAGCCGAGGCGGAAACGACCGTCTCACATGTGGGACAAAACACGCCGGCCATGTCCAACGACGAGCGTCCCGATTTATGAGCATCACGAAGCGGAAGGGCTCTTGGCTCAGTAGTGGACTTCCAAACGGCGTGGGCGGGGGTCACCTTTCGCAAGGACCGCCATCGCGGCCACTTCCATCGTCGCGCCCCGGAGTGTGGTCACGAAGGGGATGTTGAGTTCAACCGCAAGACGCCGCATCATGTTGCCGTCCCGTACGGCTCCGCCGCTGACGGTCGGGATGTTGACGATGAACTGCACACGGCCCTCGCGCATGATGTCGAGGGCGTCTGGGTGCTGAGGCTCCGCGATGCGGTAGACGGTGGTCACGGGCAAATTCGCGCCACGGATTCCGTCGGCCGTACCCGGGGTGGCATAGAGCTCGTAGCCCAAATCCACGAGATCCCTTGCGAGGTCGACAATGGCCGTTTTGTCCTCGTCCCGAACCGTGAGGTAGACGCCACCTCCGTTGGCCACGGGCACTTCAGTGGCCAACCGTGCCTTGAGGTAGGCCATGGCGGGGTCCTCGTCGGAACCAAACACCTCGCCTGTGCTCTTCATTTCTGGACCAGGAGCAGGATCCAGACCACGGAGCTTGATGAAGGGGAAGACCGGTGCTTTCACGCACACATGGCCCGTTACCCGTCGAGGAATCTCTTGTTGAGACAACGGGATTCCAATGGTGATGTTCGCCGCAATACGTGCAAGGGGCAAGCCAGACGACTTGGCGACGAAGGGCACCGTCCTCGAAGAACGGGGATTCACTTCGAGGACGTACAGGCTCTCGTCTTGAATGGCAAATTGAATGTTGTAACAACCAACGATGCCGAGCCCAAGGCCGATGGTCCGCGTTTGCTCTTTGACCATGGCAAGGATGTCCTCGGACACGTTTTGCGTTGGGATGAAGCACGTCGAATCTCCAGAGTGAATTCCAGCCTCTTCCAAGTGCTCCATGATGGCCCCGACAAGGACCTCCTCGCCGTCGCAGGCCGCGTCAACGTCGAGTTCTGTTGCGTGGCCGAGGTATTCGTCCACCAGCAACGGCCGATCTGGAGCGAAGAAAGCCTCTGCCAAGTAGGCGTCGAGTTGCAATTGATTGCTCAGGATTTCCATCCCTCGTCCGCCCAGAACATACGAGGGGCGGATCAACACGGGGAACCCAATCAGGTCCACCGCCTTTCGTACGTCATCAGGCGTCGTCCCTGTCGCGCCTCGTGGCATACGAAGGCCAACCCGTGCGGCGAAGGCCTCGAAACGCTCACGGTCGCTGGCTTCATCGATGGCGTCACAACTGGTGCCAAGGATGCCCACGTCCGCTCCGGACGCGGCAAGGAGAGAGCGCCGGGCCTCCAAGGGGAGGGCCAGGTTGATGGCCGTCTGACCACCGAACTGAAGCAAAATCCCGTGCGCCTGCTCACGCAGGAGGACCTCCGCCACGTGCTCAAGGATCAGCGGCTCAAAGTAGAGGCGATCGGAGGTGTCGAAGTCGGTGGACACCGTCTCAGGGTTGTTGTTGATGAGAATCGCATCCTTTCCAGCACCCCGGATGGCGTTGACGGCGTGCACGCAGCCGTAGTCGAATTCGATGCCTTGGCCGATTCGAATCGGACCGGAACCGATGGCCACAACACGTTCCTTGGTGCGGCCTGCGAGGTCCGGCAGCAGGTCGATGCCGGCTTCACCCAGCGGTTCGTACGTGGAGTAGTAGTATGGCGTTTCAGCAGCAAATTCAGCTGCACAGGAGTCCACCATGCGGTAGATGGGGTGAATCTTCAACGCATGACGGCGCGCCATGACCGCAGCCTCGTCTCGCCCCGAGGGCAACGACGTCGGGCCTGCTGCGGGGAAACCGGCGAGGGCGTCGGCGATGTGGGCGTCGGTGAATCCGTGTGCCTTCCAGCGCCGTACGTCGTCCCCGTTGAGTTGAACCGGCGCGATACCTTGGGCCCGAATTTCGGCCTCCATGTCGGCAAGGCGCTTGAAGCGGTGGAGGAACCAACGGGTCATACGGGTCAATTCATGCACGCGCTCGATGGACCAGCCCCGCCGGAATGCCTCCAACAAGGCACCCATGCGCCGGTCGGTGGCCACGGTAAGCCAATCGATGAGCGTGTGTTCAGGGAGCGGTTCCTGAGCACGTTCCAACTGGTCTTCCCCGTCGGATTCATCGGCTCGTGTCAGCGGGCGAGGATGGGCCGTGCCTTGTTCCAAGGACGCCCAAGCCTTCAGGAAGGCTTCTTCGAAGCAGCGACCGATGGCCATCACTTCCCCGGTCGACTTCATGCTCGTGCCAAGCGTGCGGTCGGCCGTACGGAACTTGTCGAAGGGCCACCTTGGGATTTTGACCACGCAGTAGTCCAACGTGGGCTCAAACGCAGCCGTGGTGCCCTGACCGGTGATTGGATTGGGCAATTCGTCAAGCGTGTAGCCCACGGCGATCTTCGCCGCCATCCGTGCGATGGGGTAACCCGTGGTCTTCGAGGCCAGGGCTGAGGAGCGGGAAACGCGAGGGTTCACTTCGATGACACGAATTTCTCCTGTCGCTTGATTGAAGGCGAACTGCACGTTGCAACCGCCCTTGATGTTCAACGTTCGAATCAAACGCAGAGCGTGGTCGCGCAGAATTTGATGGTCGGCATCGCTGAAGGACTGGAGCGGGGCGACGACCACGGATTCTCCCGTGTGCACACCCATCGGGTCGATGTTCTCCATCGTGCACACGATGGTGGCGTTGTCCGCTTCGTCCCGCATGACCTCATACTCAAGTTCCTGCCATCCGAGAATGGATTCCTCGATGAGGACCTGGTTGATGCGCGAATTCCGCAATCCGAGCGTGGCGATTTCGACCAGTTCTCCAACGTCGCGTGCGGTGCCTCCCCCAAGGCCTCCAAGGGTGAAAGCCGGACGAATCAGAAGGGGCCAACTGCCCAAAAAATCAGCCGCTGCAAGGACTTCTTCCATCGAATTGCAGGCCACGGACGTGCAGATGGGAAGGCCGATTGACGTGCAGACTTCGTTGAACAATTCGCGGTCTTCCGCCTTGTCGATGGCATCGAGGTCGCTTCCAATCAGTTCGACGCCCAGACGCTCCAGCGACCCGTCGTGCGCCAATTCGCTGGCGATGTTCAGGGCGGTTTGCCCGCCCATTCCAGCGAGCAGAGCGTCGGGTCGCTCGGCCTCGAGGATGTCGCGAACCGTGTCCGTCAAGAGGGGCTCGATGTACACCACATCGGCCATTTCTGGATCGTTTTGTATGGTGGCCGGATTGGAGTTGACAAGGATGACCTTGTAACCGTCTTCGCGCAAGGCACGCACGGCTTGAGAGCCTGAGAAGTCAAATTCTGCGGCCTGTCCAATTTTGATCGGGCCACTGCCGAGGACCATGATGGTCTCGAGGTCTTCGCGTCGTGGCATCAGGCCGCACCTCCTTGGAGATGGGCGTCCACCATGCTGCGGAATCGCGTGAACAAAGGAGCAGCGTCGTGCGGCCCTGGGCAAGCCTCAGGGTGGAACTGGACGGTAAATGCAGGACGCCCCACCAAATCCAGCCCTTCCACCGTTCGGTCGTTCGCGTTCACGTAACGCACGACAACCTCGGCATCGTGTTGCGGAGCCTCATCTGGGCTGCAGGCGCCGGAGGGGTGAGCCGCCAACATGCCGGCATCCGGGTCGGCCACGGCAAAGCCGTGGTTTTGGGAGGTGATCCAAACGCGACGTTCGACCAAATCGAGCACGGGTTGGTTGGCGCCGCGATGACCGTAGCGCATCTTGTAGGTTCGCAAACCGGAGGCGAGCCCCATGAGTTGGTGACCCAAGCAGATGCCCATGACGGGGAGGCCGTGCTGCACTGCGGCCGCAAGGGTGCGGCGTGCATCGCTTGCACGCCCAGGGTGGGCAGGGTCTCCTGGTCCGTTGGAGCAGAACAGGGCGTCGATGTTGTGTTTCGAAATCAGGTCCTCAAGGGCCGTTTCTGGTGGGCACCAAAGGACCTCAAAATGGAGGCAGAGATGGCGAAGAATGTTGTTTTTGACGCCGCAGTCCAAAGCAGCCAAACGTGGCAAGGGGCGACCGAGGTCGTCCGTTGCACCCGGATTAAGGGGGATGATTTCTCGGACGCTGACCTCCGCTACCAGATCGTCGAGGTCGGGTGAAGTCAGTGCATTGAGGCGTGCACGAAGCGTGCTCTCCTCGGCTTCAGGGCCAAAGACGCACAGCACCGTCCCGAGTTCGCGAACGTGGCGGGTGATGGCCCGCGTGTCGATGGCCTCGATCCCGGGAACCCCGTGATGGCGCAGAAATTCATCCACCGTACCGATGCTGTCCCTGTGGTCCGGCTCTTCCATGGCGTGGCGGACCACGACGCCCCTTGGCCAGACTCGCCCGGATTCCGAACGGTTGGCATGGACGCCATAATTTCCGATGAGCGGATAGGTGAAGGTCAGCACTTGACCCGCAAAGGACGGGTCGGTCAGGGACTCTTGGAAGCCCATCATCCCGGTGGTGAACACAAGTTCGCCCTCGCCGATGCCTTGCGCCCCAAACAGTCGACCCCGGTAGCGTTGCCCGTCCGCGGTCAGCAGGATGCCCGAACCCGTGGCTTTCGGGGGTGCATCGCCATGTGCGAATACGTCGGCTGCATCAGGAAGTCGGAGCGGGTCCGAACTGTTCCCCGACATCATCGTTTGGCCCGACCGGCCTTCAATAATGATTGGGGCCGATTTTGGCTCCGAGCATCGTCAGAATCATTCCTCTTCCGAGACGTTCTTGCCTCGAGCGCTCGGATGAATGACCAGTTTCGGATCATCAAAAGTACGTTCCAACCCGGCACCGTCGGTCCACCCGTCAAGGAAGAGGGCCAAGGCCGCGACCTCGGAGTGGGGCTGCTGGCCGACGGAAACGTTGTGATGGGCCAAGGAGAAGGCTTCTGCAGGCACCTTCGCACCTCCAACAACCACCACGATGGGTCGATCTCTTCGGATCTGCGGGATGGCCTGGCGATGGGGTATGCCGTACATGGTCAGATGAACCACGGTCCCGGGCCGGCCGTCTCCCGCATCCTTCTGAGCAAAGGTGCGCAACCACCCCATGGGGGAATCGAGGTATTCGAGGTCCATCGCCTGTCCGAAGCGTGACTCGACGGACCGTACGTTCTCGAACATCTTCTCGTCTTGGTCCCCCCCAAGCAGGAAGCGGTTTGCACCCATGGCGCGGGCCACCAGCGCAAGGTGCGTGGTGATTCGAGGGTCGCGGCCTCTGCGGTGCCCCAAACGGAGCACGTCAATCCGCTCACCCATGGCCTGCGGGAGTCCGTGCCCCTCATCAACCGCTCGGCGGTTCAAGCAACGCTTTCGAGCTCAAGGACCATGTCCTGCTCCGCCGGTTCTGGCTCTGCCGCGGCAAGGCCCTGCTGAACGGCGCCTGGTACGAAACCAAAGGTGTCGCAGAACGTGCGCAGCCAAACGAGGAAATATGCTTCCATGATCAACCTCGCGCCGTAGTAAGCACCACCGAAAATCACGAGCAGTCGCACGCTGCGCCACAGGCCTTCCTCGACCGTCAGCGCATCGCCCATGGCCCCCGTGGCCAGGGGTTCAAACACGTAGATGATGGCGAAAAACTGCATTGGACCGGCCATCAGGCTCGGTGCTGCCCGGCCTCGCTCGCTCCCAAGTTCGGAGAAGATCGCAGCCAAGAAACTCAACAGGGCGACGACGATGGCGATGTTGTGAAAAGCGAAGTTCAGCAGAATGGTATCGTCGGAAGACGCCGTGGAATCGAGGTTGAAAAACACGGTGATCCAGATGAAGAATCCAAGCCCAGCAAGGACCATTGCCCCAGATTTTGCGCGGTTGGAAAGCATCGCATTGAGGCCTTGCCCTCCCTCGGGTTGGAACCGTTCCATGAGGCGATCCGCGAGATCGACGTTCTCCTGATCGGGGAGAGCCTGTGTGGCTCCATCCGATGGAACCTCGTCTTCGACCATGGGAAGGCTTCCCCCTGCCTCCTTATGAAGACTCTCGGGTTGGGAGGGGCGTGCCCTCCGACCTGCAGGGCGATGATGCTCGCCGAGACCGTTTGGCAAAGGCCCTTCGCCCCGACGAGGACGGCCTGCCACGCTTGATGGGCATCCTCAATGCGACGCCGGATTCCTTCCATGCGGACTCTCGTGTGTCGGGAGACGTGGCCGTCGAACGTGGTTTGGCGATGTTTGAATCTGGCGCGACGTGGGTCGACGTCGGTGGTGAATCAACGCGTCCAGGAGCAGAGCCCGTCTCGCTTGAAGAAGAACAAGCACGCGTGCTGCCGGTGATTCAACGCCTCAAAGCAGCCCGACCCGAAGGATTGGTCTCCATCGACACACGCCACGCAATCGTGGCCAAGGCCGCTTTGGAAGCGGGCGCAGACATGGTCAATGACGTCAGCGGCCTGCGAGACCCCGCCATGATGGACGTGGTCCTCGGAGCAGGCGCTGCAGTGTGCATCATGCACATGCAGGGCGTTCCGGAAACCATGCAAGACAACGTCCACTACGACGAAGTCGTCTCAGAGGTTCACAGCACCTTGTGGTCCACGGCCACGGCCCTCACCGACCGGGGCCATCCTGCCGCGTTGATCAGCTTGGACCCTGGAATCGGTTTCGGCAAAAGCCAACACCACAACTTGGCCTTGTTGGAACGGGGAGAGGCCTTGTCTGAGAAAGGCCGTTGGGCGGTGCTCTGGGGCGTTTCACGCAAATCGGTGGTCGGCCACCTGACAGGCCAATCGAAGACAGAAGACAGACTTGCAGGGACCCTCGGTTTGGCGGCTGTGGCCTGCCTCAGAGGCGTCGGCGTGCTCAGGGTCCACGACGTGGTTCCGCATTGGGACCTCTTGCAGGCCATGCGGCCTTTCGACCTCAGAGGCTGATCCAACCGGCGTAGGTGCCTGCGGCCACCCATGCACCCAACATCGAGCCGAGGTTGGAGAGGGCGGTGACGAGCAACACTCGCCCGGCTTTGTTGGACCAAAAATCACCGATGCGCTCGAGTTTGAGGAATTGCGTGAGGTCCTCGGCACTCGGTTCAACGATGCGCAGCTGCACATACCCTGCAAACCAACCGGCCGCAAGCGTCGGATTCAATGACGTGATGGGTGACGCCAGAGCCGCGGTGAGCACCGAAAAGGGATGGCCACGCGCGATCAAACATCCAAGTGCAGCGAGGACCGCATTGGCCGCCGTCCAGATGGTGAACAACTCGATCAGGGCCTCAGTGGAGCCGTTGATGACGTTCCAGCCCACAAGGCCAAACACGGCAAGAGGGATCAACCAAGGTACCGCACGACGAACCATTCCCTTCTCTGGAAGGGTATCAAGTGGGGCCAAATCCAGCTTCTGACCCTCCGATTGCTCGAGATGGGCAGCGATGCCCTTCAGGTGGCCCGCACCAACGACGACCAAGGTGCGACCCTGCCCCTCAAGCCGGCGCACCTTCTCTGCGATGTAGGCGTCGCGTTCGTCGATGAGCACGTCACCGGCGCCGGGTGAAATCGTCCGAAGTTCCTCCATCAAGTCGCTCAACAGATCGCCGTCACCCAGCAGATCGTTGAGGTCAAACGCCTCGTCTTCGTCATCGTCCTCGTCCAGCAGAGCCCAGAGCAACCGAACGCGTTCGCGGAAGCGCATCCTCTTCCACGCCCTTCTCAGCGTGGTCTGGATGTCGCGGTCGACGAGTTCCACACGAAGGTCTCGCTCCTCCGCGCACTCCACAGCGGCGAGCAACTCGGCGCCGGGCTGCTGACCTTCGTCAAGGCCCATCTTCCGTTGTTCAGCAGCCAGCAGGGCTTGCAGCAAAACCAACGGGGCCTTGCCCTCTTTCATGACGCGACGAAGCCCCTCACGGTCCAACCTGCGGTCGGCTCGGAGCGCTTCGTACCGCGTGGGGCAAAGTTCGACCGCCACAACATCAGGTGCAAACGCATCGATGTGGTGCTGGACGGCTTCGACGCTCGATGTGGCCACGTGGGCCGTGCCGAGGAGACGGAGTTCGTCCGAGACGTCGATGAAGGGTGCCTCACTCATCCCCGTCACCCCCCAACAAGTCGCGAAGAGCATCGGTCATGCATTCAATCACGTGTTCTATAGCAGGATTCTCCCCGTCAACCAAGCCGGCGAATTGAATCTGGCCGCCCGCGAGAGAACGGTGCCCGCCGGCCTGACCTTCTGGGAAACGTCCGGCCAGGGTGCGGCCGAGATGAAGATCGGGGTTTCGGGTCCGAGCAGAGAGGATGACACGACCTTGCCGTGGCCCGTACACCACGACGGTGTCCACGCCTTCGGTCGCGAGCAGGAAGTCCGCCACCTGCGCCAAAGCATCGCGGTTGGGCAGGTGGAGCAGGGGGGCGAGGAGCACGCCGCCTTCGAGCGTCATCGACGCAAGGGCTTCCGCGAAGGCCGCGAGGGCTTCGCGAGACCGCGGAGGGGCCTCGATTTGGCGGAGGAGTTCATGGTCCACCCAGGCGTTCAACCACGAAAGCGCGCGGAGGTCTGCTGGGCTGACGCCTCGTGAAAAGCCGAGCGTGTCCGTACGGATGCCAAAGGCAAGGGCGGTGGCCAGCACCGCGTCCATTTCCGCATCCAAGGCGGTCATCAGGCTGGCCACCAAGGACGAGGTGGCCGAGAATTCTGGGTGGACGATGGCGACGTCTGCGGCAGGGAGGTCGCCCACGGCGTGGTGGTCGAGGATGACGTTCGGGACGTGGTCCTTTGGCAGCACGTTGTTGGCCCCCGGCTGGTGGAAATCAACCGCGACGACCGCGTCGGCGGCAGCCAAAACGTCGGCGATTTCCCAGCCCATGATCAGGCGCGTTGTTTCAATCCCCAAGAGCTGAACCATGGCCCGATTCTGATGATGTTCAATCAACCCACCGTGGTAGATACGCCCGGTCAAACCTCGTCGTTCAACCAAACGCTGAACGGCTAGGGCTGAAGCCAATGCATCTGGGTCGGGGTTGTCGTGGCAGAAAATGGCCACGCTCGATCCTTCTGCCAACCCGGCGAAATGAGCGTCCAGCACCGAGGCGCCTGTGTGCCGTTCTTGGGCACGAACCCGGTCTTTCGCCGCGGAAAGGAGGAGGTCTTCAGGCCGCAACGGGTCCGCGACGCCGGTTTCTCCTTCGGGTTCTGGACCGATGATGGGGACGCCAGGCCAACGGGAACTCAGATCAGCGACCACGTTGTCCGTATCGATAGGTTCCGCGTTCAACACGACGATGAGGTTTGGATGCCTTGACGGCGTAGGTAAATCGTCCACAAGCATGGCTTGGGGGAGCGCAACAACATCGCAACCGTCGAGGTTGTCTTCGGATTGGAGGCTTGATGCCAGCGTCACGACGCAAGTCGGGCGGGAGCGTTTGCACCATGCCGCGAGTCGGGCAAGCGGGTCGCCTGCACCGATAAGGAGGTACATCGAAGCACCTCGAGCGTGCGGTTTCAGAAGGAAACGGCGACGTTCTCGCGCTCGATGCCGACCACTTCGAAGAGGGTCCGTTCCGTGCACGACTTGACACCTGCAACGATGTTCGTTGGGATGGTCTCAATGGCCGTGTTGAAGCTGGTTGCACTCGCGTTGTAGAATTCGCGGCGGTCTGCAATTTGGTTCTCCAGAGCCGTGATCTGGTTCTGCAGGTTCAGGAAATTGGAATCCGCCTTCAACTCGGGGTATTGCTCCGCGACCATGTTGATGCGGGGCATCAGGCCGGACAACATGCCTTCCGCAGAGGCCACACCTGCGACGTCACCCTGCGCCAGAGCGCCAGCGGCGGCCTGTCGGGCCAAGGCGAACTGCTCGAAGATTTCACGCTCATGCGTGGCATACCCCTTCACGGTGTTCACGAGGTTGGGAATCATGTCGTAGCGCTGCTTGAGCAACACGTCGATGTTGGACCACGATTGGTCGACGTTCTTCTCGAGACGAACCAAGCGGTTCCACGTTGAGATAAACCAAATCAGGAGAACTGCAGCAATCACGCCGCCAATGATGAGCTCGATCATGATTCGGGGTCGTGTCCATGCTTTATGAAAGGATTGACGTCACATTACAGACCAAAAAACAGGTCCGAGGCATAACGCACGGCAATGACGACCAGAAGGCAAAGGAACACCCTCAAGATGACGAGGTCAGGCAAGTTCAAGCCCACCCGAGCGCCGAGAACTGCACCTGAGAAGGCACACGCTGGGAGCAAAACAAGCACCCACGCTTCGGGCCAACCGCCGGCATGAAGGCTGGCATGGACAAGGATGGCCACCGGCACGACCAGCAGCATCACACCGAGACTGGTCCCAATGGCGCGTCGCGTAGGCAGGCCACCAAATTGGTTCAGCACAGGAATGTAAATTGCGCCTGCTCCAATGGCCAAAACGGCGCTTGCGCCACCGCCGAATCCGGCACCGACACGCAGCTGCACAGGACGGAGGCTCCCTCCGTCTTTCTCGGCCGCGCCGTGACGCAAACGGCGCCCAACCTTCACGCAGGCCCACACCACAAGCGCGAGGGCGAGGGCCTTGAACACCGGATCGAGGGTGTTTCCGAGGAGGTGAACGATGACCGAACCGGCAGCGGCTCCAAGCATCGCGATGGGCGCCACTTTTCGAACGGTCGGCACGTCGATGAGGCCTTCCCGATGGTGAACGGCTCCCGAACCTAAGGACACGCTCAGCGTCAAAAGCAACGAGACCACCAAAGTCGCCGTATCAAGAGGCCATCCAGCGACGTAATGGAGGATGGGGACAAACAGCATCCCTCCGCCCAAACCAAGCGGTGCGAACATGAACGCCGTCAGAAGGACGGCGATCAGCACCACGAGAAGGGCGTCCACGTCCCCACCTACATGGCCTCGATGACCATGGCAATGCCTTGACCACCGCCAATGCAGGCCGTGGCGACACCGTAGCGGCCACCGCAGCGACGCAACTCGTGTGCCAAAGTCAGCACAAGGCGCGTCCCTGTTGCAGCGAGTGGGTGACCGAGCCCGACGGCTCCACCGTTGACGTTGACCTTCTCCACGTCAAGACCGAGGTCCTTGATGCAAGCAACGGCTTGACCGGAAAAGGCCTCGTTGATCTCCCAACGATCGATGTCATCCACCGTCAGGCCGGCTTTCTCCAGGGCTTTCCGGCTCGAGGGGACTGGACCGTATGCCATGATGGCAGGCTCAAGCCCGACGATGCCCCAACTGACGATGCGTGCCAACGGCGCATCGCCATCGGCTTTGGCCCTCGACGCCGACTTGATGACCACCGCAGCTGCACCGTCGACGACACCGGAGGCATTGCCGGCCGTCACCAAAGATTCTGGGCCGAAAGCAGGGCGAAGGCCGGCCAATGTTTCGGGCGTTGTGCCTCGAACGACGTGGTCCTCGTCGGCATGGGTGACGACCACATCGCCACGGCGAGAGGAAATCGTCACGGGGACGATTTCATCCTCAAAACGACCCGAGTCGATGGACGCTTCCGTGCGCCCATGGGACAGAGCTGCAAACGCATCCACTTCCTCACGAGTGACGCCTTTGCGCTTGCAAAGTTCGTCGGATGTTTGGGCCATGAAGAGACCACAGGTCATGTCCTGCAGGTTCGTCATCATGTAATCCTCAACCGGCGGCGATCGCCCAAGGCTCCATCCGTCCCGGGCACCGCGGAGCACGTGCGGGGCTTGGGAGAGGTTCTCCATGCCACCGGACACGACGACCTCGGCCTCTTCCAGCATGATCATTTGCGCTCCGGACACGATGGATTGGACACCAGACCCACAAATGCGGGACAAGGTCAACATCGGCACTTCTTGCGGGAGTCCTGCCTTCAGGCCGGCGTGGCGAGCACCGTAGATCGATTGGGAACAGGTCTGCAAGGCATAACCCATCACCACGTGATCGACGGATTCGGGCGACGTGCCGCTCTTCTCGAGCGCCCCACGAATGGCCGTGGCTCCGAGGTCTTGTGCGCTGACGCTCTTCAAGCGACCGCCGGGCGCACCGTCACCCCGCTTTCCACCGACCCATTCGCAGAAAGGAGTCCGTGCTCCGCCCACAATCACTACGTCTTCGACCATGGTCCTTGGGGGTCGGAGACCGCTCAAGAACCCTCGCCCAAGCGGTACACGAACTCCACATCGGCCGGTTCGTCCGTCGATGTGCCACCAAACCAGAGGTCCATCACCAGACGGTCGTCGTTCATTGCATGCCTCCACGTTGGACCTCCGTCAGGAAGCGGCCCCACACGAAGGCTACGAGCGCCTTCTTCGACGCGTGCTGTTTCCACCGAACCGTCGTTCGAACGCAGCTCAAGCAGAAGCGTCCCGTCAGGCACCCGGCGGTACGTGGACCGGTCCTCGTGGACCTGCCTCCCATCGGGGTCCATGACGCGTTCATGCAAGGTCAAAGCGTGAACGTCATCCACCAGCAGGGTGGCATCGTCACCTCCTCGCTGCACCTCCACGCTCATCACGCTCGTCATCCCTGATTGCCCAGTGTGATGCCATGTGCCCTCGCCCAGGAAATGCCTCCCCTCTGCAGCCACCAAGCCACGAAGCACCTCATCGGCTCGCCGCAACGGCATCGATGGGGGTCGAGCGTCCCAGATGGCCCATGTGCCTACGGCCGAGGCAACGACGCGTTCCCCGACCCGTACGTCGCCGGCCAAGTGGGCCACGTGGCGACCGCGGCGAACCACCCGACCGGTGGCCATCAAGCGTTCTCCGAGGCGTGCCGCAGCAAGGAAACTGGTCGTCAATTGCGTGGTGGCGCACCACGATGCGACGGGAAGCGTCGAGACCAAGGCTCCACCCAGGGCGGCATCCAAAAGCACCGTCATCAGGCCACCGTGAGCCGCTCCTCCTTTGTTCAGGTGATCGGAGGTCACCGTGACCTCGAGGCACGTGTGTCCCGCAGACCAAGCGGTCCGCTCGATACCGAGGGCCATCGCCATGCCTGTGGGTTCTGGGGGCGGTGAGAGCGTCATTCAGGCATCACTCCAACGACCTTGACCAAGATGCGCTTGTTCCTTTGTCCGTCAAACTCAGCGTAGTGGATTTGCTCCCAGGTGCCAAGGTGAAGGCGGCTTTCACGAACCGGCATGGTCACTTGCTGGCCCAACAATTGCCGCTTGAGGTGCGCATCGCCGTTGTCTTCACCCGTGCGGTGATGGAGGTATTCTGGACCATTCCGCCCTTCAGGGCCGCCAAAGGGAGCCACCCGTTCAAGCCAATCCATCAGGTCCTGATGCAACCCGTATTCGAGATCGTTGACGTAAACCGACGCCGTGATGTGCATGGGATTGACGAGAACGAGCCCATCGACAATGCCGCTCTCGCGCACGATGCGCTCGACTTCAGGTGTCAGGCAGATGATCTCCCGACGTTCGTTCGTTCGGACGGTCAATTCTTCGACGTACGTGGCAGCGGTACCGGTCACAAGCGTGCCCATGCCTTTGGCGTGTGGCGACGCTGCATAGGGGTGCTGCTCACTGGGACGTGCTCGGGAAGAGCGAGGAATCGTCCAAGCCGTTGTTGGACACCAGCAGTGGAATCGCCACCATCAAGCCACAGAACCCCGAACCCAAAACCGACATGATGACCGTTGCACCCATGCCAAATCCTGAGTCACTGAATTCTGGGAACATGAAAGCCAACACAAGTCCTAGAACGAAACTCAGGCCAATCATCAGAAGTCCGAGATGAACGCCGCGGCGTTGGTATTGCATGGTCCAGATGCCACCGAGCAAGGTGCCACCGGAAGTCACCAAGGCGATGAGCCCGCTCAGCATCATGTATCGCCCAAAGCCGGTTGGATCGAATCCGAGCGCATCAGGATCTTGACTCGCAACTTCACCAAGCAAGCCCTCAGCAATTTGACCGCCAAGCAAACTTGCAAGGGCTCCGAGGAGACCAAAGGCCGCGTAGATGATGATGAGAATGCCCATCACTTTCGCAGCACCGCTTGGCGGTTGGATGAAAACCATCTGGCCTTGAGCCTGGTATGGATCGCCCATGCTGACGCCTTGGGGTGCCACGGTGCCGGACAGGTCGGGGGTGGCTTGTTGATCGGACCATTTTTCCGGTTCCATGGGCACAGGTTCCGGCCCAAAGCCATGAAGGTTGCCAACCGAGGCTTCAAGCGGAAGGGGCTTGTGATGGTGCATGGGGACCGCCATGCAAGTGTTGTTGGTCTACAAGAAGACCCATGAACCAGTGCATGACCAAGCCCTTCAGCACTTGCAAGGTGTCCTTCAGGCGCACGAAAACGCACTCAAAGTCACCCTGCGACCCCGTGAATTGGTGCAGCAGTCCGACTTCTTGGGCCGAGATTTGGTCATCGTGCTTGGTGGAGACGGAACCCTGACGAGCATCTCTCACAACATCGACGATGCAACGTTGGTGATGGGTGTGAACTCGCACCCAAGATCCTCAGACCCGGAAGGGAGCGTCGGATTCTACATGGACAGCGACGTGGAAACCTTCGCCAAAGACCTGGACGCCGTCCTCGAAGGGACCGCCATCGTCAACCGTCTTCCAAGGTTGCAAGCGATCATCGAAACGACCTCTGGCAACCGCTTCACGACCGACCCCGCGTTGAACGACCTGCTCATCGCCAACACCCACCAGTACGCACCCAGCAAATATCGCCTCTCGAGGGGGGCCAACGACACCTTCCAAACCTCGAGCGGTTTGTTGTTTGCCACGTGGTTTGGCCAGCACGCATGGATGACACACGCTGCCCCCAAGGAGGCCTTCCAGGCGTGCAAATCCCATGCCAAGCTCGACCAAGCCGCCGATCACTGTTTCATTCTCGCTCGAGACCTGCCGCTTGTACAGCGCAAGGCAGAACCCTGGGCGCATGTGGCATGGTCGGCAGAAAGCACCGTGTTGGTCAGCGACATGCACCGTGGTTACGTGGTGCCGGACGGCTGGGACGAGGTGCATTTCAACCGCGGAGCCACCGTGACGGTGGACGCACGTGGCCCTCCCCTCAATTTGCTGACCTTCCGGCACACCATGCTGGAAAAAGTAACGGCCTTGGGTTGAGACACGACCGGCAGCCTCTGGCCCATAAGCCAAAAAAAAACCCGCACCGCGCGAGAGGCGCGATGCGGGAAAGAAGGTGTGGAGACGGGGAGGCCGAAGCCTCCCCGCCCCCGGTTTCTTAGGAGGTGATCCATCTGCAGGTTCCCCTACAGATACCTTGTTACGACTTAACCCTCCTTGTCGAAGGCAGGCTCGAATACGCCAAAAAGCGCAGCCTCACCCACCCCCAACTAAGATGGTTTGACGGGCGGTGTGTGCAAGGAGCAGGGGCATATTCACCGTGCTAT
>MDSV01004301.1_pt1 | contig 24245 bp, 24 predicted proteins | sample 810851 | NCBI WGS metagenome assembly MDSV01 (sample SAMN05326640, study PRJNA326480) | marine metagenome | isolation source: seawater | place: Atlantic Ocean: North East | collected 2012 | reverse complement strand
GTCTGCAAATACAACACCGTCTTTTGTTATTTTTATATCATCTAAAAATCCTTGAATGTTGTGAAAATAAAATTGCAAATACGAAGGTGATGATTGAGTGCCATTAGATGTCCAGAAAGAACTAAAAAATGGCGGAACTTCAGTTAGTGAATTACCAACTACATATGTCTCAGGTTCAATAAGTTCATCATTAATAAACAGTCGTATGTGAGGTGAATTTTTTCTAAACTGTAGTTTATATCTTCCAGACCTATATTTAAATTTATATTCAAGTTCAGTACCTCCTCTGTTACCGGTTTTGTTGTAGGTGAATATCATTTTAAAATTTTCATTGTCAGCTTTGTTATCTGCAAAGCTTACTGTAATAAACGGATCTGTGTTATAAAAAGGTGTACCATACTCGTTTTGAAACGCAATTCTAAATAATTCTTGACTGTATGTTGTTTCAGGTCCTGCTAGTCCGACATCTCTATCATGTTGAAGAAACCACTCTAGTTCAAGAGTATCTGAAAAATCTTTTAGATCATGCCATATATTTCTATTTCTAAGTTGATCTGATAATCTTATCGTATGAAGTCCGTCATTATAAAGTTTTGCATCTGTGTTATCATCGATATTTGGAGTAGAGTCATCTAAAAAGTTACCATGAACATCTGTTTTGGCATCTTTGTTTCCGCTTGTGTAGTCGCTTATTGTTTTTGCAATTCTACCTATTGCATAAGATTGTAAGTTTTGTATATCATCTAGAGACATTAATATCCTCCCCCACCACCACCACTATCACCACTGTCTGTGCTACTACCTCCACCGATACTTGAGTAGGATACAGGTGTTTCTGTTGATTGTGTTGATTGTGTCGTTTGTGTTGTTGTTTCTGTTTCTTCTTGATTTACAGATATTGTTTCATAGCTATCATATCTTCTGGTAGCGTTACACTTCCATACATACTTTCCTAATAAAGGATTTATACCGTCCGGTGTTATTGTTCTGTCAGCTATATTTGTTATTTCATAATCATAGTTTCTATTTTTCATAAAACTCAGTCTGAAAAAATCACCAACTTCTGGTGCGATATTTTTATTATATATATTAGGTGAGGTCTGATCATAATATAAAATACCTACATTTGCAGAACCTGTATATGTAGATGTACCTAATGTTATTGTGTCGATAGATACTGCTGTGTGTGAGCCACCACTTATATTATAATAATCACTTCTTGCTATATGAGGATTTACAGGTATAGAAACACCTTTGTTTTCATCTACCGATAAGGTTGTTTTCTTATTATATGTTGAAACTGCTGAAGAACCGGTTGTTGCATTCAGTGTATATTTAAGTCCTGTTTGTCCATACCAATCTGGGTTATATTCAGTATCTTCGTTTAAATCACGGTCTGGTCTTTCTTCACCATAGTCATCTGCCCACTGTGGTTGATTTGCACCAGAAAGATTAATAGATAAACTTATTCCACCAGAATGACTTGTGCTTAATGACGTATTTGAACTTAGTTCTGTATTTGTTGTATCTAAGGTAGGTCCTTGAATTGTAATTTGATTTCTAAATTTATCTTCTCCTATATATGTAGAAAATTCTGGTATGCTTGTGTTTTTAATTAATCTCATGTCTTGTGTTAATAAATAAGTTATATTTTGACCTGGTCTCCCAGACGCTCCTACAAATAAGTCGTTTGAATAACCGCTACCGCCATCTGTTATCGTATAGCCTGATAGTCTACCATCAACTAGTGTGTGTATTCTTGCAGATGCTGTTTTTGTGGTTATCGAGGGTATTGGTCCTAAAACCATGTCGTCCCAAGGAGGTGTACCATTAGGATACATACTTAAATTATCAAGAGTATTATAAAATGCACCAGATGTAACTAATATTGGTCTGATAACTCTACCTCTGTCTCCAAATTCCATAACTGCTGAAATTTGTGCAGTAAAGTCCTGTGTTGAACCGGTAGGTCCTCCTATAGACAATGTTGGTGTTGAAGTGTAGCCTGTTCCTGAACTTACTACGGTAATCGCTGATATACCACCATAAGAGGAACCGGCAGGGTCTCGACCTACCACTGCACTTACGGATGCACCTGTACCACCACCACCCGTTATTGTTATATTAGGTGCTGATGTATAATAGCTTCCTGAATTTGTGATGGTTATGCTTTCTACTTTTTGACTTTTTAAAACTGCGTTTCCAGTTGCATTAACTCTTGGTAGTGTAGGTGAAGGTCCTGTTAATGTAGGCACTGAACTATAATATGTACCACCAAATAAGACCTGATGACCGGCATCATCGTCACCATAATGAAGATAAGGACTAAAAAGTCTTGTTCCCACGTCATTACCATCAGCATTCACATTACCGGCTCTAGGAAATTCAACTCTAGCCGAACAGGCACTAGGTGAAGGAGGTGGTGTAAAGGAAATAGATGGTGCAGAACTATTGAGAAAGTATGAGTTTCCAGAAGATACAATATCAAGTGAGCTTACACTACCAGAAGAAGTTGCGACAAGATTTGCTGATATTGGCTCGTAGTTTAATAAAAAACCACTGAAAGAAACTTGATCTGCATATTCTTTTCTTTGACCAAGTTGTGAAGCGAATCTTGTGTTAAAGTCATTTACAGCAAAATAAACTGTAAGATTTTCTTCAGGTTGTAGTCCAAATTTTGTTAGTGAGAACACATCTTGGTCGACCTCTATATATGCAGGTATTCCACCGGAAAGATAAAAGGTAGGATCCATTGCCTCACCGTAAATTAAATTTTCCAGTCCTGAAACACCTGGTGTGAGGTCTATTTTTTCTGGAAATTTAATATCGTTTTTAAAATAAGAAGTATCTACACCGTAATTTTGAATTAAATCGTAAAAATAATTTTCAAATACTTTTCTTTCGTGTTTGAGTCCTTCTTTTCTTAAATACTTAACATTCTTGTTTGATCTTTTTGACATAATTATTTAAACCCGTTAATTACTATTTACAATGATTAACAGTAAATAAGAGTTGAAGGAACATTTGTTATTAATAAAAGTTTTCAGGATAAGAGATTTTTTGACTTTAAGTTATAAATACAAATGTTACAAAACAAAAATCAGGAGAAAGACTATGAGTAAGTTTTATGAAAGGCTAAAGAAACTTGAAGAATCCTTAAGTGAGGAGTCTTCTCGTATCCAAGAAGCTATTGAAAACACAGAAAAAGAGATTAAAGAAAGTGTCGATTCATACTTAACGCTTGAAGCAGACAAGGATTCTTACAAGGAGTTCTTTCAGTCTAAGCTAGAAAAGTATGGCGTTTCTTCACCTGCTGAATTATCCGAAGAAGATAAGAAAAAGTTCTTTAATGAAATAGAGAATGAATATACTGGTGAAGTTGACGAAGATATGAAGAAAGAAATTGAAGAAGCAATCGTACCCCAATTTAAATCGGATGATGAGCGAGAAACATCAGAACCTGTTGCAGACAAATCAGGTGTTGAAACTGATGGAGAAGTTCCAGATGAGGTCGAAGAAGGTATGCACGAACCAAAAGAGGAAGGCTATCATGACAAGAAAGAAGAAGTAGATCATGATGAAACGCCTGAGCCTACAAAAGAAGAGATTGACCAAGATGAAACTCCAGAGCCAGTTAAAGAAATGGACCATGGAGATGAAGTTGAGGAAGAAGTTGACCAAGATGAAAAACCTACAACTGAGGAAGATGAAGTTGAAGAAGGTATGCACGAACCAAAAGAAGAAGACGCACATGATGATGTCGAAGAAGGCGCTCATGATGAAGTTGAAGAAGGTATGCATGACAAGGTTGACGAAGAAGAAGGTTCTGCACCTGGTGACTACGAAAACTTCCCTTCAGATGATGAAGACCCTGTTGAAGATTCACCGAGTCAAGATGCTCCAGGTGATGTCGAAGAAGGCGCTCATGAAGATGAGGTATCTGAAGAAGACGAAGTTGAAGAGGAGCTTCAAAAACCCGAAGAACATGACCTTAATGATGTTGAAATAACTGACTTAAAAACAGGTGAGTTAATTAGACAGATTGCTAAAAAGGTTTAATAAATTAAGTTCTGATTTTTTGTTTTAGGCGTACTTCGGTACGCCTTTTTTTTATACCTTAAACTTTACTGCTTGTGTTATGTCTTTGTTGTATTCTTTTTTATAGATTTGTCTTCTTTCTTTGAAGTGTCTTTCTGAATACTTAAAGTTGAAGTTTATATCAAATAAATTCATCGCTGATTTCGTATCGTGTTTTCTAAGTCCTCGTCCTATGCTTTGAATTATTTTTGTACCGGATTTACTATTAAATATAAATCCTATATTGTGTAGTTTCTTAATGTTGATACCTGTGTTGAAACATACACTTTGTGCTACAATAATAGCATTTTCGGTTTCTTCTATCGTGTTTCTTATTTTCTCTCTTTCAATTACATCTATCTTACCATCAATATAAAAAACCTTATCTTTGTCTATCACTTTGCTTTTTACAAATTCATAAAAAGATTTACCAAACTCGATAAAGTCAAATAGATAAAGTGTATTGGTGTCGCAAGTTAAAGATTGTATATAATCAAAAGGTTGTTCATAAAGCTTTCTCATATTATCAACGATATACTTTCTTTCCATTTCATAAGGTTCTTGTATGTTTTCAGACTTAACTCTTCTTTTAAGTGAGAATAAACATTGTGTATCTCTTTGTACGTCTTTGTCATGAACATTCACACCTGTTATAAACAAGTCACTTATATAATCATCTTTTAACATATCTTTTGCAATCTTTTTATATAGGACTGGTCCTATGTTACCGATAATATCCCACTTTTTATCAAGTGTATTTGGTAAAGTCGCTGTACACCCAAACTTTATGTTTGTATCAAACTCAGCTATCATATCAGATGAATTACTGTTTGGAGAAGAGAAGGAGTGTGCTTCGTCAACTTGAAGTACATCTATATTTGGTAGTTCGTCTTTATGATTCTGTAACCATTGTCTGTTTGAAACTATTATTGGTGTATTCTTACAAACCTTTTGTTTAGCAGAAAACATAGAAACATCATCATCTGTTAACCCATATGAAAGTAAATCATTATAAAATTGTATTACAAGTCCTGTTGTTGGTACAAGTATTAGACAGTGTTTTATCTTTTCAGGTTCTGACTTGAGAAGACTATGAAGTGTTTTTGCGATTACAAAGGATTTACCGGAACCGGTAGCCATCACTATTATACCTCTACCACTTTTTAAATTTTTCTCAACTGCTTCGTGTTGATATTCTCTATGTTCATGCTCATCACTATCTTCACAAGGTAGTTCATGTATAACAGGTTTAATATCTAGTGTTTTTAAAGGTGTGAAGTTTTTAATAATGTCTTTATCAAGATCAATATCTATTTCTAATTTCTTCATTACGCTTAAAACTGAAACTAACAGACCTATTTTGAATACACCAAGTACCGATATTCCATATATAAAATCAGGTGCAGAATATCTTGGATTATGATGTTGAACAAAAAACTTATTATCATTTTCTGTTTTAAAGAAGTTTCTTATAGGTTCTAGTTCTTCACTAGTTTCTGCCATTATTCGACAGAGACCTTTACCCTCGTATTTGATTTCCATTATGTTTGTTCCAACTTAATGGCATCTAAGGCATGTTTGACTGTGAAATTAAAATCAGAAACTACATTAAGTGCATATTCCATGAATTGAACAACTTCGTTTTGTTTTGATAACATTTCGTTTATCTTTTTTATCTTATCACTCTCTCTAGAAATCTTTTCCTCAAGTCTTATCTTCGACATATTTCTAAATTGAGTATCAGTTGTCTGAAGTCCTTCTACACCTTTTTGTAGTAAAGTGGATTTCGCATCTTTTAATTTACGAACTATTTCCTTTTCTTTAAAATATTTCATAACCCATTTGGCTCTTATAGAAGATACAGTCATGGACTTATCTCTAACATTCATTAGATTTACCTGCATATCTTCCATAAGCTCTTTACCAAGCTTGGCTATCATTTCGTTATCAAATTCTAACTCTTCCATACTCTTAATTATACTCTAAATAAACTTTTTTTATTTTTTTACTATAAAAATTAGTATCGGACTGGTATATAGGAGCGTAGCGAGTATATACTTTATAACGCCGTTGAAGAAAAAAAGACGATGTAGAAGCCAAAAGTAGTAACCAAGACAAATTCTCTAGTTTTCATTACTCAAGAAATAGTCATTTTATTGTAAATAGCCTTGATAGAACCTAATTAGGAGAATTTGAGTATGAGAACAATACAGAGTCCAGGTGTTGAGGTAAACGAAATCGACATTTCTCAAGTAGCACCAGCTATAGCGGGAACAAAATGTCTTGTAATGGGATTTGCTGACAGAGGTGAAGACAACACACCTTATGAATTTACAAGCAGAAATTCATTTTTAAACTACTACGGAGAACCGACTAACGAAGCCGAATATTATTTCTATGATGCGGCCAACGAAGTCCTTCAACAGAACGGAGGCTTGGTTGCGGCCAAACTACCTTATAACAATGTTGCGAAAGAGAAATACAAAGGTGTTTTCTTCGAAGTTGACACAGCGAGTGCCTTAGCAAATACAAGTGTTAGTGGTATTTCTTTATCTGCTGAGTTTTTTGCACTTTCAGCCGAAGGACTTTCAGGTACACATGCTATAGTGAGAACACCTGATTATTCCGATACAATCACTCAAGCTACAGTTGATGGATTTAGAACAGGTACAAAACCTTCTGCAAACAGAATCGCAGTAATCAATAAAAACAGAGACACATTTGTTAAAGATTCACAAGGTAGAGAAATAGGTGGTGTGTTTGTAGTTATGACAACACCCTTCAATGCACTCGCCAATCAAGGACTAGTATCTAGCTCATTTCAAGCAAACCCATATGGTGGTTGGAATGCAATCTCATATATTGCCGATCAAACCGGTGCACCATTAACCGATGTAAACTTTGCAACACCAGTATCAGGTGTAGATTTTCAAAAACCATCTCTCGCAAGAGAAGTAGGTGCTTTATTTCCAACAATACAGACCGATGAAGATGGGAACCTAGAAGAATATTTCTTAAAGCAAGTCATGGTTGTTGTTTGTAAAACATTCGAAGATGTTGCACAAGCCGGTAAAACTGGTATACAAATATTAGAATCATTTGCCGGTTCTCTCAATCCGGCTGCCATTAGTAATAGCACAGGTGAATCAATATTCTTAGATGATATTGTTAATAACAACTCCAATTATATCGAGTTATATTCTAATATGACCTCAACCAGACTAGCCACTAACAAGAATACATATAGAGCATCAGAATTAGACGGTACATTAATGGCATTCACTGAAGCACAAACTTCAAAATCAATATCATTTGCTACAATAACATCAGGCTTAAATCAAGTATTAGATAAAGTAAGAAACATTGATCAAACCACAATAGATATTGTTGTTGATGCAGGTCTTTCTACGATTGGTAATATGATAAACGGTCTTGGTAATTTTGATCCAACCTCTGCTACATCAGATGGTAACAACGCTCATCACAGAACTGCTATTAGAAACAGAACTGACGTTGCAAATTGGCGTTCAGTTTGTACAGAGCTTATCTCATTCTGTAAAGACAAGAGAAAAGATTGTTTAGCTGTTATTGACGGTCCTAGAAATCTAGTTTTGCAAGGAAACGAAAAGATTGAAAGACCTTCAGCACCTACACAATTAGTAGACATTGACATTCTACCTAAAATAAAATATTTAGCTGGATTAAATTCAAGCTATGGTACAGGTAATGTAATGTGGATGAAATCAATCAATGAGTTTACAGGTGAAACAATTTATTTACCACCTTCAAACAAAGTAGCAGGCGTTATGGTTTATACCGACAGAGTATTTAACTATTGGGACGCACCTGCTGGATTTAACCGTGGTAGAATATTTGGAGTAAACGACATTGCATTCAATCCATATGGAAAACAATCAGACTTAATTTATACTAAAAACTGGAACTATGCTAAAAACTATCCAGTTGACGGTATTGTGATTGAAGGACAAAAGACATTACAAACAAGAGAAACTGCATTTGATAGAGTTAATGTACGAAGATTGTTCCTAAGACTCGAAAGACTTACATATCAAGTTCTAAGATATTTTGTTTATGAACCTAACAACTTCTTCACAAGAACACAAATTGTAGACATCTTAACACCAGTATTTGAAAATGTTAAAGTTGCAGGTGGATTATATGATTACAGAATCATATGTTCTGAAAAGAATAACACTGCCGATGTAATTGATAGAAATGAGTTGAAAATTGCCATTATGCTTAAGCCTACAAGAACAGCAGAGTTTATTCTTGCTGACTTCTATGCTCTAAGAACTGGTGCTTCATTCAACGAAGTCATACTATAAGGATAAACCATGAGAGAAACCAGAATTACAAACTTTAGAATAGAAGACGCAATCACTGAAGCATATGACCAAATGAACGAAAGTTTTGGTAAAGATAGATTTAAAAAACTACCAGGTAAAGTAGTTGCTAAAAGAATGATGTCTATCAAATCAATGAAACCATACGCAAAACAAATTGCGAAAATGAAACTTGTTTCTACAATCGACTTAGAAAGAGAACTACCATACGATAAAGTTTCAGTTATAGATATTGACAAAGTTATGGAAGCACATGAATCTCATTGTGGTACAGACAGAAAAGATGAAGTAAAAAAACCACCAATGCACTATGCCATCTATGATAAAAAGACAAAAGAGGTTTATGCAACTAGCACAAAACCATTTGATAAGTTTAAGCTAGATGATGTTGCTGACGATATGAAAGTCAAAAAGTCTGATCTGGTTATGAAGAAAATGAAAAAGGCTCAAAACGTAGACAGTAAACTCAAAGAAAGTCACTGTGGTACAGACAGAAAAGACGAAGCTAAGTTTGATAAACTACGAAAGAAACTTAAATATATAAATCCAGAAACTCTACAAGATGTATTAGACGGAAAGATAAAATTAAATCCCGCTGAGAAAAAAGAATTTGACATGTTTATGAGAGATGCTAGAAAAATGTTTGGTGCAAGTAAAGAAGAAGTTAACGAACAGCTTTCTGCTAAGTTCTCAAAAGACTTTGACAAAGAAGCAAAAGAAAAAGGACCTCATCAAGATAGTTCAGTGTACAAGCAAATGAGAGACATCATTAAAAGCAAAGGCATGGGAACTGTTAAAACCGATAAAGGCTCACTAAAAGTTGATATGCAATCTGCATATAGATGGCTTGCTTCTTATCATATGCTAAACGATAAAAATAAAAAGAATTTAGTTAAAATGGCTCAAAGAGGTAAAGACTCACTAGCTACAACAATAAGAGTTGCACAAACATTGACAGTAAAGAGGTAATTATGAGTGATTTCAAAAGAATACAAGAAGCATATGAAAAAGTAGAGCCAATCAGCGAAAGACTTAAACCTGGTAAGATAGACCCAAGAGAAGCAATGGGAAAAATTATTACTGGTGAAATTAAAAAGGCTTCTTTAAAACAAGCAGGTCCAGGTAATCGTAAACAAGTGTTTGTACAAGTTTATGGTAAACCTTCAACCATGGGTGCGCCACCTGATTCAATTTACATTGATTTAGAAGGATTTAGCGGTGCAGTTGGTATTCAAGCAAACATGATTAAAAGCACTGAAATTAAATCAGACGGAACTTTAGAAATAAGAGCCAAGTAACTAGCCTAAATCCTCAACTCTTTCTTTAAGAATCTTTTTCAAGAAACCATCATCCATATGTTCATTACACTCGATTTCTTCTAGATATTTTTTACACACATCTCTTTGTATGTTAATATGCTTGTAATATTTTTTAGCCTCCATAATATACTTATGAAAACAAATTTGAGTAAAGTATGCAAAAGGATTTGGTTTCTCACGAGTAATATCAAATTTATGAACCTGACTTATCATTCTCAAGCAAGCTTCACCTATAAAATCTTCTTTTACGGCCTGAGGATATCCAACCCAATTACCTCTATTAGTAAATCTCGTTGCTATTTCCAAAAACATCTTTCCTAGTTCTTCGGATATAACGTCTGTTTCGTGATAAACTGTCAGTTCTCGCATCAAGTCTTTATTGGTGCAATACTGCTTAGGTTTTTTATTGCTCATATTGTAAATACCTTCGTTTAAAGTGCCTAACTAATTATACACTTTATTTATAAAATTAATACCTAAACGGAGATTATTATGCACGAAAAAGGATTTGCTGATTTATATAAAGAAGCTTCTAATGTAAAACAGAAGTCAGGTAATATCGATTTTGATGATGAACAAACAAAAACAAATCCAGAGGATCCTATGGTTATAATTTTTGGTATAGGGAAATTACCACTATCTTCACTTAAAAAAGACATAGAAAGAAAATTTAAAGATTTACCTAATCTTGCTAAAAGAGACCAATGGAAATTTATCTATAAACAGATAGGGAAAATGACTGACTATACAGATAGCTTTGAATCTGTTCTTCAATCATATGTTAGAGCCGTTATTCAAGTTGAAGAAGAAATGAGCAAACCAGCTTATAAAAGAAGAATTACTACATTAAAAAATAAGAAACGAAGAAAAGAATTATTTGGAGTATAAATGAAATTCGAATTAATATTTGAAAAAGCTTTGAGAAGAGTTGCACAAGACCCTGATGTAAAAGATAAAAAGGGAACTCAACCTAAAAAGTACTTTAAAGATTTGTCTAAATCTACTAAAGATAAAAGAGACGCTCATTTCAAAAAGAAAACAAGAGAACCTGCACCAGGAGATGCAAGAGCAAAAACCAAACCATCTAAACACACAAAGAAATTTAAACAAATGTTTGGTGATGCTGAAGAGAGAATACCAAGAAAAAAAGGTCAACATAAAGGTTCATCATCTCATTCTGATCTATATACAGATGAAGATCCAAAAGGTACTATTCATGGTTTAGGATTTAAAGATGCAGAAACGGCCAAAAAAGGTGTTGCTATCGTAAACAAATCCGACAGAACTCATGCACATAAGGTTCAAGCCACACTTGTGATGCAACAAAGAGCAAAGGTGGCTATTGAAAGAACAAAAGATACAGAAAAGAAAAAGAATTTAAAGGCAGCCTACGAGATATGGACAAAACATCTCGACAAGCTAAAAGAAATTACAAAAAAGAAAGCAGAAAAATGAAAAGTTTTAAGAATATATATCAAGAATTATTAAGTGAAAATAAAGTATATAAAAAAGGCGACACGGTCAGTCTTCTTTCTTTTGACAGAAAAGAAACAGGTAAAGCAAAAGTAAAATCAGTTACAAAGGCAAAGCCTAATAAATTCGGAATAGAAAATTATTATATAACCAATAAGGGAACTTTTTCGGATATGGAAGTTGACGGAACAAAAGCATTTAAATTAAGATTTAAGGGTAACACCGAAAAAGAAGTTATGAAGGCACTAGGTGAAAAAGCACCTGATACAGATGATGCAATGAAGAGATACAAAGCCGGTAAAGCTGGTTTTACAGACATAGCACATCTCAAAGCAAAAGGTTTAATTGCAAGAGCAGATGGTACAAAAAGAAAATCACCAAAGTATGAAGATGTAAAACTTGATGAAAAGCAAATTAAAGGTCTTAAAAACAAAGCAGATAAAACAGGTATACCTTATGGTATTCTAAAACAAGTTTATGATAGAGGTATGGCAGCCTGGAAAACAGGTCACAGACCAGGTGCAGGACAGCATCAGTGGGCATTTGCTAGGGTTAATTCTTTTGCTACTAAGTCAAAAGGAACTTGGGGTGGAGCCGACAAAGATTTAGCAGATAAGGTTCGTGCCGGTAAAAAGAGATAATGAATATGTCCTTTGATTCCATATATGAAGAAGCAATTACGCTCAATGAAGGAGGCGCCTTTGGTCACTTAAGTCATCCTTTTGATATTAATACTTTTACGTTTAAAGACCTTCAAGAACTTATCATAAAAATATTATCAGGCGAACTAGACTATGCTGAAGAAAAAACTGACGGTCACAACCTAATGTTAACAGTCGTAGATGGACAGGTATTGGCCGCTAGAAATAAAAGTCATCTTAAAAACAAAGGTAGAGACGCACTTGACGTACCTGCGATGGCTAAAAAGTTTGCAGGTAGAGAAAATGCACTAGCATATACAAATGCAATGGAAGATTTTAAAAATGCCGTAGACAGCCTTTCAGACAAACAAGTTTTAAAAATATTTGATAACGGTTCTAACTTCATGAGTGTTGAAATAATGATGCCAAAGGCCGCTGAGAACGTCATAAAATACGGTGTTACTGAAATCAGATTACAAGGCACAATTAAACATAACGATGATGGTGAACCAATAGAAAAAATAAATAAAGAAAATGCGAGAATGCTTGATGGAATGTTACGACAAAAACAAGCAGATAGACAAAAAACATTTAGCATTGCAAAACTTAATAGAGTTGATTTACCTAGAATAGCGGACTTCAATAAAAAGAAATCACAATATTCAAAAAGACTTGGTGCTATCATGAAAACAATAGGTGCAAAACCCTCTATGACTATGAGAGATGTGAGAACAAACTATTTTAATGCCTTGCTAAACAGAGCAGATAAAAAGAATAAATTGTCAAAAAGTATAAGACAGCAATGGTTATCTAGATGGGTAGACTACAATAAATCAGTTAATTTAAGAGTATTGAAAAAAAGCACACCAGATTACATGGTAGCTGATGTTTCAAATATAGAGAAAGAACTTTCTAATCACAACAAACAATTAACATTACCACTTGAAAAACTATTCTTACAATTAGGAGCAGAAGTGCTATCCTTAATGGGTAAGTTTATGACCATCAATCCAAATGATGCTGTAAGAAATATTAAAAAACAAGTTGACAACACTGCCAAAAAAGTGTTATCATCAGGTGACCCTAAATTAATAGACAAACTTAACTATGAATTAGGTAGATTAGAACAACTAGGTGGTTGGAATGCAGTAATACCGTCAGAAGGTATTACATTTATGTATAAAGGTGAGTTGCTAAAACTTACTGGTGCCTTTGCACCTATAAATCAATTAACAGGATTGAGCTTTAGATTATGAAGTCTTTCACAAAATATTATAACAAATTAGAGAAAGAGGTTGCACCTTATTCTCCTTTTGGTGAAAGAACAAGAAAAACTGTTGCTATCTTTCCAGGTTCTTTCAGACCACCACACAAAGGACACTTTCACTCAGTAGTACAATATTCCAAAATGGCTGATGAAGTAGTTGTGATTATTTCTAAACCAGGTAAGGCAGTTAGAAAAACAAATACTGGCAAAACAATTTCAGACAAACAGGCTAAAAAAGTTTTTGAGATTATGATAAAGGCACAAGGTCTTAAAAATGTCAAGGTTGTATTGTCACCAACACCCTCACCAATTAAAGCGTCATATGATTATGTAGAAAAGCTAAAAGATGTTGATGTTATATTTGGCTCCTCAAAAGACCCAGATGATCTTAAAAGATGGAAAACAGTAACTGCGTATATGGATAAAAACAATCCTTCAATAACTGTATTAGACCCTAAAACAACAGCAGTAAATAGACTTTATTCAGCTACAGACATCAGAAATAAGATTGATGACATTGATGCTTATGATGATGCCTATCCTGGTAAACTAAGTGATTCCGACAAGAAAAAGATTTTTAAGATATTAAATGAAAATACATTTTCAGAATATTTCTACGAATCTTTAAACTTGGGTGGACTTGAGTATGAGAGAAGAGTTCACAATGCTATGGTAACAGCTAATATTGAAGGACTTGTACCAGGTGATAAACCAGGTGCAGGATTTAGTGCGATGGGTAAAGGTGATATAGAAGCCACTTATAAAGGTAAAGAGTTTAATATAGAAATAAAAATGGATAAAAATGCACAAATGGGTGGTACAAGTATTAGAATGGATACTAACAATAATGAATATATACTTGTCAAACCAGATGCTGTTGATGAAGAGGTAGCACCTCTTTTTCTAGAGGCTGCCAAGCGAAAGGCTGATGACTTAAAAAAGTGGGTTGATTTTATTAGAACACAAGAACCACTTGAATTACATCAAAAAGTACCATATACAGTTCCTTTCGGTGCTGTAACAAAAGAGGCTTGGAGTTCTGCACAAAAACAAGGTCTATTAAAAGGACTTAATCAAGTAGAAAATTTTAAGAATGCAAATACAATAGCAAAGGCTTATAACAGAAAAGGTGTATATTACATACAAATAGGTGGTCTTGGTTTGTTTTATCTAGGAAAGAATCCACTTAAATTACCTGTACCTAAATATGACGGTGAAATAAACATTGAGTTTAGATTGGGTCCAAGTGGTAGTAAAAATAGAAAACTATCAAACGGTGCAGTTTTTAAAGTTGTAGGTGCTGGTTATAGATGTCAAGGTAGACTAAAAACTAGTAAGAAATCAAAATACTCATTAGATAATCCAGAGTCTATTCAAGAATTATTTTCGTAAAATTCCTTAAAACCCTCAATCTTCAACATATTTTTAAGTATACCCACAACAAGTGCATAATATCTATCAGACTCTTTTTCAACATCCTTATATCTATCTTTTACAATATCTTCAGCATCCTTGTATAATTCTTCAACTTCTTTTTCGGATTTTCCGCTTTTATCAGAAAAAGACTTTATAAGTGGCGATGGCATGGTATACTCCGTTGTTAACTATTATTCTTATTTATAACTTAAACAAGAAAAAGGTAAGTATGGAAAATATGGATTCTAAATGGGTTGATGCCTATATACCTCAAGTAGTCGATGATCTTGTACTAAATCCTACATCAAAGGATAAACTTAAAAGACTGTTAGAGTCTGGTAAAAGATTCAATGTATCACTTCACGGTAGAGCAGGTATCGGCAAAACTGCAACAAGTAATGTAATTTCAAAAACACTAGATGCTATCGAATATTTCGTATCTTGTTCTCTTGATGGTAACATCGACAATATAAGAACAAATGTACAAAGATTCTGTGAGTCTGTCTCTTTTGACGGAAGACCAAAACTCGTTATACTCGATGAGATTGATGGTATGAGTCTTGAGGCACAGAAGTCTCTTCGTAACATTATGGATAATCACAAAGATTGTATATTCATACTAACATGTAATTATCTAAATCGTGTTATTGAACCTTTACAGTCAAGATGTCCACCAGTATCCTTACAGTTTTCTGTATCAGATATTAGACCTAGAGTTGAACATATACTAACAAGCGAATCTGTAGAGTATACAGAAGAAGACTTAAACAACTTCATGGAAAAGATACTTCCTAAGTTTCTTCCAGATATTAGAACTTCAGTGTCAGTACTTCAAGACTGTTGCTCTTCTGGTAAGCTAGATACAACAACAGAAATCGCACTTATTGATGGTGTAGATGAAACATGTAAGTTTATCATAAGTTCTACGAAGGAAGGTAAAACACCAATGGAAATCAGAGAATACTTAATTAAGAACTCTGAGAAATTTAGTGAAGACTATTTAAAACTAGCATCTAGTATGTTTAATATTTTATGTAGAACAAAGATAGGTACAGAAGATTTATCTAATATTGCAGACATAATTTATAGAGTAGACCAAGTAATAGACAAAGAAATACAGTTCTTCGTTTTAGTGTCATATCTTCATAATCTAATCAAGAAAAGTAATAAATAAGTATATGAGCATCAATAAGAAAACCATGATTACAAGAACATGTGATTTATGTGGTAAACAAGAAGGTGACCATATTAAATCAAAAGACTTTTACAAAGAACCTCCTTCACTGATTATAAAAAATCATAAAGGTAAACAAGTAAAATTATCACTTGAGGTTAAAGTTGAAGAATATGATAAAGATAATATTTCACATACTCTTGAAGACATATTAAAGAGTTATCAAAGTGTACATCAAGAGATTACATATGATTCATTAGATGATGAAAACACACAAGCACTTGATAATCTAAATAATATTATGCCACCAAAAATGGCACAATTATTACAGTCTTTATATATGAAAGAGTTAGACTACGACAGAAGTAAAACTGAAGGTGTTTTGTGTAAGAGTTGTCATACAGCGATGGTTAAGATGGTATCACAACTTGGAAAGTTTGATAAAAAAGAGGTATTTTAGTGAGTAAGAAAATAAATCCAATAGTCGAAGAACTATTAGATTCTAGTGAGATTCCAGAGGAGTTTGAAACTCCAGAAGACTTGTTAGAAGGTATAGCTAATATGACCACGGAAGTTGCCGAGATAAAACAAGAAGTCGCAGATGTGAAGGTATCTGGTGACCCTGTTACGGATGTAAAAATATTTAATGAAGTATCAGATTTATTAAACAGAGCAGTTGCAGTTTTAGATACATGTAAAGAAGATATTGAGAGAAGTTCTTTATTAGATGCTGAACTTGTATCGGCATATGCCAAATTAATTTCCTCAACAAGAGAAATAATCTCAGATAATATTCTTATCTTTAGAGATCGCCAAAAACATATAGAAAAGCTAGAGTTAGAAAATTTAAAACAAGATCATAGAAAAGAAATTTTGTTAATGAAAGATGATATAGCAAAATCAATCAATGACAACTATGGTGAAACAAAAGCATTCGTACAAGAGGCTGTAATAGAACTTTTAAATGATGTAGAAAAAAAATCAAAAAACTAGTTGACATATATTAAACAGTCCTATATATTAGTAAAAATTTAGTAAGAAAAGTATCGTAAAGTATAGTTAAGGAGAAATATGCCACAGAACAGCAACTATGGTGAACACATAAAGAAATATATGGAAGAAATCACTAATGAGGATTTCGACCCAGTAAGCAAACAAGAAGAACGTGAAGTTCTAGATGATGATACATTATCAAAAGAAGATAAAGTAAAATTCTTAATCAAGCATAACATTCGCTTGGTTTCAAAAGTTGCAATGAAATACACAAACATTGCAGAGTATGATGATATGATGCAAGAAGGTTGTATTGGTCTATCAAAGGCCGCCGAGAAATTTGATACAACAAAAGATATTAAGTTTTGCACATATGCATATTTTTGGGTATTTAAAGCTATTCAAGAATATTTAAAGAAAGAAAACAGAGATTTCTCTACAATTAGAAATCACAGTGGTTTATCTTTAGATTATAAAGTATCAGAAGAAGAACAACAAAGTTCAAATAACTCATTAGAAAAAACAATCTCAGAATCTTCATATACTCCACCTTCTGGTGGATATTTTGAAATAAACAAGAATGAAACTACAAATTTGTCAAATGAATTAAGCAAAATTGTATTAGAAAATGATGTTCTGGATAAGAGAGAGAAACACATAGTTTTAAGTCGTTTCTTTTCTGATAAAAAAAGAACATTAAAAGACATAGGAGATGAGATAGGACTGTCTCATTCTATGGTTAAGTTAGTGCAGGATAAGGCTTTACAAAAAATCAAAGACTTTGTAGTTTCTGAAGGTATTTCACGAGAAGATTTCGAGTTCAGTGTGTAAATAAGACTTGATGTCACGAGTGATAAACCAGTTTAATAAACCCACTGCGGATTACCCTCGCTAGAAGCATTTTATATTTTCGGCAGGACATTTTGCATGTGGGTATTTTTTTGTCTTTAAGTGTTAAACCGTACATCACGCATTCGTATAATAGTAGTACGGATTTAACACTAAATAATTAAGGAATAGTAAAATGGCAACAATTTTTGAAGAACAAATATCTCGCAAACCCGACCGTTATCCGTGGACTGAACAATTTATTGAATCTATGCATAACGGTTTTTGGACTGATAAAGAATTTAACTTTCAATCTGATGTACAAGATTTTAAAGTAACATTAACAGAGCAAGAAAGAGAAATGATTGTAAGATGTCTTTCAGCTATAGGTCAAATTGAAGTAGCTGTTAAAACATTTTGGGCGAAATTAGGTGAAAATCTTCCACACCCAAGTTTAACTGATCTTGGTTACGTTATGGCTAATGTGGAAGTTATACATAACAACGCCTATGAAAGATTGATTGAAGTTCTTGAAATGGAAGACATTTTCGAAAAGAACCTAGAACTAGAGATAATTCAAAATCGTGTGAAATATCTTCGCAAATACAATCACAAATACTATAAAGACTCAAAGAAGCAATATGTATATTCACTCATTCTCTTTACACTATATGTTGAGAATGTTTCTTTGTTTTCACAGTTCTATACAATTAATTATTTTAACAGATTTAAAAACGTACTAAAAGATACTGCACAACAAGTAGCTTATACCTCTAAAGAAGAACTTATACACGCAATGGTTGGTATTAAACTTGTTAACACTATACGAGAAGAGCATCCAGAACTATTTGATGAAGAGTTAGAAGAACTTATACACAAACAATGTATAAAAGCCTATGAGGCGGAGTCCAAGATTATCGATTGGTCTGTCAATGGATATTACTCAGAACATCTAAACTCACCTTTAATGAAAGATTTTATTAAAAACAGACTTAACGAAAGTTTAGTTCAAATAGGCTTTTCGCCTGTATTTGATGATATAAATCAAGAGAACATAGAAAAGACAACATGGTTTGACGAAGATGTCCTTGGTAACACTGCAACAGACTTTTTCTTCAAGCGTCCTACAGAATATTCAAAAAATGATAAATCTTATGACGAGGACGATTTATTTTAGTATAATATAGTTATGAATGAAAAATATTATTGGTTAAATAACGATAGTCGTTTATTTTTAGAGCGAGGTTATCTAGAAGAAGGTGAGACACCTGAGAAAAGAATCAGACAAATCTCTCGTCATGCAGAGAAGATTCTAAAAAAAGAAGGCTTTGCAAAGAAGTTTGAAGAGTACATGGCAAATGGCTGGTACTCACTTGCTTCTCCTATCTGGGCAAATTATGGTAAAAAAAGAGGACTACCAATCTCTTGCTTTGGTTCATATATTGATGATACAATGGAAGAAATCTTATATACAGTTTCTGAAGTTGGTATGATGTCAAAAATGGGTGGTGGTACATCAGCTTATTTCGGTCATTTACGAGAAAGAGGCTCTGAAATCAGATCAGGTGGTAACTCTTCCGGTCCTGTTCACTTCATGGAATTATTTGAAACAGTAACTAACGTAGTATCACAATCAAACGTAAGACGTGGCTCATTTGCTGGCTATCTAAATGTTGAGCATGAAAATATAGACGAATTTTTATCTATTAGAAATGAAGGACATCCTATTCAAAATATGTCATTTGGTGTTACAGTAAGTAACAAGTGGATGAAAGAAATGATTGACGGTGATAAAGATAAACGTAAGATATGGGGAAAAATTATCAAGAAGAGATTTGAATCTGGTTATCCTTATATTATGTTTAGTGACACAATGAACAAAAAGAAACCTAAAGTTTATAAAGATAAAAAGAAAACTATTTGGGGGTCAAATCTTTGTTCAGAGATTGCACTATCGACAGAAGTAGGTGAATCATTTGTTTGTTGTTTATCATCAATGAATCTATTACATTATGATGAGTGGAAAGACACAGATGCAGTTCAAGTATTAACATATTTTTTAGATTCTGTAATGACTGAGTTTATTGAAAAAGCACAACAAATATCATTCATGAAAAGAACAGTAGCCTTTGCTCAAAATCAAAGAGCGATTGGTATAGGTGTGTTAGGTTGGCATTCTTATCTACAAAGTAATATGATACCTTTTGAGTCTATTCAAGCTAATGGTGTTAACATAGAGATACATAAACTTATACAAGAAAAGTCCTATGAAGCTTCTCAAGAAATGGCTAAAGAATATGGTGAACCACCTCTTCTTGAAGGTTATGGTATGAGAAACACAACAACTATGGCGATTGCACCTACAACATCTTCAAGTTTTATTTTAGGACAAGTATCACCAAGTGTTGAGCCATTGAACAGTAACTACTTTGTAAAAGATTTAGCAAAGGGTAAGTTTACATATAAGAATCCTTATTTAAAAGCATTACTTAAGAAACACGGTAATGACAATAAAGATGTCTGGAAAACAATACTTATAAGTGGTGGGTCAGTTCAACATTTACACTTTTTATCAGATGAAGAAAAATCAGTATTTAAAACATTTGGTGAAATATCACAACACGATATTTTAATTCAAGCATCATCTAGACAGAAATATATTGATCAATCACAAAGTTTAAATTTAATGATACACCCTGCCACACCGGCTAAAGATGTCAATAAATTATTAATTGATGCCTGGGAAATGGGTATTAAAACACTTTACTATCATCGTGGTACAAATCCAGCACAAGAACTAAGTAGAGATTTGATGACTTGTTCTAACTGTGAAGGGTAGAATAGAAATTTTTAAATTGAATAGATTCTTTCACACCCATGATCTTTCTATTAGTCATTAGTTCAAAGAATGTCTTTGCTTCGATATTATCAAGCTTTTTAAAATCTGCTTTTATATCTCCCCAAACAGGTCTATAGTAAAACACTCTATCTCCTGGTATTGATAATATTTGACCAGTAGTTACCATTATACTTTTACCATGAGTTTCTGAAGTTCTAAAAGGATTCATCTGAGTGTCTTTATTATCTGTATTACCTAATATTCTTAATAAATCTTCCGGCTCTTTAACAGTCTTCATTAATTTATATGTGACATCATATCTTGATTCAGATGATTTTCTACTTAATATCATTTTTTCATCATCAGATACAATAGGATATCCAGCATTCTTAAAATGTATGCCGTGGTTAGTCCTCACATAATCTTTATCTTTTTTCAGTTCAGTTAGATTATATTCATAATCTTTATCAATATCAATATATGAAGGCGCCTCGACTAACACAGCTTTATCTTTTGAAAAAACTAAAGAAAATCCTTCCATCTCATTATCAACTAATGACTTAACGGCTTTATCCACACTCTTCTGCAAAAGTGCCTTTCTTATGATCTTTCCACCAGGACTATAAAACACATCACCTGGTTCTCTTAATGTAGCCTCTTTTTCATCTTTCTTTACTTTAAGAGTTGTATTAAGAATAGCAATACCATGTTCATTAACACCTTCAGTCCATTTAGTTTCTTCGTCCCAGAACATACATCTCTCAGTTCCCAATCGAAATGACTTTTTAACATGAATAGTTGGCTTATAACTTCTGTCTCTATTTTTGGCGGCCACCCATCCTACACTGTCAAAGTATTTAACTGCTAATACACACATTTATCATATTCCCCTTGTAAATAGTATCGAGGTGTATTTACAATGGCAGACGATAAGAACAAACAAATCGATCTAGAAAAAGCAACTAAAATCGTAGAAGAGACTTGCGACCCTGAAATCCTCGAAGAAGATGATTCTCTTACTGAAGATGAAAAATATATAAGAGAGTCTGCATGGCTTTTATTACAAGAGCTAGAAGGTGAAGAAGACGAGGAAGAAGACGAAGATGAGGATGAAGAAGAAGAGGAAGAGGAATCTGAAGAAAGTTCTGAAGAATCTTCCGATACATCTTCGTCAACTGAAACAACAGTTGAAACTTCTACAGTACAAGACATAGTTGCCGAACAAGGTGTAGCGACAGTTGGTACAGTATTAGCACAAGTACAAAGTCTGGGTGCAGCCGGTATCATAGCGATGTCTTCTGCGTTATATTTCCAGGGAACAGCAGTTGTAGATAATGCAGTCCCACTTTATGATGACATAAACTTTCAAATTGAAAACATTATGGAACAAGAAGCCATGAATATAGCTATTAACATGGCAGTCGAACAATCAATACAACAAATGTCAGAACAACCTGTTGTCGAATCTGAAGATGAAGAGTCTGATGAGGAAAGCGAAGAGGAAAAAGAAGAGAAGAAAGACGACAAAAAAGAAGAGAAGAAAGACGATAAGAAAAAATCTAAAAAGTCTGATGTAGATGATGATGAGGAAGACTCTGAAGAAGAAGAAGAGGAAGAGTCAGAAGAAGAGTCTGAAGAAGAAGAAAAAGAGGAAAAAGAAGAAAAGCCTAAGAAGAAAGGCTTTTTGAAGAAACTATTTGGTGATGATGACGAAGAAGAAGAGGAAGAAGAGGAAGAGGAAGAAGAGTCTGATGAACCTGTAGAGGAAGATACAGAGGAAGAATCTGAAGAAGATAACGAAGAATCTGAAGAACAAACAGAAGAAGAACCTGAAAAGGAAGAAAAAGAAGAACCTAAAAAGAAATCGTTTTTTAGTAAGTTACTAGGTGGCGATGACGAAGAGGAGAAAGAAGATGATGAAGAAACTGAGGAAACTGATGAAGAGCCTGATGGACAAGATTCAGAAGAAGGACAAAGTGATGGAGACAGTGAATCAAGTGAAGACGGCAGTTCAGAAGATTCTGAGCCTATTGAAATAGAAGAAGAACCTACTGAAGAACCTGAAGAGGAAGAGAAACCAAAGAAATCTTTCTTCTCATTTTTTAAATTAGATGCAGAAGATAGTGAAGAAGAACAAGAGGAGGAAAGTGAAGAAATTATTGAAGTTGAAGAAGTTGAAGAAGCACCAGAAGTTGAAGAGCCAGAAGTCGAAGAGGTTGAAGAAGCACCACAACCTCAAAGAAGTGGAGGGTTCCTTAGTATCTTTGGATTCGGTAATGATGAAACAGAAGACAATAGCGAACCTGAAGATAATGAACCTGTAATAGATGACGAACCTGTATTAACAATAGAGGTTGATGATTCAGATACAGATCCTCTACCTCAAATAGAATTATCAGACGAAGCATTAGATATAGCTGATACTGTTTCAGATGAAGCATTAGAAGAAGTAGGTATATCAAGAGATGATTTTAACCAAGCACTGTTTAGTTATGATGTTCAAGGTAATGAAGATGCATTTCAAGAATTGGAGATAGATGAGGATTGGGCGGCCGAGAATGTTGTTCAAGATGTAGAAATTATTCAAGAAACTGTAATAATCAATGAACAAGTTGAAGATTATGAAGAAATTAACTTTCAAGACTTTCTCGGACCAAATGCACCCGGGAATAATTATGGAGAGGAGGATGCAACACCGATATGATAAAAGCACTTTTAGAATTAGATTGGAGTTCACTTGACATCGGACAGTTAATAAACTTTGGTGTTGCACTATTAGGTATTGGTGCAACTCTCACAATGCTTATACCACCAGACTCAAAGTTAGGTAAAATGATAGCTACTGTTAATGAAGCTTTAGCTTTTTGGAAAAAACTGAAAGGGAAGAAATAAATGAAGAAGATAATATTAGCCTTTTTAATGATGTGTTCAACTGCATTTGCAGACTTGATCACAACCTTTGATTTTGATATTACAACTGCACTAACTTGGACTCCACCTGGCGAAAGTGGTACATTCTATTATAATGTTGCGTACTTTACAGTAAGTACAAATGGTTCTTATACTGCACAAAATCATCTTATTACTTCACATGACTCTTTTGATTACGGAACATCAACAAATGGTTTTACAGAAGCAGATACATATATCTATCTTTACAAGGATATGTTTCAAAAAGAAGACCCAAACAAATATTTAATTGCAGAAGATGATGATAGTTATAATGGTGGTAATGGTTATCAGTTTGAATTAACACACACTTTAGAATCAGAAGTAACATATTGGGCAGTTATATCAACATATGATTCGGAAGAATTAATGGCTGGTGAAGTTAATGTAATTGGACCCACTGGTTCTAGCATCAACATAACGACTATACCAGAGCCAACTGCAATCGCTTTAATATTAATAGGTTCAAGTACTTTATTAATAGGTAAAAGAATTTTTAAGATACAAAACATGTAAATAACACATAGGAGAAATAAAATGAAAGCAATAAAATTAATTGTTTTGTTTTGTTTATGTTTCGCAATTAACACTTATTCTTCAATAAGTGTCACACCACTTACAGGTGAAGATGATTACTTTTACTATAATGTAGATGTCGTTCTAGAAGGTGACAAATATGTCGAGGGTTTCGGACCACATCAAGGAAGTACAACAAGAACTTATTATGAATGGATTTTAATTACACCATCAGATTATGGTGTAGATTACACTTTTTCAAATTATACAAATAGTTTACAAGGGTCTAATGGCTCAACCACTGACACACAATTACTTTTATATGATTCAGATAATATACCAGATTCATCAACTGTAATTATTCAAGCACCACAAATATATAATAACTC